>JADEYI010000337.1_pt1 | contig 72417 bp, 77 predicted proteins | sample 8542331 | NCBI WGS metagenome assembly JADEYI01 (sample SAMN16510988, study PRJNA670497) | mine drainage metagenome | isolation source: biofilm near Copperflume 1 | place: Germany: Marsberg coppermine Kilianstollen | collected 2018-02 | reverse complement strand
TTTAGATGTGCCAGTCGAACCGCCTTGGCGCGCAGTGCCTGCGCGAACATGGCGCAACCGCCTGTACCGACCTGACCGGCTTCGGCTTGCTTGGGCATCTGCTGGAGATGACGCGACCTTCCGGGGTCGACGCGGAGTTGAATCTTTCTGCACTGCCGATCTTGGAAGGCGCCGAGGAGACCAGCGCAGCCGGCATCCTCAGCTCGTTGCAGCCGGCCAACGTGCGGCTGCGTCGCGCACTGCGCAATCAGGAGCAGGCGGTGCGCCATCGACGCTATCCGCTGCTGTTCGACCCGCAAACCGCCGGCGGCCTGCTGGCCAGCGTGCCGGCCGAGCGCGTCGATGCCTGCCTCAGTGCTCTGCGCGCGCTCGGCTATACGCATGCGGCGGCCATCGGCCGGGTGCTGGAGCGCGGCGAGGCGCTCGAGCCGATCGTGCTTACGTTCCAGTAGCCTCCCGACAGTCAAGATGGTCGAAGACGTGAAATCCGGTGCGTAAGCGCACATCCCCGGGGCGCGGGGTTCTCTAAAGTGGGCTCACTGCTGCGGCGAACCCGCCGCACTTGATCAACCCACTTGAAAAGGAACCACACCATGAAACGCCAACTCATCGCACTCGCCCTGGGCAGCCTGTTCGCGCTGCCCGCCTTCGCCAACGCGGAAACCGACTATCCCCCGCAGGCGACCACGACCGTCGCCGCCAAAACCGTGGCGCAGGTGCGCAACGAGCTGATCGCCGCGCAGCGCGCGGGCGACATCGTCGTCAACGCCGAACTCGGGACGACCGCGAAGTCGACACAGTCCGCCGGCACCAAGACGCGCGCCGAGGTATTGGCCGCGCTGGTGCACGCCAAGCGCAGCGGCAACATCGTCGCCAACGCCGAAACCGGCACGAAGGTCAATCAGCTCTAAGCCAGACCGGCTCCTCCTTTACGGCAGCCCGCGGTTCCCCCCGCGGCGCTGCCGTTTTTCTTGAGACGTCGGGTACACTGACGCGAATTCCAGATGGCCAAGACAGTCTCACCGTCAAGCCTCGGTCTGCGCGCCATCGCGCTGCTCGAGAAACTTTCGCCGCAGCGCCTCGAGGCGCTCGCGCGCGATTGCGCCTGGCGCCATTTCAAGACCGAGCAGCGCATCATCTCGCGCGCTGCCCCCGATCGCGAGCTGTACCTCATCGTCGCCGGACGTGTGCGCGTCACCACCTACTCGGCGGCAGGCAAACAGGTGACGTTCCGCGACTACGGCCCAGGCGAGCACTTCGGCGAGGTGGCGGCGATCGACGGCCTGGCGCGCTCGGCCGACGTGGTGGGCCTGGAGCCCGGGCTGCTGGCGTCGCTCGCGCCAGTAGCGCTGCAGCGGCTGCTGCGCGAGGAGCCGTCGCTCGCCATGCATCTGCTGCGCGACTTTGCGGGCCTGGTGCGGCGCCTGTCCGACCGCGTCATCGACCTGAGCACGCTCGGCGTGCACCAGCGGCTGCACGCCGAAGTGCTGCGCCTGGCACGCGAGGCGGGGGTAAAGGCCAACCGCGCGCGCATCGATCCGGCGCCCAAGCATGCGGACCTCGCCGGCCAGGTGAGCACGTATCGCGAGGAGGTGACGCGCGAGCTCTCGGTGCTCGCCAAGCGTGGAGTGCTCGGCAAGGAAGGCCGCGCCCTGGTAGTGCTCGACGTCGCGCGCCTGCAGAAGATGGTCGAAGAAGTGAAATCCGGTGCGTAAGCGCACATCGAAGCGGGGCGCGGTTCTCTAAAGTGGAGTCACTGCAGCGGCGATGCCGCCGCACTTGATCAACCCACTTGAAAAGGAACCACACCATGAAACGCCAACTCATCGCACTCGCCCTGGGCAGCCTGTTCGCACTGCCCGCCTTCGCCAACGCGGAGATCGACTACCCGCCGCAAGCGGCCACGACCGTCCCGGCCGAGACCGTGGCGCAGGTACGCAACGAGCTGATCGCCGCGCAGCGCGCGGGCAACATCGTCGTCAACGCCGAAACCGGCGAGAAGGCCAACCAGCTCGATCCGTCGGCCTACCCGGCGCGCAGCACGCTCGCCAGCAAGACCCGCACCGAGGTCCTGGCCGAGCTGGTGCAGGCGACGCGCAGCGGCAACATCGTCGCCAACGCCGAAACGGGCAAGAAGGTAAACCAGCTCTAAGCACAGCAGTCTTCAGCCTCCGACAGCGCCGCGGTGTTTCGCGGCGCTGTTTTTTCGCCGGGACGCAGTATGCCGTCGGGCTGATAAACTGGTTTCGTCAGGCGCCGTGGCGCCGCAAATCGTGGGAGGAAACCATGCCGATCCCGACCGAGCCCATTGGCAGCGTTCCGCGGACTCCGGAGTTACTGGCAGCCATGTCGGCTCATGCCGCAGGGCGCAGTGGCGCGGCAGCGTTCAACGCAGCGGCAGAGAAGGCGGTTGCCGAGACTGTTGCAGCGATGGAGGCGACCGGGTCACCGATCATCACTGACGGCGAGCAAAGCAAGCCGAGCTTCGCCACTTATCCGCTGGCCGGCCTCGACACCCTGGCACCCGACGGTGTGGTGATTCCCTTCGCGGACGGCCATAGTCGCCAGCTGCCACGTCTTACTCGCGGGCCGTTTCGGTTCGGCGCCTATGCCGGCAATTACGTTGAGACGGCCAAGCGCTATGCCCACAAGCCGATCAAGCAGGCGGTGATCGCCCCATCTGCCTTGAGCCTGCTCTATCCTGCCGACGGCATAAAGGACTATAGCCGGGAAAAATTCATTGCCGACCTCACGGCCGAGAGCACCAAGGATATCCGCAGCGCCCTGAGTGCCGGCGCGGCGAGCGTGCAGATCGACTTCACCGAGGGGCGGTTGTCGATCAAGCTCGATCCTTCCGGTCAGGTGCTGCGCGATTTCGTCGCCCTTATAAACGCCGTGCTGGCCAACTTCTCGGCGGCGGAGCGGCGCCGGATCGGCGTGCACACCTGCCCTGGCGGCGACCACGACTCGACCCACAGCGCCGACGTCGACTACGCTCAGCTCTTGCCGGATCTGTTCCGGATCGAGGCCGGCGCCGTGTTCATGCAGATGGCCAGTGAGCGGGACCGGCCAAGCGTGTATCGGGTCATCAAGGCCCATCGCCGGCCGGAGCAGCGGGTTTTCATTGGTGTGATCGACCCGATCAATCCCGCGGTTGAGACGCCGGAAACCGTTCGCGATCGCATTCTGGAGGCTGCGGAGTACCTGCCCGTCGCCATTCTGGGAGCAACCGACGATTGCGGTTTCTCGCCTTTCGGCGACGACACCTCCACCGCGCGCGAGATCGCCTTCGCCAAGATCAAGGCGCGGATCGAAGGCGTTCGGCTGGCGGAGAAAGCCCTCGGCGTCTGAGCGCGAGACGCCCGTCGCCGCGCTTAAGCTCCGCGGCGCCGCTTTGTTCAGGCGATCGCGACAAGCTCCAGCGGCGCATCGATGCCCCCCACCTGCTGTTGGCCCGGCAGAGCGCGACAGCGTGCGTCCGCATAGCCTTGTGCGCGCGCCGTCTCGAGCGTAAAGCGCGTGGTCAGCGCCGGTACGTTCGCCTTGCGCGTGTGTGCCTGCAGTTTCGCCGCATGGTTCACGGGTTCGCCAAGCACGGCGTACTCGAGCTTGCCTTCCTCGCCGATGGTGCCGCAGATGACGGTACCGGCGTCGAGGCCGATACCCACCTCCGGCGCGCAGTTGCCCCGCGCGCAGCTCTCCACCAGCCAGCGCCCGACCCCATCCACCAGCGCCTCGACGCAGCGCAGCGCATCGGCGGCATAGGTATCGGTGGAGCGGACCGCGCCGAAGGTGACCATGATGCCGTCGCCGAGGTAGGTGATGATGGCGCCGTGATGGCGCTGGATGATCGGCACCGCAAGGTGCTGGAACTCGCCTACCAGCGCAAGGAGCTCCTTCGGCGAGAGATGCGACGCAAGCCGGGTGAATCCGCGCAGATCGATGAACATCGCGGCCGCCTCTCGAGCCTCGCCCTGCCCTGGCTTCAGGAGCTCATCGGCGGAGATAAGCTGCGCGGCAACTTCGGGCGAGAAATAGCGCGTCATTTGCGCGGTCGAAGCCTGCATGGCGGCGGCCTGTTCGAGAAGCTGGCGGCTGCGCAGCACCGCGAGCGCCAGGAGCAGTGAGACCAGAATCAGCGACACCATCTTGTCCACTTCGCCGCCGATCAGGATTCTCGCCGCCGTCATGTATTCGACGTAGTTGTGCGTGATGAGCGCCATGCCCCCGGGCGCGTCGAGCGCGTAGAGCAGCAGCGCCAGCCAGCCGAGGACCGCGGCGCCTCCGGCGAGCAGCACGTAGGCGGGCGAAAAAGAGAGCGTGCGCAGCGCGATGAAGATGAAGAAATAGGCGAAGGTCGGCGCCTTCAGGTAGAACGCCGCGGGCTGGCCGTACTCGATGTGGAAGCCCCAGATGGTGACCGTGAGCAGCGCCATGTCGACGATCACCGAGGCGGCGCGCAACGGCGGCGTTACCCGGCCGGCGTAGGCGAGCCGCATTCGCAGAGCGGTGAACGCGGCGTAGATGCCGATCGCCCAGGGCGCCGGGCGGTAAATCAAGTCGACCGGCGAGGTGCTCGGCGCAACGATATAAAGCGTCGCCAGGATGGCGATGATCGCTGCCTGCACCCAGACGGTGAGAATATCGCTCCTTGCGCGCTGCGCCTCGATCGCGCGCAGCACCCGCGCGGGCAGGCGCGCCGCGGACGATCCGCCCGCAAGATCCATAAATGAGCTCAGGGCCAAAGCAGCCTCGATGCGCGCGACGGAAAGATGCGGCCCGCGCGACCGCTTTGCCGGATGGCGGCCCAGACGGCGCGCCAACCGAAGGTGGTGCGCACCGCCCGCGCGGCCCGGTCGGCGTAGGAACCGCGCGCGGCGCGCGCGCCGTGGCGCTCGACGAGCCGCAAGTTGACTGCCGTGCTTACCAGCGCGAGGTGCGTGAGGGCCTGGGGGAAATTGCCCAGAAACGCGCCGCTCGCCGGGTCGATTTCCTCGGCGTAGAGCCCCACATCGTTGGCGCATTGCAGCAGGCGCTCGAACAGGGTCTGCGCCTCGCTTACTCGGCCGAGGGCGATTTTTGCGTCGACCAGCCAGAAGTTGCACACGAGGAAGGCGCCTTCGGAACCCGAAAGCCCGTCCTCACCCGAGTAGCGCAGCAGATAGCCGTTACGGCCGAGCGAGCTTTCGACCGCCTGGATCGTGCGCTCGAGCAGCTGAGGCGGCATGGGAAAGCCGAGCATCGGCGCGAGCAGCGCCGCCGAGTCGACGCCGCCGTCGTAGGCCTGGCGCAGGTGCCCGTCGATGGGGTCGATTCCGCGCCGCTCGATATCCTCGCGTATGCGCTGTGCGAGCGCACGCCACTTGCCGGAATCCTCCAGCAGCTGCGCGGCGCGATCCATCGCGACCCAGCTCATCAGCTTGCCGTGGACGTGATGGCGCGCCGCGCCGCGCATTTCCCACAGGCCCTGGTCCGGTTCCTCCCAGTGCGCGGCGACGAAGCGCGCGATCACGGTGAGCAGGCGCAGGTATTGCCGGTCGAGCCGGCCGCCGAGCGTGCGGTAAAGCAAGGCGAGATCCAGCGTCTGGCCATAGACGTCGATTTGACGCTGGCGATACGCCTCGTTGCCGGTACGCACGGGGGCACTGCCCCGGTAGCCCTCGAGATGATCGAGCACGCGCTCGGTCAGCTCGTGCTCGTGCTCGATTCCGTACATGATCTGGATGTTGGGCAAGGTCTGGCGGATCGACGCGACCAGGTACCGGTGAAAGCGCTTCGCCTCCCCGCTGTAACCCAGCGCTGCCAGCGCGTAGAGCGAAAAACACGAGTCGCGCAGCCAGCAGTAGCGGTAATCCCAGTTTCGCTCGCCGCCGAGCGCCTCGGGAAGCGACGTGGTCGGGGCGGCGACAATCGCTCCGCTGGGCGCATAGGTCATGAGCTTGAGCGCGAGGGCGCTGCGCCGCACGGCCTTGGCATAGGGCCCGCGGTAGCGGCTGTAGGCGATCCATTCGCGCCAGAATGCGACGCTGACGGCGAGAAACTCCGGCACTTGCTCGAGCGGCGAGCGCGCGTCGAGCGTATTGGCGGCCAGGACGAAATCGCGGCGCTCGCCGGCGCTCAGCGTGAGCGCGGCGCGTGCGAGATCGCCGTCGATCGAAAACCCCGCTTCGCCGTACAGTGGCGGCACGCCCTCGCCCCGCAGCGCTCCATCCTCCGCACGCAGCCGGGCCGGCGTGCGCGCAAAATCGCGCGACGGACGATAGAGGATTTCCAGGTCAACGCGGCCTTCGAGGCCCTCGACGCGCCGCACCAGCCATCCGGGCGTGTTGAGGCTGGTGTAATCGTGCGTGCCGGCATCGAACTGGCGCCCGACCGGCATGAAGTCCGTGAGCGCAATGCGTCCCTGCGGGCTCGAGAACACCGTGCGAAGAATGTTCGTGCCCTCAAGGTAGTCGCGCTGCGCGCGGAATTCGCCGCGCGGCCGGATCGACCAGAACCCGCCGCGCTCGACGTCCAGCATGCGGCAAAAGACCGGCGCTGCATCGAAGCGCCGCAGCGCGCACCAATCCACGCTGCCTTCGCTGCCGACCAGGGCGCAGCCGCCGCAATCGCCGATGAGCGCATAGTCGCGGATCGGCCGGTAGCCGCCGTTTCGGGTCGAGGGCATCTGGTTTAGTCGAGGCAGCGGCGATTCCCTTACACGCGCCACAGCGCGCGCGAAGGCGCGCAAGATGGCGCGGAACCATCCGCAACGGAAAGGATCCGATGAGCATGATGTGCACTCGGCGTTTCGGAGCTTCCTGGCGTTTGCGCGGAATCGGCGCATTGCTTTCGTTCGCCGTGGCCGGCACAGTCGCCGCCCAAGGCTTGGCGGACCGCGCCGCGTGGCCGCGGACCGACTTCTCGCATCGCAGCGTCGAGTTGTCGGAGATCCTGTCCGGCGGACCGCCCAAGGACGGCATCCCCGCGATCGATCACCCGCGCTTCGTCACGGTCGCGCAGGCCCGCAAGTGGCTCAAATCGGCCGAGCCGGTGATCGTGCTGCGGCTTCGCGGCGTGGCGCGCGCCTACCCGATCCAGATCCTGATGTTCCACGAGATCGTGAACGACGTCGTCGGCGGAATGCCGGTGGCGGTCACCTTCTGTCCCCTGTGCAATGCGGCCATCGCGTTCGACCGCACGGTGGACGGTCGCGTGCTCGATTTCGGCACCACGGGCAAGCTGCGCAACAGCGACCTGGTCATGTACGACCGCCAGACCGAGTCCTGGTGGCAGCAATTCACCGGCCGCGGAATCGTCGGCCACTATGCCGGCAAGGCGCTCGAAGCGCTGCCCTCGGCCATGGTGTCGTTCGAGGATTTCGCCTCGGCCAGTCCCCGAGGGCAGGTACTGTCGCGTGAAACGGGATTCGTGCGACCGTACGGCCGCAACCCCTACGCAGGCTACGATCGCGCCGATCAGTCTCCGTTCCTGTTCACCGGCAAGCCCGATGGACGGCTGCCGCCCATGGAGCGTGTTCTCGCAATAACGGGGCGCGGCCGCGATCGGATCTACCCGCTGACCCTGCTCGAGAAGCATCCGGTGACCGAGCAGGAGCTGGACGGCGTACCCTACGCGGTGTTCGCCAAGGCGGGGATGAGTTCGCCGCTCGATCGCGCCGAAATAGAGCTCGGGCGCGAGATACCGGCAGCGGTGGCGTACGATCGAAGGCTCGACGGCCGCGTACTGCAGTTCGCGGCGCGCGACGGCCGTATCGTCGATCGGACGACCGGCTCGGAGTGGAACATCCTGGGCGAAGCGGTTGCCGGCCCCCTCACGGGCAAGCGGCTGGTGCAGCTTCCGGGCGGCGTGCACTTCGCGTTCGCCTGGCTGGCGTTCAACCCCGAGAGCGAAATCGTGCGCACGCTCCCGTAGCGCGCAGCCGCTCAGGCGGCCGCCTGCGAGGCGAGCCAGGTACGATCGAATTCCTCTGCGCTGACCGGGCGGCCGAACAGGTAGCCTTGCGCCTCGTCGCACTTGCGCCGGCGCAGAAACGCCGCCTGATCCTCGGTTTCCACCCCCTCGGCGACGATGCGGGTGCCGAGCGAATGACCCAGTCTCAGAATCGCGTCGCATATCGCCTCGGCGTTGCGATCCTTGCCGATGTCGTCGACGAAGGATTTGTCGATCTTGATCGTATCGACCGCGAAGCGCCGCAGGTAGTTCAGCGACGAGTACCCGGTGCCGAAATCGTCGATCGAGACATGTATTCCCCTCGCGCGCAACTCGGCGAGAATTGCCGCCGTGCGCTCGACGTCGCGCATGGCGGCGGTTTCGGTGATTTCGAGCTCGATCAACCCCGGCGGCACTGCGTACTCGCGCAGCACCCATGTTATATGCTCCGCGAGCTGCGGCTGCGCGAACTGCTGCGCCGACAGGTTGACCGCGAGTCGCGGCGACCCGCCATAGGATAGGAGCCAGGCTCGAATCTGCTCGCACGCGGAGCGCAACACGAAATCGCCGATCGGACCGATCAGCCCGGTCGCCTCGGCGATGGGGATGAACGTTGCGGGACTCACCATTCCCTGCGACGGATGGCGCCAGCGAACCAGCACTTCGGCTCCCGCAAGCTGCTCCCCGGCGCCGGGTTCGAGCCTCAGTTTCGGCTGCAGCACGATGGACAGCTCTTTGCGCGCCAGGGCCTGCTCCAGGTCCTGCGCCAGCTGCTGCCGTATCCGAGCCTCCTCCGCCAGATCCGCGGAATAGAACTGGTACTTCTCGCCGTACGCGTCATCGGTGCGCCCGAGGGCGAGCTCCGCATGGGTCACAAGGTCCTGTGCGGCGAACGGGCCCTCGCCCGCATGCGCGATGCCGACTCGCACCGAAGGGGTGACAGTGTCGGCGCCGCTCGCTGCCATTGGCCATGCGGCCGCCTGAATCACGCGCTCGGCGAGGGCGGCGGTATCGCCGAGCGGCATGGGCTCGCCGCGCGCGAGGACAAAGCGATCGGCGCCCAGGCGGGCGACAAAATCTCCTGCCGCCGCCACGCGCTGCAGGCGGCGCGCCAGCTCGCACAGCATCCGGTCGCCGGCTTGCGAGCCGTGCGCCGCGTTCAGCAGCCGGAAGCGCACCACGTTGACCAGGAGCAGCGTCGCGCCGCCCGCCATCTCGCGCCGGTGCTCGAGAAATTCGAGCAGCGCGGCGCGGTTCGGCAATCCGGTGAGCGGGTCGTGGCGGGCGAGGAAACGTGCGCGCTCTTCGGTCATGGCGCGGTCCCGGGCACGGCTCGCGGCGACCTGTTCCAGCATCGAGTTGTGAGCGCGGATGAGCTCGCCCATTTCGTCGCCTCGCCGCGTGCGCAGCGCAAATCCGTCCGCGTGGTCGGGGTCGGCGCCCGCCTTGACCGAGCTGTCCCTTAGCCGCAGCACCGGGCGCAGCACCCACAGATCGACCGCCACCATCGTGCCGACCGTTACGATCAGGACGATGATCGCGACCAGGCCCGCGACGCGCAGCACATAGGCTTCGAGACGCTGGGACGTGCCGCGCGCGTCGATGAGCGCCACCACGCTCCGTGCGTCGGGGCCCATGCTGCGCCACGACACGAGCAGGTCGCCCTCGTTCACCGCACTTGCGACTGGAATCGCGGAGGTGCTTTCGGCGCGGGCGGATGGGGGAAGCTCTCCCCTGCCGGCGCGCGCGACCAGGCCGCCATCGACGCCGTACACGGCGACGGCGCGCAGGCCGTATTCGCCGATCAGCGAAGCAAGGTCGGGGCCGCCGCCGCGGGCGATGGAGAGTTGGGGCTGCACCAGGATCTGCGCCTCCAACGCCAGCCGCTGCCGGTCGTTGCGCTCGAACTGGAGCGCCGAGGGGATGAGAACGACGCTTTCGACCGCCAGGATAAGCCCGAACACGGTAAGCGTAATCCGCCAGCACAGGCGGCAGGTCAACAGCGGTCTGAGAAGCTTCATCGTCCCTTTCGCAACTCTCGCCGGTCAGTCGCCGCGCGCGGCGCGACCCTTACAGCACGCAAGGGCGCAGGAGCTCGATTGCGTCAAGATTTGCAATCGAGACCGCGCGCAGGGCTACATCCGCAGCTGCGCCCGGAAGAAGGCGACATTGGTGACCAGTCCGGGCAGGAGCCATTGAAACAGCCGGGCGACCTGCAGAACTTCGTCCAGCGTCGCGTCGTTCTGCGCCGCCGCGCGTAGGGCCGAGGACGTGAGCCCACCGGGGTTCGGCAGCACCGCCGCAACGCTCTTGACGGCGCGCTCGTGCACGCCCTGGCAGAGCGCGGCGTGTTCCTTGCCCGTCACGACGGTCTTCAGGTCGCCCCACGCCAGCGCGAAGTAACTCGGCCAGCGCGCGAACGCACGGTAGTCGGTGTTGACGAAAGGAAGCCCGAGCGTCGACTTGACATCGTCGTACAGCGCCCGGGTCGGCGCGTCGGCGTGGTGATATTCCATCAGCACGAACGGTACCTGCACGTCAGGGCCATGGCGTGCTTCGAATCGCGGCGCCTCGCCGGCGCCGTTCATGTCTTCTCCCTCCAGCAACAACCGCACCAGGGTTGCGATCAGCAGGTAGGGAAAGTTGCCGTGCGAAAAAACCTCCACCATTGCGCGGATCTGCTCGATTTCGCGCCCGGCGTAGCCCGCTTGCGCGAGCCGCTCGACAATCGGCGCTGGAGAGAGCCGGGCCACTTCCGTCTCGACCGCCGCGCGCAGCGCCTGGAACTCACGCACGAAGGGACGGCTCGCCACCAGGGGTTCCAGGCCGCGCCAGAGCGTGCCGAAAAACGTCGGGTAGTGAGCGTAGGCCATGGTGACCACGCCCATCCACGGCACCTGCAGCGCAAGCTTCATCTCCTCGTACCACTGCTTGCGCTCGCCGCCGGCAAGATACTCGGGAACCGGACGGATCGCGGGCAGCGGGTCGGGAAATGTGCGGGCGAGCATCAACGCGATGTTACTGCGGTCTCGCATCGATCGGCACTGCAATCGTCGCCGGCGCGAGGCAGACCTGATCGTTGCAGGCCTGCACACGCAGTTTTGCGACCGGGGGCGGCCCGGCCAGGGGCTGCGCCAGTCCCGCACGCAGCGTGATGCGGCCCTGGTACACCGCTATGCCCTCCGGTGCGAACGGTGGCTTGAAAATTTGCGCCGCCGGGTAGTCAACTTTTACGTCGGGCTGGCCCGAGAGTGAAAGCCGGGTCGGGATCAGATCGGGATCGGAGGCCGGGTTGGCGTTGATGTGGTAGCCGGGGTCGACCTCGACTGTCACCTCGAGTTCCGCGCCCTGCTGCCCGGGCGCAATTTGCCCGCGCGCGTGGACGTGATCAGCCGAATCCGGCAGGCTCGGCGCCTCGGCCAGGATCGAACGGTTCAGCGGCACCAGCAGCGCCCCCCATTCCAACGGCGCGGCGGCGACCTGCGCGGCCAGCGGCGCCAGCGCGCGCCGCGCGGCGGCGACGTAGCGCTTATCGCCCGTGGCAGTCGCCAGCTCGAGTAACAGGGCGATGGCCGACGATCGTCCCGACGGTTGCGCCGAGTCGCCTTCGGCTGGCGGCGCAACCGGGAGGCCGGCATCCCAGGTAGCGACCAGATGGCCGTCGCGGCGTGCAAAGCGCTCGAGCATGGAATCGGCGAGCCGCCGCGCACGGGCCAGCCACTGCGCCTCGCCCGTGCGCCGGTGCAAGGTGAGAAAGGCCTGGCCGAGCAGCGCGTAGTCGTCGAGAAAACCGTCGTCGACGGCGTAACCGTGAAAGAACTGATGCTTGAGCGTCGCGCTCGCAGGATCGAAGGCGTGCCGCCAAACCCAATCGGCCGTTCGCAGCGCGACCTTCGTCAGCGCGGGGTCGCGCAGCGCATCCCCTGCGTCGGCGAAGCCGATGATCGCCAGCGCATCGGCGGCGGTAACGATCTTTTCGTCGCGGGCCGGTTGCGGGCGCTTGTTGCGCGCGGCGAGCAGTTTTTCCCGCAGCGGCCGCAACGCCTCGATGGCGCTCACCAGGTGACCTTTTTGCGCCAGCGTCTCGGCATGATCGCGGTCCAGTCGCAGGACCCCGCCTTCGGCCTGCTTGTGGCCGCTGAGAGCCGGCGGCATCGGTGTCAACGAATACAAGGTCAGAAATCGCGCGGCGTCGGCGACGCCGAGCGCGGCTTCGATCTGGGCCCGGGTCCAGACGTAGGTCGCGCCTTCGGCGCCGTCCGCTTCGGCATCCTGCGCGCTGTAGAAGCCGCCGCCGGCTGCCATCATGTCGCGCGTCAGATAGGCGGCGGTGCGCCGCGCGACCCAGTCAAACAAAGGCTTTTTCGTCTCGGCGTAGGCGCGGCCGTAAATTCCGAGCAGCTGCGCGTTGTCGTACAGCATCTTCTCGAAGTGAGGCACCGACCAGCTGGGCTCGGTGCTGTAGCGGTGGAAGCCGCCGCCCAGTTGATCCATCACGCCGCCTTCGGCCATCGCCTCAAGCGTCTGCGTGGCCATGCCGAGCGCCCTGGCATCCTGATCGCGCGCGCCGGCGGCGAGCAGCATGGAAAGCAGCGGGGACTGCGGAAACTTGCTGACCCGGTCGCCGAATCCGGCCTGGAGCTCGTCGAACCGGCCGGCGGCTTCGCGCACCGCCTGGTCCAGCCATTGGCGCGGCGCCAGGGGTGTGGCGCCGGCTTGCGTAGCGTCTTGCTCGGCCTGCCGCAGGGCCTGATACACCCGACTCGAGACCGCCGCGACCTTGCCTGGATCATTGATCCAGGCGTCGTGCAGGGTCCGCAGAATGCGCGGGAATCCAGGCCGGCCGTCCGCCCGGTCCTGCGGCGGGAAATAGCTGCCCGCATAGAAGGGTTTCAGGTCAGGCGTCAGAAAGACGTTGTTGGGCCAGCCGCCCGTGCCGGTCATGATCTGGGTGGCGAGCATGTACACGCGGTCGATGTCCGGACGCTGTTCGCGGTCGACCTTGACGTTGATGAACCACTGATTCATCAGCTTGGCGATGTGCGGGTTCGAGTAGATCTCGCGCTCGGCGACGTGGCACCAATAGCAGGTGGAATAGCCGATCGAAACGAAGATCGGCTTGTTCTCGCGCTTCGCCGCCTGCAGAGCCCCGGGCCCCCAGGGATACCAGTCGACCGGGTTGTGGGCGTGCAGCAATAGATAAGGATCGCGGCTCTCGATCAGCCGGTTGGTGTAGGTCTTGCCGTCAAAGGTCACGCCGGTGGGATCCGGCGAAGTCGAAGGGGTAGCCGACCACGCGGGGAAACTCATCAGCCAGCCCGCCGCGACCGTCAGCGCGCCCGCGAACGCAAGCCGGGCCAGTGTTTCTCTGCCGCGCAGCGCCATGCCAAGGGCGTCGCGCATCGCTCCGATCATAGCAACGACTATACCTCGATTGCCTTGGGCTTCGAGGCAAGGAGGCATCGATTGTCAGGCGAGTCGCAGTCGTCATGTAAGGTTTGGGTCTCGTCGAGCGACCGAAGATATGCGGACGATGCTCCGAGCCGTATCGCGTGCTTGCGCTTCGCTTTGAGGAAAGCGTGCCGATAACCTATCCGCCAATAGGCAACTTGCCGTGGCTGACCACCGCGCAGATGATCGAGGTCGACCGCGCGATGATCGAGGACTTCCGTATCGATCTGCTGCAGATGATGGAAAACGCCGGGCGCGCGCTCGCCCGCGTGGCGCGGGAACGGTTCCTGGCGGCGAATGCGAGCGGCAAGCGCGTGGTAGTGCTCACGGGCCCGGGCGGCAACGGCGGCGGCGCGCTGGCGTGCGCGCGCCGGCTGGCAGGCTGGGGCGTGCAGGTTGCGGTGTTTCTCGCGGCACCCGTGGACGGGTTCAGAGAAGTGCCAGCGCACCAGCTTGAGATTCTGCGCCGGATAGGCGTTCCGGTGAACGACGCCGTGGCAGTGGGATCGAGTTCGCCTGCGATGCTGGTGATCGACGGGCTCATCGGCTATAGCCTCTCCGGCGCGCCGCGTGGGCCGACCGCAAACCTGATCGAGTGGGCCAACGCGCAACACGCGCCGATTCTCGCGCTCGACGCCCCCTCTGGAATCGACGCGACAACCGGTACCGTTCATCGGCCGGCAATTCGTGCCACAGCGACGCTTACGCTCGCGTTGCCCAAGGAGGGCCTGCGTGCCGCTGGAGCGGCACGGCACGTGGGCGAGCTGTATCTCGCCGACATTGGTGTCCCGCCCCAGCTTTACGCACGCATGAACCCGCCGGTCGCGGCGGGTCCGATTTTCGCGCAGGACGACGTGGTCCGGGTGCAGTGAGGTGCTGAGCGAACGGCGTTGGGGCACGGTGCGCGAGGACTACAGCGCGCACGGCGGCGCCTGGTACTTGAAAGACCGTCAGGACGCCTGCCAGCGCTGAACGATCTGATCGGCGAGGCCGGTCAGTTCCGATGCGGTCAGGTCCGGGAGCGGCACTTGTGCTGCGGGCAGAATCGCGTTGTGGGGACGTGTCACGAGTGCGCCGCGGCAGCCGGCGGCCTGGGCGCCGATCGTATCCCATAGATGGCAGGCGACGAGGCACAGCTCCGACGTCTCTACGCCCAATTCGTTTGCCACGAGGCGGTACGTTTCGGGGGCCGGTTTGAATTTCCGCACCGCCTCGACGCTGAAGGCACGCTCGAAGAATCCGCCGATCCCGGCGCGCTCGAGCGGCGTGGGCGAAGAGGCACTCGCCGAGTTGGTCAGGGTCACCAGCCGGAAACCCGCATCGCGCAGCCGGGTAAGCGCCGGGACGGCGTCGGTATGCGCCGGCATGGTATTCATCCGCCTCTTCAGTTCATCGATGTCGCCGTCGGCGAGAGATACGCCGTGGATCGACGCCACCATGCGCAGGCTTCCCACACCCAGCTCGCCGAACGGCGTGTAGAGGCCGGAAAGGGTCATCGTCTGGGAGTAGAGGACCAGTTGCGCAAACCACTCCCTCAGTACGGACCGGTCACCGAAGACGCGCTCAAACAGGGGCTCGAGTGTGGTGATATCGAGAAGCGTCTCGTTGACGTCGAAAACGATTATCTGAACACGCTTGTCATGTGACATGGGGCATCCTTTCAATAGCGGTCAATCGCGTATTCGAGTTTCGATGGCGCGTAGTGATAGAAGTGGCCAAAGCCGCCGCCCAGGAAGGGCGCGCTGCCTATTTGCCCGATCGGAAATGTCGACAGTCCATGCGGTTGATTCCGGATTTGGGTCAATTCAGCGGATGCAGGTATTCATGCTGCGCAAATACGACGCGGGGTTATCGCCAAACGGCAGGACGTCGCCCGGGGTTACCGGTTCAAGCTGCCTTTTTCCAGTCGAACTTCCTGACCGGAGCATCCACCGGCGTGTTGGCAAGATGGTTGGTGTAGTTCGACATTACCTTCTGAGCGACACCGAGAATTACCTCGAGGATCTGGCGCTTGGTGAAGCCGGCATCCAGGAACGCCTGTACCGCAGCATCATCCACGTTGCCACGGTTTCGCACGACGCTGAGGGTGAATGTGCGCAAGGCTTCCAGCCGCGCGTTGGGCAACGGCGTTTCATCGCGCAGCGCATTCGAGATGTCGTCGCCGACACCCATCATCTTGGCGATGGCGGTATGGGCGGGAACGCAGTAATGGCAGGCATGTTCCACGTTGACGGACTGCCAGACCACGGTGATTTCGTCCTTGTCGAAGCTGGATTTCGCAAACAGCTCGTGAACCGTTTTGTAAGCTTCCAGAAGACCCGGCGCTTCGGCCATGACAGCGTGCAGGCCCGGTATCCGTCCGTAGGCTTTCTTCGAGTGGGCGAGCAGCGGCTTGCTGGCTTCAGGTGCGCTGTCTTCGGTGTGCAAAGTGAAATCAGTCATTGGGTATCTCCATGGGGTGGGGTCGATTTAGACGGCATGCATTGTTTGTACCGACCGGTCAATCCTATACCAGTTTAAAACGATCGGTCAACAGAATTTTGGATGCCGTTCCTAGAGGACTCCCTTGGTATCTGCCCGCAATCCTATGTAACGTATAATAAACAATATGTTACGTAGATTACAGGTGATTGAATGGCTTTAGACTGTCCAGATTATGTTTGTAACGAGTGGTCTAATCGTGCTACAAATGGGCCGGTGCTGCGCGTTTGAGAGAGGCCGGAAATGCCCTGGGAAAAGTCGTTCAACGAAGAAACCGCGCTTGAACAGGCGATGCAGGTGTTTTGGAAGAAGGGTTTTGAACCTGCTTCCATTGCGGACCTGCTGCAAGGGACGGGGCTGAATAAGGGCAGTCTCTACAACGCCTTCGGCGGCAAGCATCAGTTGTTCGTCAAAGCGCTGCGGAAGTACGACCGGGACCATCGCCAGGGCATGCTGGCCAGGCTGGAAGCCTTGGACGATCCCAAGAAGGCAATCGCCACGTTCTTTGATGCCATCGTCGCCGAAACCGTGGCCGACCGGGATCACAAAGGCTGTTTCTTGTTCAATACGGCCCTGGAGCTCACGACGCACGACGAAGAGGTGAACGCAATCGTCACCAATGGGGTGCGAGAGACCGAAGCGTTCTTCCGGCGCAGTATTGAAGTAGGCCAGGCTCGCGGTGACTTGCCGGAAGAACTGGATCCGGAAGCCACTGCTAAAGCGCTATTGGCATTGATCGTCGCCATCCGGGTGCTTGGTCGGGGTGTGTTCGCGGAGGCCGCGCTTCACACGATCGCCGATGCAGGTAAACGACTGATGAAATAAATGGGATCCTCTTGGAACGCAACGGCCGAACAAATAGGACTGCAGCGATGGATTATCCGATGCGAAGCGATTTGAAGGTGGGCAACCGGTTTCCGGATTTCGAGCTGCCCGATCACACGCGCACAGCACGAAAGTTGAGCGGGCTGCTGGACGGCTTTCCGGGCGTGCTCACGTTTAACCGCGGGTATTTCTGCCCGAAAGACCGCCGTCAATGGACCAACTATGTCTGCCACCTGCAGCCTGAGCTCCGCGTCAACTATTGCAAGCTGGTCAGCGTGACTGTGGATGACGAAATGACCACGAACGAGGTTCGGGACGCGTTAGGCGCCGACTGGCCATTCCTGATGGATCCTGATCGCAAGCTGCTCCACGAACTGGAGATGGTCGATATCACGGACCCGGTGCACGGCGAGATCTACGTACCTTACACGTTCGTCCTCGACCACGATCTCACCATCTACAAGATTTACAACGGCTGGTGGTTTGTCGGGCGACCTACTGTAGAGGAGCTTCGCATGGACCTGCGCATGCTGATGAGCCGGCGTTCCGATTTCGTGTATTCGCGCAATCGCGCAGCCGCAAGTTCGCGCACCAAGAAAAGCATCAGGAAATAGAGCTCAACTTCCTGGACGCGCCCTCAATCCGGACGCCGGGGCGGCCTGGGAGGCGACGCTGGGCCGATACGCGTTCAGCGCGCAGCCGTCAGGTCATCAGGAAAATGAAGGCGCCTACCGCCGGGGCGAGGACGTCAAGGAGCTCGATTACTACTACCTCGACGCGACTCCGACGGATCTTCGCAAATCGCAGGTTTGACATCGTACCGATGTACGGAGTTTAGACTTTGAACCGTGACACTCTTCCGAATTGCGGTTTCGCTCTATTTCGAACAACGACGTGACCCAGCTGCACTGACCGGCCGAACGCGCAGTCACCTCGCCGGCTTTCAGGAAATCAACTTTTGACCTCGCGACCCCCCCGCCCGACCATCGCGCCCGGGCTGCCGCAAGTCGAGTTCGGCCGGGAAATCTGCGGACACTCTGAGACGGCGTTCGCTCGCGAGTGGCTGGTGGCGAACGGGTTGGGTGGATTCGCGGCCGGCACGCTCAGCGGCGCGCGCAGCCGTCGCTATCACGGCCTCCTCGTCGCGGCGCTCGATCCGCCCGTCGGGCGAACACTGCTCGTCGCAAAACTGGACACCACGGTCCGCTATCTCGATCGCGCGTATGCGCTGGCCACCAACGAGTTTGGCGACGGCACCATTGCTCCGCGCGGGTTCGAACTGATCGAAGGGTTCCGGACCGAGGGTTCGATTCCCGCCTGGACCTACGCGCTGGCCGACGCCCGGCTCGTGCAGCGCGTATGGATGGAGCACGGCGCAAACACGACCTACCTTACGCTCGAGCTCGAGCGCGGCAGCGCGCCGCTGTCGCTGGAAGTCAATCCGCTGTGCGCGTACCGCGACTACCACAACCATCAGCGCGGCGGATTGCCCATGCGCGTCGACCTTGTTGACGGCGGGTGCCGGATCATCGCGTTCGACAGTGCGCGGCCCTACTTCGTTCTCAGCGATCGCGGGCGGTTCGAACCGCGCGACGGCTGGTACTGGAACTTCCTGCATCGCGCCGAGCGCGCGCGCGGGCTCGACGACCGCGAAGACCTGTTCTGCCCGGGCGTGTTCCGGGTCGATCTCGCGCCCGGCGAGTCAGCCGCGTTCACGCTGTCCGCCGAGCCGCTCGATCCGACCGCAACGCGCGACATCCGCGCCGCCCTGGCGCGCGAGCGCGACCGGCAGCGCGCGCTGTTAGCCGGCGTCGCAAGCCACGCAACCGACTGGATTGGCCGCCTGGTGCTTGCCGCCGACCAGTTCGTCGTCGCGCGTGGCGCCGTGGACGCCACCGGCACAACGGTGATCGCCGGCTATCCATGGTTCGCCGACTGGGGGCGCGACACGATGATCGCGCTGCCCGGCCTGCTGCTCGCGACCGGCCGCTTCGGCGAGGCGGCAAGTGTGCTGCGAACATTTGCCCGCCACGTCAGCGAAGGCATGCTGCCGAACCGCTTCCCGGACAGCGGAGAGGCGCCCGAATACAACACGGTCGACGCGGCGCTCTGGTACATCCACGCGGTGCACGAGCACTGGCGGCTGAGCGGCGACGACTCGCTCGCCCGCGAGCTCTATCCCGTGCTGCGCGAGATCGTCGAATGGCATCGCCGGGGCACGCGATACGGCATTCGCGTCGATCCGGCCGACGGCCTGTTGCGTGCCGGCGAGCCGGGCGTGCAGCTCACCTGGATGGATGCAAAGATCGGGGATCACGTCGTCACCCCCCGCATCGGCAAGCCCGTCGAAGTGAACGCGCTCTGGCACGGCGCGCTGTGCATCATGGCCGGGCTTGCCAGCCGGTTTGCGCCGCACGAGGCGGATAGCTTCGCGACCGATGCGGCGCGCGTCGCCGGGAGCTTTCGCGACGCATTCTGGCATGCCGGGTCGGGTTACCTGTTCGACGTCATCGACGGCCCCGAGGGCGATGTCGTCATCGCGGGGCGCCGGTGCGATACGCGGCTCCGCCCCAACCAGATACTCGCCGCGGCGTTGCCGTTCGGGCTGCTCGACCCGGCCCAGGCGAAGGCGGTCGTCGACGCATGCGGGCGGGAGCTCCTCGTTTCCTATGGATTGCGCTCTCTCGCGCCGCGCGATCCTGAGTATTGCGCACGCTATGCCGGCGGCCCCGTGGAGCGCGACGGCGCATATCACCAAGGGACCGTCTGGGCGTGGCTGCTCGGGCCGTTCGCGGTCGCTCATTACCGGGTCTACCGCGATGCGGCTGCAGCGCAGGGCCTGCTCGCGCCAATCGTGCACCACCTGGATGACGCCGCCATCGGCTCGATCAGCGAGATTTTCGACGGCGACCCGCCTCACGCGCCCAAAGGGTGCTTCGCGCAGGCCTGGAGCGTCGCTGAAATCCTGCGCGCCTGGCGCGCGCTGGAGGCGGAGGCGCCGTCTGCGTAAGGTTTGCGGCGCAAGCAGCGACCGAAAGAGACCCACAGTACCGAAGGCGGCAAAGATGAAGAGCGAAGATGTCGAACGGGCGCGGCTGCGCGAGCAGGACGCGGGCGAGAAGCGCTGGCATCGCTGGGGCCCCTACCTGAGCGAGCGCCAGTGGGGCACGGTGCGCGAGGACTACAGCGCGCACGGCGCCGCGTGGGATTTCTTTCCGCACGATCATGCGCGCAGTCGCGCCTACCGCTGGGGCGAGGACGGCATCGCCGGCGTGAGCGACGACGAGCAGCGGCTGTGCCTTGCGCTCACCCTCTGGAACGGGCGCGACCCGATTCTCAAGGAGCGGCTCTTCGGCCTCAGCAACGGCGAAGGAAACCACGGCGAGGACGTCAAGGAGCTCTACTACTACCTAGACGCGACTCCGACGCATTCGTATCTGCGCATGCTCTACAAGTACCCGCAGGCCGAGTTTCCGTACGACCGGCTGGTCGAGGAGAACCGGCGCCGCGGCATGGATGCACCCGAATTCGAGCTCGCCGACACCGGCGTGTTCGACGCGAACCGCTACTTTGACGTGTTCGTCGAATATGCAAAGGCCGACGTCGACGACCTGCTGATGAGCGTCGAGGTTCACAACCGCGGACCGGAGCCGGCGGCGCTGCACCTGCTGCCGCAGCTATGGTTTCGAAACACCTGGTCGTGGGGCTATCCGGTCGAGAAACCGGTCCTTTGCGCGGACGACGCGGGCACCGTGGTCGCGCGCCACGCGACGCTGGGCACGTATCGCTTTTACGTCGAAGGCAGCCCGCCGCTGCTTTTCTGCGACAACGAAACCAACGCGCCGCGGCTCTACGGAATCGACGCGCGCGGCGCGTTCAAGGACGCCTTTCACGAGTACGTGGTGCGCGGCAACCTGGGCGCGGTGAATCCGCGCCAGACCGGCACCAAGGCTGCGGCGCATTACGTGCTCGAGATTGCGGCGCAGGCGAGCGCGCGGGTGCGGGTTCGGTTGCGCGCGGGCGCGGCGCTCCGGGCGCCGTTTCGCCAATTCGATGCGCTGCTCGCCGCGCGGCGCACGGAAGCCGACGCCTTCTATGCCGCGCTCCAGGCGGACGTCGATGATCCCGAACTCGCGCGCGTGCAGCGCCAGGCGCTCGCCGGGATGATCTGGAGCAAGCAGTTCTACTACTACGACGTGCCGCAGTGGCTCGCCGGCGACCCTGTTGCCGCGGCGCCAGGCGAGCGCCGAAACGGGCGAAACCACGACTGGGAGCATGTGAACAACGCCGACATCGTGTCGATGCCGGACAAGTGGGAGTACCCCTGGTACGCCGCGTGGGACCTGGCCTTCCACTGTGTGGCGCTCGCGCTCGTCGACCCGCAGTTTGCCAAGCATCAGCTCGTGCTCCTCACCCGGGAGTGGTACATGCATCCGAACGGCCAGCTGCCCGCCTACGAGTGGGCGCTCGGCGACGTCAACCCGCCAGTGCACGCCTGGGCCGCGTGGGAGGTATACCGGATGGAGCGCGACGCTAGCGGCGGGCGAGGCGACCGCGCGTTCCTCGAGCGCGTGTTCCACAAGCTGCTTCTCAACTTCACCTGGTGGGTGAATCGCAAGGACCACGAAGGGCGCAACGTGTTCCAGGGCGGCTTTCTCGGGCTCGACAACATCGGCGTGTTCGACCGCAGCGCGCCGCTGCCGACCGGCGGCTTCATCAACCAGGCCGACGGTACCAGCTGGATGGCGATGTACTCGCTCAACCTGATGCGTATCGCACTCGAGCTCGCGCTCGATAACCCGGTGTACGAGGACGTCGCGACCAAGTTCTTCGAGCACTTCCTGCATATCGCGGCCGCGATGAACGACATTGGCGGGCGCGGTGTCGAGCTGTGGGACGACACCGACAAGTTCTATTACGACGTGCTCAGCCTGCCGAACGGCGAAACGATCCCGCTCAAAGTGCGCTCGATGGTTGGCCTCATCCCGCTGTTCGCGGTCGAGGTGCTCGAGCCGGAAATGATGGCCCGGGTGCCGCAGTTCTGCCGGCGGCTCGAGTGGTTCCTGAAATACCGCCCGGATCTCGCCGCGCTCGTATCGCACTGGCACGAGCCCGGCCGCGGCCAGCGGCGGCTGCTCTCGCTCCTGCGCGGGCACCGGATGAAGCGGCTGCTGGCGCGCATGCTGGACGAAAAGGAATTCCTGTCCGACTACGGCGTGCGCGCGCTGTCGCGCGCGCACGAAAAAGAGCCGTATGTGTTTTCATGCGTCGGCAATCCGATGAGGGTCGCCTACGCGCCGGGAGAATCGACCTCCGGGTTGTTCGGCGGCAATTCCAACTGGCGCGGCCCGATCTGGTTCCCGGTGAACTATCTGATCGTGAGCTCGCTGCACCGTTTCCACGATTACTACGGCGACGAGTTCCGCATCGAGTGCCCCACCGGCTCGGGACGGCAGGCGAGCCTGCGCGAGGCGGCCGACGAAATCGGCCGGCGCCTGGTGAGCGTATTCCTGCCGGATGAGCGCGGGCGGCGACCGGTCTTCGGCGAACAGGAGAAGCAGCAAATCGATCCGCATTTCCGCAACTACCTGTTATTCCATGAGTACTTCCACGGCGACACGGGCCGCGGCGTCGGTGCATCGCACCAGACCGGCTGGACCGGGCTGGTGGCGAGCCTGATCGCCGGCCGGCGCGCGGCAGGTCATAAGTGAGCGGCTGGCGCACGAGTCCCCGAGGTGGAAGAGTTTGCGGCATATGTAAGGTTTTCTCCGGTTGGCGCGTCTAAGACTCAATAGCCGCCGCATATTTTGGCGCAACGTGTTTTCGGCGTACCCCGCATAGGTGGACGACCAAGGACGATCGAGTGATCTCGGAAGCCATTTTGATCTTCGGAATCGCGCATGGCCCATCCACTCCGGACACGATGCGCCGCGCGCGCCGCGGGAATTTGAAGGCGCGGTGGAGTGCACGGTGACGTCTCCAACCCTTACCCGGCACCGGGTTGTATGCCTGCTCGACGTCGACAACACGCTGCTCGACAACGACCGCGTCACGGCGGATCTCAAGGGCTACCTCACCCGGGAACTCGGCGTGGATCGTCAGGAACGGTACTGGGCGAATTTCGAAGCGCTGCGATCCGAACTGGGTTACGCCGACTACCTTGGGGCACTCCAGCGCTACCGCATCGATCACCCGCGCGACCCCAACGTCCTTTGCCTCTCCTCCTTCCTCGTGAATTACCCGTTCGCGAACCGGCTCTTCCCGAAGTCGCTCGACGCACTCGATCACCTCGCGCAGTGGGGTCCGACGGTCATGCTCTCCGACGGCGACGTGGTCTTCCAGCCGCGCAAGATCGAGCGCTCGGGGCTGTTCGACGCGGTCGAGCGCCGCGTCCTCATCTATATCCACAAAGAACAGGAGCTGGAGGACATTGAGCAGCGCTTTCCCGCGGATCACTACGTGCTCGTTGACGACAAGGTGCGGATTCTAACGGCCGTCAAGAAGGTCTGGAGCGAGCGCCTCACGACAGTCTTCCCGCGGCAAGGGCACTACGCCCACGATCCACAGGTAGCGAACTATCCCCCGCCGGACATATCCATTGAACGCATCGGCGATCTTCTCAACTACGACTTGCCCGCACTGCTCGAGGCAGCGCGTTAGGAGGGTAACAATGAAAGCCAGCAAGCAGCTTCACGATTCCGGCCAGAGCCTCTGGTTGGACAACATCACCCGCGACCTGCTTGAAAGCGGCACGCTCGCGCGTTACGTCGCCGAATTGTCGCTCACGGGACTCACCTCGAACCCGACGATCTTCACCCGCGCGATCAAGGGCAGTACCGACTACGACGCCGCGATCTGCAGCAAGATGAAGGCCGGCAAGTCGGGTGAGGGACTGTTCTTCGAGCTGGCTCTCGATGACCTCATCCGGGCCGCCGACCTGTTCCGTCCGGCATTCGAGCGCACGCGCGGCGTGGACGGCTGGGTGTCGCTCGAAGTCTCGCCGCTCCTCGTGCACGACACCAAGAGGACGCTGAGTGCGACGCGCGACCTTCACGCGCGCGCCGGGCGGCCTAATCTCTACATCAAGATCCCGGGCACCAAGGAAGGCCTGCCGGCGATCGAGGAAGCGATCTTCGCCGGCGTGCCGGTCAACGTGACGCTTCTGTTCTCGCGCGAACAGTATCTCGCCTCGGCCGACGCTTACCTGCGCGGTATCGAGCGGCGCATCGCGGCCGGCCTGACGGCCGACGTGAGCTCGGTGGCGTCGCTGTTCATCAGCCGCTGGGACGTGGCGGTAACAGGCAAAGTACCGCCCGCGCTGAACAATCGGCTGGGCATCGCGATCGGGCAGCGCAGTTACAAGGCGTACTGCGATCTCCTGGCCTCGCCGCGCTATCAGCGCGTGCTGAACGAAGGCGGCCGGCCACAGCGCCTGCTCTTCGCCAGCACCGGCACCAAGGACCCCAAGGTCTCCGACTTGCTGTACGTCGAGGCGCTGGCGGCGCCGTTCACGGTGAACACGATGCCGGAAGGCACACTGCTCGCGTTTGCGGATCGCGGCAAGCCCGGCGCGCAGATGCCGGCCGACGGCGGTGACTGCGAGGCGGTTCTCGGCAAATTCAAGACGGCCGGCGTCGACATTGACGCGCTCGCCGCGAAATTGCAGGACGAGGGCGCCGCGTCGTTCGTCAAGTCGTGGAACGAATTGACGGCGGTGCTGGCGTCGAAATGTTCGTCGCTTGAAAAGGCGGCGTAAGCGGATGAACGTACTGGTCATCGATGTCGGGGGCAGCCATATCAAGATCCTCGCAACGGGACGAAAGACGGCACGCCGCATGGACTCCGGTTCGAAGCTGACGGCCGTGCCCGCGTTCGGGTGTCCGGCGCGCATCATCAACGACGCGGCGAGGCAGGCGCTGGACGGCAACGCGGACGCGTTTCCCGGAGGGTTCCGTCTGCGGGCCGATCGAAAGGGAACCAGACAATGACGTCATCCGTTGTTTCGCTGACCGCGCGCCCGGCCTGGAAGGCGCTCACTGCCCATCACACCGCGATGCGCGATCGTTCGTTGCGCATGCTGTTCGCGCAGGACCCGACACGCGGCCGACGGCTCGCCGTCGAAGGGCCCGGCGTGTTCCTCGACTATTCGAAGAACCGCATCACCGACGAGACGATCGGCCTGCTCCTGCGGCTCGCCGAGGAATCCGGCCTGCACGAGCGGATCGCCGCGATGTTCCGCGGTGACAGGATCAATGTTTCCGAGAATCGAGCGGCGCTGCACATCGCGCTGCGCGCGCCGCGCAATGCATCGATTATCGTCGACGGCCACAATGTGGTCCCCGAGGTTCACGCGGTGCTCGACAAGATGGCGGGGTTTGCCGACCGCATCCGCAGCGGCGACTGGAAAGGCCATACTGGAAAACGCATCCGCAATGTGGTCAACATCGGCATCGGCGGCTCCGACCTTGGGCCGGTCATGGCCTACGAGGCGCTCAAGTTCTACAGCGACCGGTCGCTCACGTTTCGCTTCGTGTCGAACGTCGACGGCACCGACTTCTCCGAGGCGACCCGCGACCTCGATCCCGCCGAGACGCTGTTCATCATCTCGTCGAAGACCTTCACCACGCTAGAAACGATGACCAACGCGCACACGGCGCGCGACTGGGCGCTGCACGGCCTCGGCGGCGAAGGCGCGGCGGTCGCGAAGCACTTCGTCGCCGTCTCGACCAACGATTCCAAGGTCGGCGAGTTCGGCATCGATACCGCCAACATGTTCGGTTTCTGGGACTGGGTTGGCGGCCGCTACTCGATGGACTCGGCGATCGGGCTCTCGACGATGATCGCCATCGGTCCCGACAATTTCCGTGCGATGCTCGGCGGCTTACAGGAGATGGACGAGCATTTCCGCACCGCGCCGCTGGAGCGCAACCTGCCGGCGCTGATGGGCCTCCTTAACGTCTGGTACAGCGATTTCTTCGGTGCGCAGACGATCGCGGTGCTGCCTTACGAACAGTACCTGAAGCGGTTCCCGGCCTATCTGCAGCAGTTGACGATGGAGAGCAACGGCAAATACGTGACGCTTGCGGGTATGCGTGTTGACTACGATACGGGCCCGATCTACTGGGGCGAGCCCGGCACCAACGGCCAGCATTCGTTCTACCAGTTGATCCACCAGGGCACACGGCTCATTCCCTGTGATTTCATCGCTTTCGCGAAGGCGTTGAATCCGCTTGGCCGCCACCACGACATACTGGTCGCGAACGTGTTCGCGCAGGCCGAGGCGCTCGCGTTCGGCAAGTCGGCCCAAGAAGTGGAGGCGGAGGGCACGCCGCACTGGCTGGTGCCGCATCGCGTTTTCGAAGGCAATCGGCCATCCAACACGTTGCTGCTCGAGAAACTGACGCCGGCCGCATTGGGCCGGTTGGTCGCGCTGTACGAGCACAGCGTGTTTACGCAGGGCGTGATCTGGCAGATCGACTCGTTCGACCAGTGGGGCGTGGAGCTGGGGAAGGTCCTCGCGCAGCGGATCATTCCCGAGCTTGCAAGCGCGACGGAGCCTGCGCTTGCGCACGACGGCTCTACCAGCGCGCTGATCCGCCGCTACCGCCTGCTGGCGGGCCATCCCGACAAGGGCGCCAACGGCCCGAAATAGCATTCAGCAACAGGTCAACACAAAGGAAATCAATCATGCAACTGGGAATGATCGGATTGGGCCGCATGGGCGCGAACATGGTGCGGCGCCTGATGAAGGGCGGCCACCAATGCGTCGTGTTCGACATGTTTCCGAAGGCGGTGCAGGCGCTGGTGAGCGAAAAGGCAACGGGTGCCGGGTCGATGGCCGATCTCGTGGCCAGGCTCGCAAAGCCGCGCGCGGTGTGGCTGATGGTGCCCGCGGCCGTTGTCGATCAGACCATCGCGGATCTCGCGCCGCTGCTCGAACCCGGTGACACCATCATCGATGGAGGCAACTCGTATTACATCGACGACATTCGCCGCGCCAAGGCGCTGGCGCCGAGCAAGATCGCCTATGTGGACGTGGGTACCAGCGGCGGCGTATGGGGACTGGAGCGCGGTTACTGCATGATGATCGGCGGCCCGGCGGCCACGGTGCAGAGACTCGACCCGATATTCCGCACGCTGGCGCCGGGTGTGGGCACCATCGAGCGCACGCCGGGGCGCGACAAGGCTGACGGCAGCGCGGAAATGGGCTATCTGCACTGCGGGCCGGGCGGCGCCGGCCACTTCGTCAAGATGGTGCACAACGGCATCGAATACGGGTTGATGGCGGCATACGCAGAGGGGCTTGGCATCCTTCGAGCCGCCGATGTCGGCAAGCAGCAGCACGCCGCCGACGCCGAGACGACGCCGCTGCGCGATCCGGCGCACTATCAGTACGACTTCAACCTGCCCGACGTCACCGAGGTTTGGCGGCGCGGCAGCGTGATCGCGTCGTGGCTGCTCGACCTCACGGCAGCGGCGCTGCAAAAGGACCCCGCGCTCGAGGACTTCTCGGGCCGCGTCTCCGATTCGGGCGAGGGCCGCTGGACGGTCAAGGCGGCCATCGACGAGGCGGTGCCGGCGCCCGTGCTCACGACGGCGCTGTACGCGCGCTTCAGCTCGCGCGGCGAGGCCGATTTTCAAAACAAGGTTCTTTCCGCGATGCGCTACGAATTCGGCGGCCATCACGAGAAGCCGGCGGGGAAATGATCCGCCTGAGTGGAGGAAGCTGTCGATGAGCGCCACGCCGTCCGACGCGCTGGTCTTCTTCGGCGCGACCGGCGATCTTGCCTACAAGAAGATCTTCCCGTCGCTGCAGGCGATGGTGAAGCGCGGTCAGTTGAACGTACCGGTGATCGGCGTCGCCAAGGCCGGCTGGAATCTCGACCAGTTTCGCGCGCGGGCGCGCGATAGCCTCGAAAAACACGGCGGCGTCGACCAGGCAGCGTTCGCCAAGCTGATGTCGCTCTTGCGCTACGTCGACGGCGACTACGCGGCCGAGACGACATTCAGCGCGCTGCGGAGCGAACTGAAGAATGCGCAGCATCCGGCGCACTACCTTGCTATCCCGCCCAGCCTGTTCGGCCCCGTGGTCGAGCGGCTGGAGAAAGCGAGCTGCACGAAAGGCGCCCGGGTAATCGTCGAAAAGCCGTTCGGCCGCGATCTTGCATCGGCACGCAAGCTGAACTCGATCCTGCACGGCACGTTCGACGAGTCGCGCATCTTCCGCATCGACCACTACCTGGGCAAGCGGCCGGTGCACAACATGCTGTTCGTGCGCTTCGCCAACCAGTTCCTCGAGCCGCTGTGGAACCGCACCTACGTCGAGAGCGTGCAGATCACGATGGCCGAGGGCTTCGGCGTCCAGGGCCGCGGCGCGTTCTACGAGCAGGTCGGCACCGTCCGCGACGTGGTGCAAAACCACCTGTTCCAGGTAATGTGCAACCTGGCGATGGAATCGCCGGTGCGCACCGACAGCGAATCGATCCGGGACGAGAAGGTGAAGGTATTGAAGGCCATCTCGACGCTCGGCCCCGCCGATCTTGTGCGCGGCCAGTTTCGAGGCTACCGCAAAGAGCCCGGGGTTGCTCCCGATTCGAGGGTCGAAACGTTCGCCGCGGTGCGGCTCTCGATCAACTCCTGGCGCTGGCAGGGAGTGCCGTTCTATATTCGCGCCGGCAAATCTTTGCCGTTGACGTGCACCGAAGTCCTGCTGCGATTGCGGCGGCCGCCGACAGTGTATCCGACCTGTTCGGCGCCGCCCAATCACTTCCGGTTCCGCGTCAGCCCGGAGGTCACGATCGCGCTGGGCGCGACCGTAATGGACGACGCCGAGCGGGCGATCGGTGAGCAGGCCGAGTTGCTCGTCAGCAGCTATCCCGGGGCTCAGGAGCCCGGCGCCTACGAGCGTGTGCTGGGCGATGCGATGGAGGGTGATGCCACGCTCTTCGCGCGCCAGGACTATGTCGAGGAGGCGTGGCGCATCGTCGACCCGGTGCTCGCCGCGGACACGCCGGTCCACGAGTACGACCCGGGCCAATGGGGGCCGCCCGAAGGGCAGAAGTTCGCCCCGCAGGGCGGCTGGAACGATCCGGTCGTGACGTCGTAGCGCGCCGAAAGCCTGCGAATGCGTGCGCACATTTCGGCGCTGGAACTCCAGACGCTTTCCGATCCGGGTGCGGCGGCGCAACGCGCCGCGCAATTCATTGCGGCAGAGGCGCGCAATGCGGTGACCGCGCGCGGTCAGTTCAAGCTCGCGCTGAGCGGCGGCCACACGCCCTGGCAGATGCTGCGCGTTCTCGCAGACGAAGACGTGCCGTGGGCCAACGTCCACCTGTTCCAGGTCGACGAGCGCGTCGCCCCGCCCGGCGACCGCGACCGCAATCTCACCCACATGCGCGAGAGCCTGCTCGCGCGCATCGCGCTGCCGGCGTCCAACCTGCATGCCATGCCGGTCGAAGCGACCGACCTCGGCGCCGCCGCGGCAAGCTATGCGCTTGAAATCGCGACCATAGCCGGCACACCCGCGGTGCTCGATCTGGTGCACCTGGGGCTCGGGCCGGACGGGCACACGGCGTCGCTGGTGCCCGGCGATCCCGTCCTGAGCGAAGCGTACGCCGACGTGGCGCTGACGCGGCTCTACCAGGGACACCGCCGGATGACGTTGACGTACCCGATCCTCAACCGGGCGAGGTGCGTGCTGTTCGTCGTCACCGGCGCCGAAAAAAAGCCGATGCTCGATCGTCTGCGGTCGCGCGACCCGAACATTCCCGCCGGCCGCATCACCGGCCAACGCGCATTGATCATGGCCGATGCGGCGGCCGCCGGCACTGCGCACACTTGACATTGGAGCGCCCCATGCCGTCTCAACAGGACCTCGCGACGCTTTGCATCAACACGATCCGCACCTTGTCGATCGACGCCGTGCAAGCGGCCAACTCGGGTCATCCGGGGACGCCGATGGCCTTGGCGCCGCTCGGCTACGCGCTGTGGAACCACGTGCTGCGGTTCGATCCCGACGATCCGATCTGGCCGAACCGCGACCGTTTCGTGCTCTCCAACGGCCATGCGTCGATGCTGCTGTGGTCGCTGTTGCATCTGACCGGCGTCAAGGCCGTCGACCCGGATTACGAGATCCTCGGGCGGGCCGCCGTCACGCTGGACGACATCCGCCGCTTTCGCCAGATCGGCAGCCACGCGCCAGGCCATCCGGAATATCATCTCGTCTCCGGCGTCGAGACCACGACCGGACCTCTGGGACAGGGCATCGCGACCAGCGTGGGCATGGCGATCGCGCAGAAGTGGCTCGCCGCGCGCTACAACCAGCCCGGCTTCCCCATCTTCGACTACGACATCTACGCGATCTGCGGCGACGGTTGCCTGATGGAGGGCGTGGGCGCGGAGGCCGCATCGCTCGCGGGACACCTCGGTCTCGACAACCTGTGCTGGATCTACGACAACAACCACATCACGATCGAGGGTCACACGCGGATCGCCTTTACCGAGGACGTGGCGGCGCGGTTCCTCGGCTACCAATGGAACGTGCTGCGCGTCGGCGACGCCAACGACCTCGAACGCATCGAGCACGCGCTGGCCGTGTTTCGGCGCACGAAGAACCGGCCGACGCTGGTCATTCTCGACACCCATATCGGCTACGGCTCCCCGCACAAGCAGGACACGGCGGCCGCGCACGGCGAACCGCTCGGCATCGAGGAGGTGAAGCTTACCAAGCGTGCGTACGGCTGGCCGCAGGAGGCGCAGTTCCTCGTGCCCGACGGCGTGCGCGAGCACTTCGCCGCCGGAATCGGCGCGCGCGGCGCCGGCGCGCGGCGCGAGTGGAACAAACTTTTCGCGGCCTACGGCGCAAAGTTCCCCGCGCTCGCGGCCGAAATAGACCAGATGCAGCGGCGCGAGCTGCCGGCCGGCTGGGAACGCAATTTGCCGCTGTTCGCCGCCGACCCGAAGGGTGTCTCCGGGCGCGACGCGTCGGGCCAGGCGCTGAACGTGCTCGCCCAGAACATTCCGTGGTTGCTCGGCGGTTCGGCCGACCTAGGGCCATCGAACAAGACAACGCTCAAATTCGACGGTGCCGGCGAGTTCGCAGGCGCAACGCCGGGCGGCCGGAATCTCCACTTCGGAGTTCGGGAGCACGCAATGGCGGCGATCGTAAACGGGATGTCGCTCTCGAAGCTGCGCTCGTTCGGCGCGACGTTCTTCATCTTCAGCGACTATGCCCGGGGCGCCATTCGCCTGTCGGCGCTGATGGAGCTGCCCACGCTCATGATCTTCACGCACGACGCGATGGGCGACGGCGAGGACGGGGCCACCCACCAGCCAATCGAGCAGCTGGCGTCGTTGCGCGCCATCCCCGGGATGACGCTGCTGCGGCCCGGCGACGCGAACGAAGTGGTGGAGGCGTATCGCTACGCGCTGCAGTTGAAGCATCGCCCGACGATCATGGTGCTGTCGCGGCAGTCGCTGCCCACGCTGGATCGCAACCGCTATGCGCCTGCGGCGGGCGTCGCCAAGGGCGCGTATGTACTGGCCGATGCGCCCGGCGCTCCGCCGGAGCTCATTTTGATTGCATCGGGCAGCGAACTCTCGCTCGCCGCGGCGGCGCACGAGCTGCTCGTTGCCGGCGGCACCCGCTCGCGCGTCGTGTCGATGCCATCGTGGGACATCTTCGAGACGCAATCGCAAGCTTACCGGGACAGCGTGCTGCCGCCGTCGGTGACCGCGCGCGTGGCGATCGAACAGGCCTCCACCTTCGGCTGGGAGCGCTACGTCGGCAGCCGCGGCAAAATCATCGGCATGCACACCTTCGGCGCGTCGGCGCCGCTCGCGGCTCTGCAGCAGGAATTCGGCTTCGAGCCGGAGCATGTGGTGAGGGTGGCCAGAGAGGTCCTGTCCGAGCAATAACGCCGTACGAAGACGATAACAACGACACCAGGGTCGGCTGACTTCGAGCGCGGCTAACGTTCGCCTCGTACACGGTAGAAGTCGTTGATGCCCGCCTGTTGGCGGAGTTCGGGTGCATCGTTGCCGCGTGCCGCCGTGGTGTACGGGATTCCGATCGCATCGGCAATGCGCACGAAGCCGTGAAAGGCCGCGACCACGGCCGCGGCGTCGACCAGCGCCGCGTCGCCCAGCGCCGAGCGCAGCGTCTCGCGCGCGGACTGCGTGCGCGCCGCATCGCGCAGTACGACCGCCTCGGCGAATTCGATCAGCGCATCCGCATGCGGGATACCGACATCTTCGTCGAATCCCTGCGTCACGCCGCGCACGTCGACCTGCTTGCCCTCGGATTGCATGCTCTCACGGAGCATGTAGGAATGTGCGGTCGTTCAATAAGCGCACTGGTGCATGGCGGAGACGCGCGCCGCGACGATCTCCACCTGCGGCCGGCGGATGGCACGGATCGACTTGTCGAATTGATAGACGTACTCGCCCGGCATGTAATGACAGTTGGCGAGTGCCCAATAGTCGCGCAGCGACTGCGGCACGAGCGACAAGCCGCGATAGATGTAGCCCGCCTTGGGGTTGGGATACAGCGGTCCGTCGGCCTCGAGCGCGTCTTCGGGCTCGACCAGCGGCAGCCAAGCCGCCTTTTTTCGCGCGCCTGCCGGGCGGTAGCGGGTCGGTTCGCCCGCCGTCGGCGCCGGCAGCGCGCGCTCGGGCAGGCCAAGTGCCCGCAGGCAGGTGTCGAGCATCATCACCGTCGCCACCAGGCCGACAACCTCGACGTACTCGCCTTCGGACAGGCCGCGCGCGAGTATCGACTGCGACCACTTCTCGCTCAACCGGCCCGGATCGCTCACTACCCTGTGGATGAGTTCGACTTCCGCGGCGCCGAGTGTCCCGAGGTCTTCGTGCGCGCCCGTTACCGCATTGGGAGAAAGCGCGGCCTTGATGCGCGCGCAATGCGCGCATGCTGGAGCGTGCCGGATCTCCGCGGCGACGGCAATCCGCCGCTCGCCGGTCAACCAGGTACCGGGTGCGGCGATTGCCGCCCAGGCACGCTCGTGCGCCTCGGCCAGATCGCTGCGAACTGGAATGCGGCTGCCTGCGAATGAAGGTGCTGACATGGATTCTCCCGCTTGGATCGTCATATTATGCGCTGCCTGCTGGACGAATGGTCAGCTTGTGGCTGAGCGCTCCCTCGCTCTCGAACACGATGGAGACGTGCTGGCCCTGTTTGACCCGGATCGCGCTCGGGATGAATTTGAACTCCTTGCCGACGACCGTAATGCTGCCGTTCGCGGGCACCTCAACCGGCTCGCCCGGGTGCGAGAGGTGCTGGTGGCCAGCCGCCGGCGCGCCCGGGCGGGACGCTGTTACCGTTGCCGGGCTGCGGCGGCTGGGCGAGCAGGCGTCCGCTTTTTTCGGAAGTCGGATTGGGGATAGAACTGCATGCGCGTCATTGCGGCGTATCTGAGAAACCTCACGCTGGCCAGAGGGATCCTTTGGTGCTACCTGATCTGGTATCTCGTAATGGCCGGCTTCCATTTCGACCCTTCGCCCCAACTGTGGTTGACTGCGGTCGGCTTGAGCCTGGTCGTCGGCGTCGCCCTCGTGCTGAGCGTTACCGCTGCCCGCGCGGCGCAAAGACTGGATCGCTGGCAGTTGCTTCGCCTGTTCCTGGTGCCCTTCTGCGTGTCCAGTTTTTCTGCCCTCGTAAAAGGACAAGGGTTCGTTCTGATTTTCTCGCCGAAACCGCTCGAAACGGGCCTCGCGCTTGCGCTGTGCGCGGTCTTTGGGGCCTTGTCAGTGCTTGTCAGGCGACATGCGTAACGACTTGCTTTCGCTGCGTGACGGGCGCGCCTCGATGTATCAATCGGCCCGCGCGTAGCGTCCTTCAACGGGCGGCATGGATTCTTGCCGTATTTGCGCTGAGCGGGAACGCAGCGCGTTTCGCCGTCATCTAATGTCGTGAAACTCCGGAACAAACGGTTGGGGGTAGTCCATGCGCCCGGTATCGGTTGAATTCGCAGAGCAGGGTTTAGCCGACACCGCGCTCGCGCAGCGGGTTTCGGCCGGCGACCATGACGCGTTCCGGATGCTGATGCGACGCTACAACCAGACGCTTTACCGCACCGCGCGCGGCATCCTGAAGGACGACGCCGAGGCCGAAGACGCGGTCCAGGAGGCGTATTTGCTCGCCTACCGCGGGTTGAGCAAGTTTCGCGGCGACGCGAAGCTGTCCACCTGGCTGGTTCGAATCGTGGTCAACGAGGCGATCGCCCGGGTTCGAAAGCGTCGCCGCAAGGCCGAAGTCATCCAGCTGAGCGGCGACGCGGGACCGCACGCAGAAACCGCGGAGATGACCATGAACGAAGACGCCCCCGAACGGCCCGATCACGCGCTGGTGCGCGCGGAGACCCGGCGCCTGCTCGAGGCCAAGATTGATGAATTGCCGAACGCATTCCGCATCGTGTTCGTGCTGCGCGCGCTTGAGGAAATGACGGTCGAGGAGACCGGGAATTGCCTCGGTATCCCGGAGGCGACGGTGCGCACGCGGTACTTCAGGGCGAGGAGTCTGCTGCGCGAAGCGCTCGCGCGCGAGATCGATTTCGTCTTCGACGACGCGTTTTCATTTGCGGGCGAACGCTGCGACCGAATCGTCGCGTCCGTTCTCGCCCGACTCGGAGCCGGCGCCGGAACCGGAACCCGTGAGTAAGTTGCCGTATTGCCGGGCGACGTCCTGCCACGGTTCCGGTCGGGATGGTTTTGTTGTTGTTCCATAGTCAACGAAAGGAAACCGATATGTTGAAGCGTGCAGTGGCAGCGGCAGTGCTTGCGGCGAGCATCGCGATGCCGGCGTTTGGCGCCGGGACCCTGACAAAGGAACCGCCGGGGCATGGTTACAAGAAGGTGAGCGGTCTGGTAAAGCTTCCCGAATTCCTACCGGGACTGGGCAAGCTCTACGTCAAACCCCCGACGTTGCCCGCCGGGCCGTTTCTTGCCTACGACAGGAGCGGCAAATTGGTGAGCACCATATACATGATCCCGATCAAGGACCTCGACGAGCACAAGGCGTTCGAGGAGCTCGCAAGCGGACCGAAAAAAGTCGATCACGTGGATATGTATTACAACGCGGGCCATCCGGGGGTGGAGGTGCCGCACTATCACATCGTGCTGTGGTACGTCTCGGAGAAAGAAGCGAACAAGCTCAAGTAGGCGCATCGTGGCGACACGCAGGGATTTCCTGATTGCCGGCGGCGTTTTCGCCGCTGGCGTCGCGTTGCCGGCCTCAGGCCAGGCGGCGTCCAGAGGCGGCGTGGTCGAGATCAGGATGCGCAGCGATCCGACCGGCGCCAAGGTGGGATTCGATCCCGTCGGGATTCTCGTTGCGCCAGGGCAAACCGTGCGTTGGGTCATTCAGGCCGGCGTGCACACCACCACGGCATACCATCCGCGTAACGCCGGCCATTCGCTGCGTATCCCGAAGACTGCGACGCCCTGGAATTCCGGCTACCTGGTCAATCCGGGCGATCATTTCGAGGTCGCCCTGACCGCGGAAGGCGTGTATGACTACTTCTGCATGCCGCATGAAATGGCGGGAATGGTCGGCCGGCTTATCGTCGGTCGTGCTTCCGGCCCCGGATCACTGCCCTACGACTACTTTGACGGCAAGCCCGGTGCCGCGAACTGGCAAAGCGTGCCCGAGGCAGCGCGCAGGGCATTCCCCGCAGTGGAAGCGATTCTCGAGAAAAAAGTGGTTCGGCTAACGGGTTTCGACGACTGAGCGATATCAGTTCATACCGCTCGGACAATCTAGGAGATCATCATGTCACGTATTGTAAAACGCACTCACACCGAACCTGCAAGCTCGTTGTTGGCGGCGAGGAGCCGAACCGACTTTACTGGTACGACAACGCCGGGACACGTCATGAGCACGCCGACGACGTTCCGGACATTCGCAGTTTCTGAGCCGTCGTCGCGGCTGAAATCCGGAAGCGCCCGCCATGGCGACTTGTGATACCCGGTTGACGCGGCGTGAGCTGGTCGCCGAAGGCACGATGGCGTTCTATTTCGCCAAACCGCCCGGTTTCCGGCACCTGGCGGGACAGTCGCTGACGATGACGCTGATCGACCCGCCGCAGACCGACGACGAAGGCGATAGCCGCACCTTTACCATCGCCGCCGCGCCGCACGAAACCGATCTCATGATCGCAACGCGCATGCGCGATACCGCCTTCAAGCGCGTGCTGAAGTCGATGCCGGTCGGCACGGTCGTCAGGATAGACGGGCCCAACGGCGTAATGGTCCTGCACGACGATGCGACGCGTCCCGCGGTGTTTCTCGCCGGCGGCATCGGCATCACGCCGTTTCTCTCGATCGCGCGGCACGCGGCACACGATCAGCTGCCGCATCGTCTTTATCTCTTTTATTCGAACCGGCGGCCCGAAGATGCGGCGTTCGTCGAAGAGTTGCAGAAAATGGAGCAGGTCAATTCGAAGTTCCGTTTGATCGCAACCATGGCCGAACCGGATAAATCATCGCATTCGTGGTCGGGCGAGACCGGTTTCATCCGGCCCGACATGCTGCAACGCCACCTGCCCGACGTCAAAACCCCGATCTACTACTTCGCCGGACCGCCGGCGATGACCATGGCAATGCAGACCATGCTGGAAGATATCGGAGTTTCCGCAGACGCCATGCGATCCGAAGAGTTCTACGGCTACTGAGGCAGGGGTTAAGACGGACCGGAGAGCGTGGCGCTGAACTTCACCTTGACTTCGCCACCCAGCCACTTGGTGTTCGACCATTCGCCCGTACCGATGCCGTATTTCAGGCGATCGAGTATCAGCGTGCCCGAGAGCACGACATGACCGTCCGCGCGCCGCAGGCTGAAAGGAACGTCGAGCGGGCGGCTTTCGCCCTTCATCTTGAGCATGCCGCGAGCGATCTGCATGGGGGCGGTCGACTCGATCGATCGGCTGGAATACGCGACGCGCGGATAGCGCTCGACGGCGAAGAAGTCGCTCCCCTTGAGCGCCGCGTCGATCTCCGGCAGCCCGGCGTCGACCGACGCGGGATCCAGCCACACCTCGATGCGCGTGGCGCCTGTACCGGAAAGGCACACTTCGCCGCCGAAACGGCGGAAATCTCCGCGAAACGGAGAGCCGGCCTGCTCCAGCTCGAACGACACGCTGCTGCGCGCCGGATCGACCGAACGACAATCTTCGGCATGCGCCGGCAGGGACGCGGCCGCCACGACGAGAACGAGGACCACGCCGCCTCTGTACATCATGCGGGCGGCCGCGTCCAGGGCAGCATACGATGCATGATGCGGTCGCGCAGCACGAACGCGTGACGAAGCGCAGCGCCGATGTGCCCCACGAGGAGCAGCGCGAGCAGGGCGACGAAGCCGTGGTGCAGCGACTTGTAGAGCGCCGCGCGATGGGCGTTCTTCGCCACCAGGTCGGGCACCTGGAACAGTCCGAACCAGTTGACCGAAAGGCCGGCCGCCGAGGCGTAAAGCCAGCCCGCCAGCGGCGCCGCAATGAGCAGCGCGTAGAGCAGGCGGTGGGTTGTCACGGCGGCGAAGCGCTCGCGCTTCGACATGGATTCCGGCAGCGCCGGCGGCGCACTGACCAAGCGCCAAAGGAGCCTCAACAGCACCAGCGCGAGCACGGCGAGGCCGAGCGACTTGTGGCGCGTCAGCCACTCGAGTCTGGCGATGCCGAGCGGCAGGCCGGCGGCGTACAGGCCCAGGCCGAGCTGCGCGAATACCAGCACGGCGATCAGCCAATGCAGACCTTGCGCTAGTATTCCGTAGGACTGGTCCGTATTTCGCCACCGCATGGTTCAAGATGCCTTCGCAACGATTCGCCTCTCTTTGAAGAGTATGACACTTCGTCTCGCCGCATTATTCCCGCTGCTGCTGCTCGCGGCGTGTCAGGCACTGCCGCCTGCGGAAAACAGCGCGGTGCTCGGCGCGCCGGTCGCCTCCGAGGCGAGGCCCCCGGCCGTCACTGCCCGCTTCGCCGTGGATCCGGCACAGTCCGAGATTCGCCTGCTCGTCTATCGCGCAGGCCCGCTCGCGCGCTTCGGCCACAATCACGTCGTCACGGGTTCCGTGCACGGCGAAATTCGCGCCGGCGACAGCGCCGCGGTCAGCGGTTTCCGGCTCGACGTGCCGGTCGCATCGCTGGTCGTCGACGAGGCGTCGGCGCGCAGCGAAGAAGGGAAGGGGTTCGCCGCCGAAGTCTCGCCGCAGGCGCGCTTGAGCACGCGCGCGAACATGCTGAGCCGGCAAGTGCTCGACGCACAGCGCTACCCCGTCATCCACATCGAGTCGATTGCGCTCGCCGGTCCGCGCTGGAACCCGACTGTCGTCGCGCGCACGACGCTGCGCGGCGCGACGCGCGATCTGCGCTTTTCCGCCGCGGTGGTTCAGGACGGACGCAAGCTCACGGTCATCGCGAGCTTCACGATCCTGCAGTCGGATTTCGGCATCACGCCGTTCGCCGCGCTGGGCGGCGGCCTTCGGGTGCGCGATGCAATCGATATCCGCATCCGGCTCGTGGCTCGCCGCGAAATTAAGCAAGGCGCGGGCTGAGATGCGGGAGCGCATTGCGCCGGCCTGTATTGCGTTCGTCCTCGCGTCTACCAAGTGGTCTCCGATTTTGCCCGCCTGGGAAGACTGAACCCGGTCATCATCGCGCTCTGCGCCTACAAGTTGACCGTGAAGAGCATCGGCAAAGGCCGGCTGCTGCGGGCGATCTACCTGGCCGCGGTCGTCGGGTTGCTGGCGTCCGGAGGGTGAGAAGATGAAATCCTGCGGCAGGTCGCGCCCGGCGGCACTCATCGCGCTGATACTGCTCGGAATGCTCGTATCGCCCCGGCACGCTTACGAACGCGAAAAGCGTGGCGGCCCGCTCGCGTTGACCCGGATCGCGGATTTCCCGCTTCCGGGTCCGGCCACCCGCTTCGACTACCAGAGTTACGACCCTCACAGGCATTTGCTGTTCATCGCGCATCTCGGCGCCAGCTCGATCGTGGTGTTCGATACCCGGGCAAGAAAAGTCGTCGCCGAAGTGCGCGGCGTGCGCCGAGTCCACGGCGTGCTCGTCGTGCCCGAGCTGGGCCGCGTCTACGCCTCGGCGACCGGGACCAACCAGATCGTCGTCCTGGACGAGGACAGCTTCAGGGAGATTGCCCGAATCGACGCGGGGATCTATCCGGACGGCATCACGTACGCGCCGGCGGCGCACAAGCTCTACGTATCGGACGAATTCGGCGCGACCGAGACGGTCATAGACGTGCGCACCCACACGCGGGTCGCGACGATCGCCTTGGGCGGCGAGGCCGGAAATTCACGCTACGATGCCGCCTCCGGGCACGTGTTCGTGAATGTGCAGACCCGAAACGAGCTGGCGGAGATCGACCCGGCCACCGACGCGATCGTCGGTCGCATCCCGCTCAAAGGCGCGGATCGCAATCATGGCCTGCTGATCGACCCGGACCGGCGTCTCGCATACATCGCCTGCGAGGGCAACGCGCGGCTTCTGGTGCTCGACCTGGGCGCCAAGAGAATCATTGCCGGCGCCACGGTCGGAGCGAGCCCGGACGTGATGGCGCTCGACCCCGATCGCCGGCTGCTGTACGTGGCAAGCGAAAGCGGTACGGTGAGCGTATTCAGCGTCGCGGGAAAAACGGTGGAGAAACTGAGCGAACAATTCGTCGCCAAGCGTGCCCACAGCATCGCGCTGGATCCCGCCACTCACCTGCTGTACCTGCCGCTGGAAAACGTGCACGGACGGCCCGTGCTACGGGTCATGGCTTACGCGAATCGCAGTGTTCCCTGATGTAGTCCGAGATTTCCTCCGGGCGCGCGAAGACGATGTGTACGCGGTCGCCGCGCATGCCGGCGCCGAGCAGGACCGGACTTCCGGGTGCAGGACCCAGCGGGGAAGCGTCGGTCTTGAACCTCAGGTTGAAGTCCCAGAATGGCGTCGTCGTGCCGTCGGCGGTGGTGACGAAGTAACTGTCGCCGCAGTGCCGCAGCGCCGTCACGCGCGCGTCGGGCGGCGCGGTCTTCAGGTCGGGCAAGCCGCGCGAACCTGAAGCGGCCACCCCCTGCGGCGCCGCGCGAAAGTAGGCGATCAGGTCGGCGCGCGATTTTGCCTCGGGCAGGCCGCGAAACGACATGTAGTTCCCGCGCACCAGGGCCTGCGGATCGCGCAGCCAGGCGTCCAGCGTGCCCTCGTCCCAGGTAATGTTCGATCGCTTGAGCGCCGGCGAATAGCGCAGGAAACTCTCCAGCGTACCCGCCTTGCGCCCGAACACGCCGGCCAGGCTCGGCCCGGTCAGGTTGCGGCCCGGCGCAAGCGAGTGGCAGGCGGCGCAGACCCGGAACAGCTGCGCGCCGCGACTTGCATCGCCGCCGTCCGCGCGCGCGACGCTTGCCGACAAGGCGGACGCTGCCGCGAACGAAATCCAGATTGCCTTGCGGAAGATCATGCTTTGCTCGCCTCCACCAACCGCCTTTCGCAGATTACTACAGCTCGTACCCCTGTACCCGGTCAAGCTGGACCGGCGCCGCCTGCCGTCCGCTAAAATGGGCCGCTGGACAGATCCGCGGAGATTGACACATGCAACCGTCTTCCGATTCGAAGTGGCGCTTGAACGGCGTGCGCGTGGTCCACGGCAGCGAGCTCGATGCCAACACGCCGCAGACGCCGGGGATGAACCGCGCCGCCGCGGTCGTCGCTGAGGCCAGGTCCGGCGATTTCATCTACGTGCCGCGCTACGTTCCGCACCAGGAGATCAACGCAAGCGACCAAGAGCCGCTTTCCTGCGTGCTCGTTCGCAGCGGCCAGGAACCGGTGGTGGTCAATCTGGACATCCCGGGAGTCGAGCAGCCCGAAGAGGTGCACTGGGTGGACAACATCCACCCCGCGCCCGGGAAATGAGCATCGTCGGTGCCCCCCTGACAGCGCCGCAGTGATGACCCGACCCGAGCCTGCGCCCGCATTGCGCGGGCGCTTGCTGCGCGGCGCGTTGCGCGCGCTTGGCTGCGCGTCGGTTCTGATTTGGGGATACGCCGCGGGCGCTCCCGCCGACCCTCTTGAGCTGCTCGGGCAGGTGATCGCGGCGGCCTGCACGAACCCGCAGCCTGACGCGCAGGCGCTGGGCCGGCGGATCGGCAGCGCCCGCCTGCTGAAAGACGAACCGCTCTCGCTGCGGGGGATCGCATTCGGCTGGCGCCGGCGCTACGCGCTGAACGGCGGTGCGGAACTGGTCATCGAGGGCGCAGTGGCTTTGACGGGCCGCGATTTGCGCGCGATCTATGAAACTCCGACCGGGAACGAGATGCGCCCGCGGCTGCTCGCCGTGGCGGGGCCCGATTGCGCGATCCGCTACGGGCGCCGGCTTGAGTACTCGGCCGACGGCCGGCCGCGGGCGATCTGGTTCCTGCACTCGGATCTGTCGGCGAGCGGCGCCGGCGAATTGCTGGACGCGCCGGTTCCTGCCGCGCCCGATCCCGGAGGTGTTGCGGTCGCGCAAGTGGATACCGGGGTCAACTACCTGTTGCCCGCCATCGCGTCGCGCCTTGCGCGGGACGCCGACGGCGCCGCGCTGGGCTACGACTGGTGGGACATGGATCGGCAGCCGTTTGATCAGGACCCGTCGCGTTCGGCGTTTTTTCCGCGGCGGCACGGAACCCGGACCGCGAGCCTGCTGCTGGAGGAGGCGCCAGGCGCGCGCCTGATTCCGTATCGCTACCCGCGGCCCGACATGGCGCGCATGAGCGCTCTGGTCGACGCCGCCGCGAGGGCGGGCGCCGGCATCGTCACCCTGTCGCTGGGCAGCAACGATCGCGCCGAATGGGAGGCCTATGCGCGGGCGGCGATCGCCCACCCCGATATGCTGTTTGTCGTCTCGGCGGGAAACGACGCGCGCGATATCGATCGCGATCCCGTCTACCCGGCGGCGCTACGGCTCCCCAATCAGCTCACGGTGACCTCGTCGGAGCGCGACGGCACGCTCGCGCCCGGATCCAACTGGGGCCGGCGCTCGGTCGATCTGCTGGTGCCCGCCGAGAGGGTGCTGGTGACCGGCTTCGACGGCCGCCGGATTTTCGCGTCCGGCTCGAGCTACGCCGCGCCCCGGGTCGCCGCCTTGGCCGCGTGCCTGCTGGCCGCGCACCCGCGCTGGCATGCCAGGGCGCTGCGCGCGGCGATCCTGGCGCGGGCCCGCCCGCAGGGCGCCGGACGCTGGAGCGCCCACGGCTTTCTGCCCGACCCCGTCGCCCGCGCGCGCGGCGCCTGTCCCGCGGCGGAGCCGCCGGTCGCCGAGCGCTGGTCCGAAACTCTGCGCCTGGCCGGCTCCGCGCCGGGCTCGGCCAAACTGCCTGAGCCATCCAGGGCGCTGCAGCTGAGCGTCGTCAGCCTTGTCGGCTCCGGATGGCAGGAACCGGCCATGCGCGCTATGTCGCGCCAGGCAGCAGCCATCCTCGGCCAGTGCGGGATCGAGCTGCGCAAAGTCACCGCGCACTTTCTCACCGGCCCCGAGCGTCTGCGCTACTTCACGCTCGAGACCGCGCAAGCGCTCGTCGGCGCGCGCGCCTTTGCCAAGCCCGTCGCCTACCTCGTGGCCGATACGCGCCGTCCGCTGCCCTTCGACGCCGAGGCCTTCGCCCCGGCGAACTCCGCCGACTTCCCGCTGCTCGCCGATACCGTGTGGATCACGCGCCGCACGCGCGAACCGGGCATCGCCTTGGCGCACGAGCTGGTGCACGTGCTCGGCGACAGCGGCGAGCACTCGTCGCTGCCGGGCAATCTCATGCGCGACGAAACGGCGCCGCGGAACACGACGCTCACCCGGGACCAGTGCCGGCGGATCGTGCGCAGCGGAACCGCGCGCCGGCTGCTGGTGGAATTGAAGCGCGGCGGGGCCTGAACGGCCCGTCATGCAACAGCTTCGCGCCGCGCGCCGTTTTCGCCGCATTGCCGCGGCCGGCGTTTTTTTCCAGGGCGGCGCCGCAGCGCTCGACAGCGGCACGATCATCGCCAGCCTGGTGCAGGGGCTCACCGGGAGCGCGCTCGCCGTCGGCGCCGCGGCGGCGATTGCGCGCTACGGCTGGTTGTTTCCGCAGCTCTTCGTCGCGTACGGGGCGCAGCGCCGCGCGCGCCGGCTTGCGTATTACAAGGCCGGGGCCTTCGGGCGAGTGGCCTGTCTGGCGGCGCTTGGCGCGGTGCTGCTGGTCATGCCGCGCGAGCAGCAGCCATTGGGCGTGGCGGCCTTTTTCGTCTTGTGGACGCTGTACGCTTTCGTCGGCGGCATCCTCGCCGTGCCCTACAACGACATTGTCGCGCGCTCGGTTGCGCCGCAGCAGCGCAGCCGTTTGCTGGCGCTGCGATTTTTCGGCGGCGGGGTGCTGGCCCTGCTGGTCGCCGCGGCCGCGCACCGCGTGCTCGGCCGCTACGCGTTCCCCGACGATTACGCGCTGGTGATACTGCTGGGGGCGGGCTTGCTGCTGGTCTCGGCCCTTTGTTTTGTTTCCGCCGGCGAGCCGGAGCCGTCGGTTCCGGCGGCTGCACCTGGCTTCGGCCGGTTTCTCAGGCAAGGCGTGGACGTCTTTCGAGCCGACAAGCGCTTCCGCCTGTTTGCATACGCCCGCTGCTTCGACGGGCTGGCGACCATGGCATTGCCGTTTTACGTCGTCCTCGCCGCCCGTGCGGGGGTCGGCCACGCCTCGGTCGCAATCCTGCTGGGCGCGCAGACCGCAGGCGCGTTGCTGTCGAATCCGCTTTGGGGATTATGGGGCGACCGGCGCGGCAAGCGCTCATTGCTCGCCGGCACGGCGCTTCTCACAGCGCTTGCGCCGGTCCTAACACTGGTATTGATCGCCGGCGGCGGCACGGACGACGCGGCCTCGGCGCTGCCGCTGCTCGGAGCGGTGTTTTTCTTTCTCGGCGCGGCCGGCAACGGCAGAACCATTGCCCATCTTGGCTATCTGATGGAAATATCGCCCGACGATCGAAGACCGGCCTACAGCGGCTACTTCAACGCTATCACGGCCCCGGCGATGCTCTCGCCGCTTCTCGGGGCGGTGATCGCCGAATCCGTCGGACTGCCCGCGGTGTTCGCCGGCAGCGCCGCGGCGGCGCTGCTGCAGGTGGTCGCGGTGCGCCGCCTGCGCCGCGGCGACTGACGGAGGAGGCCGGAATGATCCTGAAATTGCGCGCTTGGCTGCGCAGGATGACCGGACGCTCGTGGATGCTGTCGAAGCTCTGGTACCGGCTGCGCGGCGGGCGCATCGAGGGCCGCCCCGGGGACCAGGTCTGGTATTTCGCTTTCGGCGCCAACATGCACGACAGCGCTTTTCGCGAGCGCAGGCAAATGCGCCCGCGCGAGTGGCGCCCGGGGCGCATCCTGGGCTACCGGCTGCGCTTCAATCTCGAGGGCCGGCCCAGGGGCAGAGCCGCCCCCGCGAATATCGCGGCCGACCCGCGCGCCGAGGTCTGGGGCGTGCTCTATCGCATCACGCGCCGGGACCTCGCCTGGCTCGATGCCACCGAAGGCGTACCCGGCCGGCGCTACCGCCACCTGTGGACTCAGGCCGAGGATAGCGCCGGCGAGCGTGTGACGGCGGTGACCTATATTGCCGAGGGCAAAAACGAAGACAGCCGCCCGTCGTTGCGCTATCTCACTCTGTTGCGCGAAGGCGCGCGCGCGCACGGCCTGCCGCAACATTGGCTCGACATGCTGGACGGCACACGGCATGCCGACTAAGCGCATTGCAGCGCGCTGAGAGGCGGGAGCCTCGCGCCCTATTACCGGGACAGTGCCTCGTCCAGGGCCGCAACCAGCGGACCCAGCTTGGGCGGACGCGCTTCGAGGCCGACGGCCAGGGCATGCTGTCGGAGCGCGGCGCTGCATACGGGGCCGATGGAGGCGACCAGCACCCGCTCGAGGTCCTCGCGCAGCGTCCCGGCGCGGCCGAGCTGCCGCGCCAGCGCGAACAGATTGCGGACCTGCGACGCGCTGGTGAACACCGCAGCGTGGATCTCGCCACGCGCGAGCGCGTCCATCAGCTCGACGAGCGGGCGGGTGTTCGCCGGCATCGACCAGCGATAGAGCGGAATTTCGATCACCTGCGCGCCTCTTGCCGCCAGCGCCCGGTCGAGCTCCGGGTTGGGCGCGCCGTGGCGCTGAACGATTACCCGCTCGCCGTCGAGGCGGGTTTCGCGCAGCGCCTGCAGCACCTGCGCGGTCGTAAAGGGCTCTTCGGCGCTCAGATCGATGCGCACGCCGCGCGAGCGCAGCGCGGCGGTCGGTTTCGGGCCGCGCACGACGACGTTCGTCTCTGCAAGCAGCGCGAGAAATCTTTCCGTCAACCCCAGCGCATCGACCGCCATGAACAGCGCATGGGTGCCGACGCCGGTCTGGAAAATCGCCGCTTTCGCGGGGCGCGCCTGCATCTCATCGATGAGCCTGGAGATCGCGCCGTGATCCACGTCCGGAATTTCGGCCAGCGCCGGCGCCCTGAAGGGGCGGCCGCCGCGCCTGGCAACGAGCTCCGCCAGTTGCTCGCCGAGGCGGGATTCCAGGATCGCCACGGTCTTCGAGCGCATTTCAGAGGCACTCCATCGAGTCGAGCATTGACGCAATCATACCGGCCCGGGGTCGCGCATCGCGGCGCGCAGCGTCGCGAGGCTCATGCCCTCGCCGGCGAGGGCCGCGCCGCCCGCGACGACGATGGTGAGCATATACGAGCTCACCACGGTGACGGTGATCGCGAGGGCCTGCGCCCTGGGCACGCCCAGGAGCTCGAGCGCGAACATCGAGGCGAGCAGGCCGCTGCCCGGGATGCGGACGAAAAAACCCACCAGCACGAGGGTCCCGAGCAAGGCGGTGAGGAACAGATAGTTCCCGATCGGGAGGCGCACGTCGAACGCGAGCCCGGCCCATAGGTATTGCGTCGCCGCGACCGCCTTGACGAGCAGCGCTGCCGCGATGATCGCGGCGCGGCGCGGCCGCGAGCGCGGCCAGGTGATTCCGAGCGCGAGCTCGGCCAGGCCGCGGCGCAGCGCGTTCCTGAATCGGGGCGGGCAGATAGTGGCCAGCCGCTGCAAGCCGCCGCGCCGGACAACGGTCAATCCGGCGAACGCGACAAACCCGAGGGCGGCGAGCGCAACGCCGGACCAGCGCAAGCCGCGCAGCAGCGCGGAATCCGGCACCGGAAGCGCGACCAGAGCCGCGGCCAGGCCGGTCAGCACGGCGAACGCCAGCAAATCGATGAACCGGTCGACGGCGGCCGTCGCCAGCACCGTGCCGGTGGGCACGGCGCTGCGGCGCGCGACCAGCCACGAGCGCGCGAGCGCGCTGGTGCCGAATCCGACCAGCATCCCCGGAATGTAGCCGGCCATCGTCGCCCGGAAAAGCCGCCACGCCGGCACCCGGCGCAGGTCCCACAGAACCTGGCGCCACTTCCACGCGCGCAGCCACTGCTCGAGCAGGATCGAGCCCGGCACGAGCAGGACGAACGGCAGCGAGGCCTGCGCAAGCAGGGCGAGAAAGCGCGCCAGATCGATCCCGCGCAGCAGCCAGACCAGCGCGCCCGCGGCGAGCGCGCCGCCCGCGGATTGGAGTATCAGCCGAGTTGCGCGCCGCGGCGGCGCGACGGCGTCAGGCCCGAGCATCAGAGCGCGCCGTCAGGCGCGAGAGGCCGTCTTGCGCGCCGCCAGTCCGAGAGCGAGCAGCGCCGCCGCGAGCATCATCGCGGCGCTGACCCAGAAAATCGTCGAATAGCTGCGCGCTTCGGTGAGCACAAGCAGCGCGCCGAGCAGGCCCAGGCCCATGGCGCGCCCCATGTTGTGGGCGAAGTTGAACAGCCCCGCCGCCTCGCCCGCCGCGTCCTCGGGCACGGCGGTGAGCGCCACCACCGCGGTGGGCGCCAGCGGCAAAGCCATGCCAAAGCCGGTCGCGGTCATGATCACGAACAGGACCACCGGGTGAATCGCCACGCCGAGCACGGCCAGGGCGACGAACCCCGCGGTCATCACCAGAAATCCGAGCGCCCACGGCAGCGCGGGCCCCAGGCGGTCGGTGATACTCCCGCCCCAGACGCCGACCACGATCGCGGTGAGCGCGAGCGGCAGCAGCGCATTGGTCGCCTGCAGCGCCGAGTAGCCGCCGACGTACTGCAGCTCGAGCGGCACGAACATCATGGCCGAGAACATGCCGATGCACACCAGCCAGGTGCCGAGATTGCCCAGCACGAACGCACGGATGCGGTACAGGCCGAGGTTGAACAAGGGCGCCTTCTCGGTCTTCTGGTTGATCCATAGAACGATCATGCCGACCGCGAACACGCCGTAGAGCATCAGCGCCATCGCCCCCATTTTTCCGCCGATCGCGGCACTGAGCCCCGGCTGCATGGTGTCCATGCCGGAAGCCGCCAGCGCGACCACCAGGGCGCCGAAGGCGGCCAGAAAGGCGAGTGACCCGACCCAGTCGAAGCGCTCTGCGCGCGTGGGCAGCTCCTTGAGCACCGGCGCGGCCCACAGCCACAAGAGCCCCGCGAGCGGCGCCGGCACCCAGAACATCGACCGCCACCCCAAAGCGACGGCGAGATAGCCGCCGATCACCGGCCCGGCCACCGTGCCGCTGAGAAGCGCGGCGCGCCAGATGCCGAAGGCGAGGCCCTGGCGTTCGCGGATCTGGGTGCTGATGAAGACGATCGAAACCAGGATCACCCCGCCGCCCAGGCCCTGCAGCGTGCGCATCGCGACCAGCATCGCGGCGTCCGGAGACACCGCGGCCGCGAGCGAGCTCAGGGCATACAGGCCGAGACCCCAGAGAAAGATTCGCTTCTGGCCGTAGCGGTCGCCGAGCTTGCCGGTCACGGGCATCACCACGGCATACGGAACGAGATACGACAGGACGATCGCGACGAGCGCGAAATCGCCGCCTCCGAGCCCTCGTGTGATGTCGGCGATCGGCACGTTCACGACGCCCGCGCTCATGTTGGACAGAAACGTCGCCAGGGACGCAATCGCGACCAGGGCGGGAGAAAATGCGCGTTCTTTCATGACGAGCCTCCTTTTACCAGGCCTGCACCGAACGAATTGGCCAGAACGGCGCTCACGCTCATTGCCATCGCGAGCATCGCCCAGACGGGATGCAGCAGGCCGGTCGCCGCGAGCGGGATGCCGATGCCGTTGAAGGCGAACGCGATGGCGAGGTTCTGGGCGGTCTTGGCATAGCTGCGGCCGCCGATCGCGATCAGGTCCGGAATCGCGCCGAGCGCATGGTTCATGACCACCGCGTCGGCCGATTCGACCGCGATATCGGTGCCGGCGTCGAAAGCGATGCCGACATCGGCCTGCATCAAGGCGGGCGCGTCGTTGATGCCGTCGCCGACCATCGCGAGCTGCAGTCCTTCCTTCTGGCGCGCGCGGATGTAGTCCGCCTTGTCGGCGGGCAGCGCCTCCGCGCGCACGCGGCGGATTCCCAGCCGGGCGGCGAGCGCTTCGGCGGCGCCGCGGTTGTCGCCGGTCACCATGATCGACTCGATGCCGCGCCTGGCAAGGGTGCGGATCACGGCTTCGGCTTCGGGCCGCGCTTCGTCGCCAAGGGGAATGAGGCCGAGCAGCGCTCCGTCGCGGGCAACGCCCACCAGCGTCGCGCCCTGCGGCAGGCCCGCGCGCGCCTGCTGCGGCAGGGCGATAGCGTTCTCGGCCAGGAACTGCGGACTTCCCGCGAGAACGCGCTCGCCGTGGAGCAGGCCGGACACGCCGCGGCCCGGGGCTTCGCGGAAATCGTCGATGTCGGCGAGCGCCAGGCCCCTGGCCTGCGCTTCGTTGACGATTGCCACGGCGAGCGGATGGCGCGAGAACTGCTCCAGCGCCGCCGCCGTCGCCAGAAGCGCGGCGGGAATCTCGCCCAGCACCCTGGGCTTGCCCTGCGTGAGCGTGCCGGTCTTGTCGAACACCACTGCGCGCACGCCCTTGAGCATCTGGAACGCTTCGGCGCTGCGCACCAGGATCCCCCGTTGCGCCGCTTCGCCGCCGCCGCGGATGAGCGCCAGGGGCGTGGCCATGCCGAGCGCGCAGGGATAGCCCATCACCAGCACCGAAAGCGCGGCGTAAAGCGCGCGCAGCTCATAGCTTGCGCCGGACACCGCGCCGGCGACGATCCAGCCGATCAGCGCCGCCGCCGCGATGCCGAGCACCGTCGGCACGTACACGAGCAGGATGCGTTCCACGAGGATGAGGATGGCCGGTTTGAGCGCCTTGGCGGCTTCCACCTCGCGCGCCACGCGGGCGACGAAGCTCTCGCCGGCGGGCTTGGTCACCCGCGTGAGGAGCATGCCGTCGGTGTCGAGCGAGCCGGCGATCACCGCGGCGCCCGGCGCCTTGGTCACCGGTAGCGGCTCGCCGGTCACCATCGACTCGTCGACCCCGGCGACGCCTTCGGTCACTTCGCCGTCGAGCGGGATGCGCTCGCCCGGCCGCACCCGCACCGTCTCGCCGACTTCGATCTCGGCCAGCGGAACTTCGACCGTCTCGCCGCCGCGCACGACCCAGGCGGTGGCAGGCTGCAGCTCGAGGAGCTTGCGCACCGCCTGGGAAGCGCGCGTTCGCACCAGGCCCGCGACGTAGCTGCTCAGAATGTGATAAGTCATCAGCCAGGACGCGGCGCCGAAAAAGTCCGCGGCCGGAAAGCTCGGCACACGAAGGCCGACGAGGCCGGCCGTGAACGCACCCAGCGCGCTGAAAGTGAGCAGCACATGCTGGTTGAGGATGCCGCGGCGCAGCGCGGCGAGCGCCATCGCCAGAAAGCGCCCGCCCAGAAGGAACACGACCAACGCCGCGACCAGCGCCATCGTGATGGCCTGCCACGGCCCGGCGATCGGCAGATCGAGCCACCCTGTGGCCATCATCACCAGCCCGACGCCGCTCAGCAGCGCGGCCGTGAGCAGCCGGCGGCGCTCCTGATCGAGCTCCTCTTCGGCCTGGACAAAGGCGCGCAGCCTTTCGCGGTCGCGGATCGTATAGCCCAGCGAACGCAGCGTTTCGGTGACGCGTTCGGGCGTCGCCGCGGCGCCGTCATATTCGAGCAGCGCCTCCTCGTGGGCCAGGTTGACCGAGGCGAAGCTCACGCCCGGCACCTGGCGCAGCGCATGCTCGACGCTCTGGCGGCAGAACGAGCACTGCATGCCGCCGATCGCGATCTGCAGGCGGGAGGTGGTTTTGGTCGTCTCGACGGCGGCGGACATCAGGCTCCCTCCTTTACCGTCAGGCGATAGCAACGAACAGGCCGAACCAGATCGACCACAGGCCAAGCACGAGCAGGACGACGCCGGTCCAGAACGGCATGCGCCGCGACAGCGCGGCGAGCCGGTCGAGAGCGGCGCGCGCGCGCCGCGACAGGACCGCCAGCAGGATCGGCAGCGACAGCGCGAGCCCGAAAAGCGCGAGCGAGAAGAAACCGCGCCCGAGCGAGGCGCCGCCGGCGCCGCTCGCGGCTGCCATCCCGAGCAGCCCGAGGATCAACGGCCCGGCGCAGGCCGGGATGTTGAACGCGAACAGCGTCCCCAATGCCGCCGCCCCGTTCACGCTCGAGAGGCGCGTCAGCCGCGGCCCGAGCGCACGCACGAGCGAACCGGACCTGCCGGCGAGGTAGATGACGCCGATCAAGGCGTAGAGGGTGCCGAAGGCGATCCATACCGCCTTCTGATACCCCAGGAACGCGCCGCCCACGGCCGCGGCGGCGAGCCCCAGCGCGCCCATCAGCAGCGCCCGCATGCCCATGAACACGCCGACCTGCGCCAATTTGTCCCGGGCCTCGCGGCCTTCCAGGGTCTTGACGAAAAGCAGGCTGGTCCCGATCGAGCACGGCTCGACGAACCCGAACAGGCCGAGGCCGACGGGCAGCGCGAGCGCCGCGAGCAGGCCCGTATCAGCCACCGCTGCGGGTCGTCACGCGGTAACCGCCCTTCTCGATCTGCGCCGCGAGCTGGTCCTCGGAAACCGCGCTGGACTCGTATACCACCTGGGCCTGCTTGTCCTGGAACGACGCGCTCGCCTTGCGTACGCCGGCGGCCCTCTCTAGCAGTGTCTGAATCTTCGAGGCGCAGCCATCGCAGTGCATGCCTTCGATGCCGAATGTCACTTTGTTCATTCCCGGTACTCCTCTCGTGGCGCCGATGCGAACGGTCGGCCAGGTCGCAGTGTGAACCCTGGAGCCCACTCCGGAGTCAAGCGGCTGCGCGAAGCCGACGATTCGGGACTCGACCGGCGGCGCGAAGACCGCCGCGGCAGGCTCGATCACGCGCTGGACTTGACCTTGTAGCCGCAACTCTCGATCGCTGCGACGAGCTTTGCCGGAGCGACCGCCGCCGGATCGTAGTGCACGTGCGCGTGGCCATCCTGGTAGGAGACGTCAACGGCTTCGACACCCGCTTCCAGCGACAACAGCGCCTTGATCGTCTCGGCGCAGCCGTCGCAGTGCATGCCAGCGACGCTGAACGTCACGCTGCGCATTTCGACTCCTTTTGCAGGACCGGCGTCTTCGCGGCGCGTGACACCGATCTTCGCGGGCGATCGCTGTGCCCGTCGTCCGAGGCTTGGGCGCGAGGGCCACCGAGCGTCGTTTCCAGCGCGCCGAGAATGGGGCACGCGTCGAGCGACGCAATATCGTCCACGCAGACCTCGATCAAGTTGCCGAGCGCCCGGGAGAGCTCCTGCAGCGCCTTGATCTTGCTTTCCAGCTGCGATCGTTTGGCGATCGCCACCGCGCGCACATCCTTGCAGCAGGAGCGGTCCGCGGCACGCAGCTCGAGCAGCTCGCGGATCTCGGCTAGCGAAAAGGCGCATTGCTGCGCATGCTTGATGAACCGCAGCCGCCGCGCCGCGTCCTGGCCGTACAGACGATAGCCAGCGGCCGACTTCTGCGCCGGCGCCAGCAGCCTTTCCTTCTCGTAGTAGCGCACGGCGTCGGCCGTGATGCCTGCGCTGCGGGCAAGTCTGCCGATGGTCATCATAGGGCGCTCCATAGGACGAATGCGATTGATTCTAGACCTTGGAGTCGACACCATGGTCAAGGCATCGAGGCGGCGAAGCTACCGAGCTCAAGATGTCTGCGCAAATAGCCTTCGGCAGCGGGGTCCAGCACGGCGCCCTCATGCAGCGCGCGCAGCCAGCGCCACTCGGCGGGATCGAGATCGATTACCAGCACTTCGAGCTGCGGACGCAGCACCAGCACGTGTCCGGCCTGTGAACCGGCCAGATCGAGGCGTGGGGCGTCGGGGCCGGGCTCGCCTAACGCGAACTCCCAGATCCGCGCCACCGGGAACTCCGAGCGCAGCAGCCGGGCGCCCGGGCGCAGCGCGAGGCGCAATGCGCCGCCCCGCGCGCCCGGCAGGCGTGCGACCGCCTGCGCGTCGAGCGCAGCCGAAAACGGGGCGTGAAAGGCCTCGTGCCAGGCCCATTCCAGGCGGGCGACGTCGGGCAGGTAGGCAAGCGAAGCGGTGGGCGGAAACTCTTCCAGAAACTGCGCAAGCTCACCGCCGTAGCGCCGCAAATCGCCCGAGCGCGAAGGAAAGTCCGCAGCGAACAGCTCTGCCATGTGCGCGAAGAACTCCTCGCCCAGCAGGCGCTGGACAGCCGGGTAGATACCGGCCAGCGCTTCGCGCTGCGTCAGGCGCGAATTGTTGCGATAGACGGCCAAGCGCCGTGACGGCTCGAGGCCGTTGGGACGTATCAGCGCCCCAAACGCGTCTTCGCCTCCGCCCTCGAGCGCCGCGGCGAACGCCGCCTGCAGCTCATGCAGACCGTGCATGCGCCTGCTCCGTCATTCGATCCGCGGTACGCGCTTCCCCGACCAGCACGTCGAGCGCGGGGAGTCTGGCGTCCCACTCGATCAGCGTCGGCCGAGGACCGATTGCGCGCAGCGCGTAGCGATACAGCGCCCAGACCTCGTCGCATACCGGAGCGTCGTGGGTATCGATGAGCAGGGTCGCGCCCCCGGCCACCCGACGGCGGCTGTGCCCGGCGAGGTGGAACTCGGCCACCCGTCCGGGCGCGATCGAATCGATGAACCGCGCCGGGTCGTGGCCGTGATTGCAGGCGTTGACGTAGACGTTGTTGATGTCCAGCAGCAGCTTGCACCCCGCCTCTCGCACCACCTCGGCAACGAACTCCCACTCGGACATTTCCCGCTCGGCGAATTCGAGGTAGCTGGAGGCGTTTTCGACCAGGACTTCGCGCCCGATGAACTCTTGCAGGGCCTGGATGCGTCCGGCCAGATGGTGCACGGCCTCTCGCGTGCAGGGCAGCGGCAGCAGGTCGTTGAAGTGCCGGCCCTCGTGCGCGTTCCAGCTCAGGTGCTCGGAGACGAGAAACGGCTCGGTCAGGGCGACGAGCTCCTTCAGCCGACGCAAGTGCTCGAATTCGAGCGGATCGGCGTTACCGAGCCCCAGACCGACGCCGTGCAGGCTCACCGGGTACGACTCGCGCGCGCGCAGCAGCGCAGCGAGCGGCTTGCCGCCGCCGCCGAAGTAGTTCTCGCTGTGGGCCTCGATCCAGGCCACCGCCGGGCGCGTCTCGACGAAGGCCCGCTCGTGCTCCGCGCGAAGGCCGATGCCGGCCCAGCCCGGCACCGGCGGCCCTTCGCGCGGCGCGCGGGACTTGCGCACGCGCGACTCGGTCCGGCCGTCCATGCCGCTCAGCTCTTTACGCCCTCCTGCAGCTTGTGCAACTGCTTTAGGGTCTCGCGCCGCTTCTCGGGCGACATGCTTTGCAGCTTCTTGTGGAATCCCGTCAGTCTTGCCTGCGCCTCGGGACCCGGCGTCGTGGTGCCCCCGTCGATCAGGCCGCAAACGCCCGTGGGAACGAAAACGAACGCATTAGGGTCGCGCGCCTGGGCGTCGGTGCCCGCGCACGAGCCGGTGGCCGTCTTGCACTGGTTCTTGTGCACCGCGTTGACGCCGAAGCAGCGAACCATTTTCGGGCCGCCGGCCAGCGCATGGCCCGACACGGCAAGCGCCGAGGACGCCGCGAGCACGACGAGCGCGGGTCTCATTGCGTGCATTGCTTGTTTCATGATGTCCTCCTTGGACGAAGATGACAGGCTCGCGTCAGGGGCGACACCATGTCGGTCGGTATGTCGCAATCGTGACGCGTTCCGATTAGTAGGCGGAGGATGCCGTTCCTTACAGCGCTCACTGCAACGCGCGCAGCGTACGCAGCGGCTGCCATGCGCGCCGCTCCGGGCTGTCGTTCGCGTAAGCGCGGGCCTGTACGAGCAGCGTGGGGAAGGTTTCGACCTCGAGGTCACCGAGGCGCTCGGCCTCGTCCTCGATGTCCAGCCAGCGGAATTCGATCTGCGGGAAGGCAGCCTCGAGGGCGGCGAAGCAGGCGCGATACTTGCCCCAGACGTAGCACCAGGCCGCGCAGAAGCGGCGACGAGGAGCTCCTTATTCCGCTCCATGACGAAGGCTAGGAGGAAAGTAGCTTGCGCAGGTCCGCGACGAGCGCGCCGGTGTCGTTACCGCCGTCGTTCACAAGCAGCCGGATACGCCCCTGCGGATCGAACACGTAGATCGCCGACAGATGCTCGACCTCATAGCTGCCGCCGTCGCCGCGCTTGCGGTCGGGCTGAAAGAAGAGCTTGAACTCCTTGCCGGTCTTCGCCAGCTCTTCGGCGGTGCCGTACAGGCCGACGAACGAAGGATCGAACGCGGCGACGTATCGCTTGAGCACGTCCGGCGTGTCGCGCTCCGGATCGACCGTGACGAAGACGCCCTGCACGCGCGCGCCGTCCGCCCCGAGCTTGCGCACGGCTTGCGCCATGTGGGCGAGGGTCGTGGGGCAGACGTCCGGGCAGTGGGTATAGCCGAAGAACACCATCACCACCTTGCCCTTGAAATCGGCGAGCGTGCGCCGCCTGCCCGAGGTGTCGCGCAGGTCAAAGCCGCGCGCGAAATCGGCGCCGGTGATGTCGCTCGCGTGGAATTTCGGCCCGGCGCCGCCGCACGCAGCGAGCAGCGCCGCCAGTGCCAACCCGACAAATTGCCTTCTGTGCATCCTGCGCCAACCCTATCAGGCTTTCGGTTCGGACACGCGCCGAACGCCGCAGTTCGCTCCCGCTTGCAGGTTCGAATGACCTTGCTTAAGGTCGCGCCATGAACGCCCTCGCGCGACTCCTCGTTCGATCGATCCTGCTCGCGCCTGCGGCCGCGTTCGCGCACGGCCCCGGCGCCTTCAGGGTGGAAAAGCCCCGCGCGCTTGTCGGCGCCGCGCAAGTCCAAGTCTACGTCACGCTCGTCAACAAGGAAGCCAAATCCCTGAAAATCGTGGGCGCGATCTCGCCCGCGGCGGAACGCGCGGAGCTGCGCCGCGGCGCCAAGGCTGTGCTGGAATTCGACATCCCGGGCAAGGGACGGCTCGAGCTCTCACCTGGCGGCGACTCGATCGTTCTCCTGAAGCTCACGCGAGAACTGGTCGCGGGCGATCTCGTTCCCGTGATCCTGCGCCTGGACGACGGCGATACATTCGCGGTCATGGCGAGCGTCGTGCGCTGATCCAGTGACCGGGTCGGCACAGCCTCAGCGCCCCATCATTCCGCGCATCATCGCCGGCATCCCCTCCTTCACGAAGCCCTTGATTTCGCGCGCGTGGGCGCAGATGACCTCGACCATCCACGGGTCGTCGGAGATCTCCGTTACCGCGACGCCATTCGGCAGCGCCTCGAGCTTGCGCGCGTAGGCACGGCTGCGCGAGAACATCGCCTCTACGCTGGGGCTCGCGGGTTTCCGCGCGCACGCCGCCCGGAATATCTGTGACCGAGCGATCGACCGTGGCATGACGGATGAAAGGCGCCATGCCGGTGCGCATCGGGCCACGCATGTTCTCGTCGGACGTCATGCCGCCCATGCCGCCGCCCATCATCCCGCCGCCGATGGCGTCTGGTCGCGGCGCACCGAACAGCGCACCGACCTTCGCGGCGAGCACCGCCCACGACCGCAAGAGGAAGCTACGCCTTCAATTTTCTTGTATTGCGGCACGCCGGGTCTGCGCCGCGCAATACCAAGCTGCGCTGGCGTTGACGATCCTCACCACCGCAAGCATCGCCGGCACCTCGACCAGCACGCCCACCACGGTGGCGAGCGCCGCCCCCGAGTCGAAGCCGAACAGGCTGATCGCCGCGGCCACCGCCAGCTCGAAGAAGTTGCTCGCGCCGATCAACGCCGAGGGGCAGGCGATGCTGTGCTTCTCGCCCAGCGCGCGGTTGGCGAGGTAGGCGAGCCCCGAGTTGAAGAACACCTGGATCAGGATCGGCACCGCCAGCATCGCGATCACCAGCGGCTGAGCGAGGATCGCATCGCCCTGGAACGCGAACAGCAGCACGAGCGTCGCCAGCAGCGCGAGCGTCGACAACGGCTGCAGGCGCCGGAGCAAACGTTGCAGGGCGCCCTCGCCACCGCGCGCCAGCGTGGCGCGGCGGATGAGCTGGGCCGCGATCACCGGCAGCACGATATAGAGCACCACGGACGTGAACAGCGTGGCCCATGGCACGCTGATTGCAGAGATGCCGAGCAGCAAGCCGACGATCGGCGCGAACGCGAATACCATGATGGTGTCGTTGAGCGCGACCTGTGAGAGGGTAAACAGGGGATCGCCGCCGCTCAGGCGGCTCCAGACGAACACCATCGCAGTGCATGGCGCAGCCGCGAGCAGGATCAGGCCGGCAATGTAGCTGTCGATCTGGTCGGCGGGCAGCCAGGGCGCGAACAGGTGGCGGATGAAGATCCAGCCGAGCAGCGCCATCGAGAACGGCTTCACCAGCCAGTTGACCGCGAGCGTGACGCCGATGCCGCGCACGTGCTCCCTTATGCGGTGCAAGGCGCCGAAGTCGACCCGCACCAGCATCGGAATGATCATCACCCAGATGAGTAAGCCGACCGGAACGTTGACCCGCGCGAGCTCCATGCGGCCGAGCGCCTGCACCGGACCGGGCATCTGCTGGCCGAGGATCACGCCGGCGACGATGCACAGCGCGACCCACAGCGTGAGCCAGCGTTCGAAGAAACTCATCGTTATTCGGCCTTCGCTTCGCTGCCGGCCTTGCCGATCTCCTTGACCTTGGCCTGCAGCGCGGTCCGCTGGAGCAACTCGGGCCGCAGGCTCGCGAACAACCGCACGCGAGTGCCGAGGGTGCGGAAAGCAATGAGGAACGCGCGGCGTTTCTCTTCGTCGCTGCCCTGCACGGCGGCAGGATCCTCGACGCCCCAGTGCGCGGTCACGGGCTGGCCGGGCCAGAAGGGGCAAGCTTCACCGGCAGCCTGGTCGCACACGGTGAACACAAAGTCGAGCCGAGGCGCGCCGGCAGCCGCGAACTCGTCCCAGCTCTTGCTGCGCAAAACGTCGGCCGGAAGTCGGTTCCGCCGCAGCAGCTCGAGCGCGAACGGGTTCACCTTGCCGGTCGGATGGCTGCCCGCGCTGTAGGCGCGGAATCGCCCAGCCCCGTAGTGGTTGAGCAAGGCCTCGGCGAGGATCGAGCGCGCCGAGTTGCCGGTGCACAGGAAAAGGACGTTGTACGCCATCACACCGGCTCCCGCAGCGTCGGCGCGCAGGATGCGCCCGCCTGTTTTGCTTTCGCCTGCGACGCCGTGTCGGCGCCGAACACGGGGATCGCATCGAGGGTATGGAACGACTCCCAGGCGATGCCCTGCGGGTCGAGGGTCCAGTACTTGTCCCTCTTGGGGTAGCAGCACGAGGCGTTCTTCTGCGGCATCACCGCCATGTCGGGTTGCGCGAGCCGCGCACCGAGCTGCTCGAGCTCGGCATCATCTTCGGCCTGGATGCCGAGGTGGTCGAGGCCAGCCTTTTTGCCACGGGTCGAGATGGCGAAGTTCACGCTCGGCTCGGCGGCGAACAGCGCGGAGTAAAAGCGGATGCTCTGCTCGAGGTCGGCGACTCCGAGATGCACGTGCAGGCGTTTCATGAGGCTTTCCTTTTCATGGTTTTCACGGGTTGTGGCACGGGCGCGCAGGACTCGCCGCCGCAGCAGTTGTCGGTGAGGAAGCCGAGCAGCACATTCATGCGCTCGAAATCAGCCGAGTAGATGACGAAGCGCCCCTGCGTGCGCGAGGCAAGCAGCCCGGCGCGGGTGAGTTGGGCGAGATGAAACGAAGCCGTGGCCGCGGGCAGCCTCAATCGGGTACTGATCTCGCCCGCCCGCAGCCCAGCGGGCCCGGCTTCGACCAACATGCGGAACACCGCCAGCCGCGTTTCCTGCGCCAGCGCGGCGAGCGCTTCGACCACTTGCTTCGTTTCCATGTTTCCAAGAGTATGGAAATGTACTCGTTGTGTCAAGCCGGCACCTCTTGACACGTCGGACCTCACGGCTCACTATTCAATAGGTCTATTGAATACTAGAAACCCTCAGTGCGACGGGCAGGAAAGTGATCACTGCACACTTCATGACGGCGCACGAGCCGGCGCTCCGGCTCGGCGCGTTCCTGTCGATCCTCGGCGCGATGGCGCTGTGGGAAGTGCTGGCACCGCGCCGCGTGCTCGCCGTATCCAAGCGCGTGCGCTGGGCCAACAACCTCGGCCTCGTGGTGCTGAACTCCGTCCTGTTACGGCTCGCCTTCCCCCTCGCCGGGACCGGGATGGCCGCCCTGGCATCGGAGAGGGGTTGGGGCCTGCTCAACAACCTCGGTGCGCCCTACTGGGTCGCGGTCCTCGCATCCATCGTGGCGCTCGACCTCGCCATCTACTTCCAACACGTAATGTTTCACGCCATTCCCGCGCTGTGGCGCCTGCACCGGATGCACCACGCGGATCGGGATTTCGACGTGACCACCGGCGCACGCTTCCATCCGTTGGAGATCGCGCTGTCGATGCTGATCAAGTTCGCAGCGATCGTCGTCATCGGCGCCCCGGCCCTGGCGGTCATGGTGTTCGAGGTGCTGCTCAACGCGAGCGCGATGTTCAACCATGGCAACGTTGGGCTTCCCGCAAGCCTCGATCGCGCGCTGCGCTGGCTGCTCGTCACGCCGGACATGCATCGGGTTCATCACTCCATCGAGGACGACGAAACCAACAGCAACTTCGGCTTCAACCTGCCGTGGTGGGACCGCATTTTCGGCACCTACCGCGACCAGCCGAGGGCGGGGCACGAGCGCATGGTGATCGGCATTCGCAGCTTTCAGGACCCGAAGTGGTGCAGCTGGCTGCCGGGAATGCTGGCGATACCTTTCCGCGGTCGCGTGGAGGGCTACGCGATCAACCGTCGCAGCTGGAAGAATTCAGATGCAACGGCGCCAATATTTCAACGAGATGATTGAATAGCCGGAACCGGAGGCACGTGGTGGCGAAAAGCGGCTTCAAGCAGGACATCTTCGCGCAGATCGCGCGCGTCGGAAAAGCACTCGGCAACGCCAACCGGCTCGAAATTCTCGAGTTCCTTGCGCAAGGGGCGCGCAGCGTCGAGCAGCTTGCCGCAGTGAGCGGGCTCAGCGTCGCGAACACCTCGCAGCACCTGCAGGAGCTGCGCCGGTCGGGCCTCGTAACCGCCCGCAAGGAGGGCCTGCGGGTGTACTACGCGCTCTCGGGCGACGATGTCGTCGCGCTGCTCGACACGGTCCGGCGCGTGGCGGAGCACCGTATCGCCGAAGTGCAGAAGCTCGTCGGCACCTATCTCACCACGCGCGATGCGCTCGAGCCGATCGCGGCGAACGAGCTGCTCGGACGTGCGCGCAAGGGGCTGGTGACGGTGCTGGATGTTCGCCCGGTGGAGGAATACGAGGCCGGGCACCTGCCCGGCGCGATCAACATCCCGCTGGTGAAGCTCGAGGGCCGGCTTAACAAGCTGCCGAAGAACAAGGAGATCGTGGCCTACTGCCGCGGGCCCTACTGCGTTCTCGCGTTCGAGGCCGTGGCGCGGCTGCGAAAGAAGGGGCTACAGGCCCGGCGCCTGGAAGACGGCTACCCGGAATGGCGCATGAGAGGCCTGCCGGTGGAAACGGGCACCGGGCCGGGCTGAGACCGGTACGCCGGAGCAGCAACCGTCCGTATCAGCCCTGGCGCCGTTCCGACAGAATCGCTTTAACGTGCTTCACGATAAGCGCGCTGGCAGATGGAGCGCCGTCGAAGACGGTGGAGAAGAACCAGCGCCGCTGGCCGGCCCAGTCGATGACGAAGATCGCGGGCGAATGCGTCATCTCGCCGGGTTTGTCCGGCTTGGGCGGACCCGACCCAAGCACGCTGTAAGCGGCCCACACCGATTCGAGCTCGGCCGGGCTGCCGGTCAAGAAATGCCATGACGGGATTTTGGCTACCCCCCACTTCCTGGTCGCGGCCGACACATCCTTGACCGCAGTCTTCTTGTTGTTCGCATTGATGGCGAGAAACACGACATTTGCCGCGTCCGCCCCGAGCGACTGGTAAGCGAGCTTGAACTGATAAGCGTAAAGCGGGCAGACGTCCGTGCAGTCCGGATCCAGCAAGGTAAGCACGACGACCTTGCCGTGGAAATCAGACAGCGACACGACGGACCCGCTCTGGTCCACCAGGCGAAAGCCGGGGGCGGCGCCGTCCAGGCGAGTCCCTTCGTAGGCCGAAACGGCGGGCCGTCCCTGCGACGAACCCGAACCGCCAGCGGTATACCAGCGCAAGGCGCCCAGGACCAGCGCGCCAACGGCCGTACCCAGGCCAACCGAGAGCAGACGCCTGCGCTTCTTCCGGCGCCCCGGCGAGTCTGTCGTCACTCCCACCGCACGCTCCGGCTTCCGGGCAGCTCGCACGCGATCGGCTGCGCGAGGGTCCGGCTGATGAGCGCGAGGGAAAGCACCAGCAGCGCCACGCTCAGGAGCCCAAATTCCCCGCCATGCAGCGGCAGGGCAGCGAGCGCGCCGGTGGCGCCGAGCGCCGAGAACAGCGCACCCGAGATCAGCGAGCCGCAGGCGGCGCAGCCGACGCCGAGCACGCCGCTCGCCAGCGCGCCGGACCCAAGGGCGATATTCCCGCCCGCCGAGGCGGCGCGCCTGTGCCTGAACAGGTACACGATCATGGCCGTGGTGATGCCGAACAGGATCGCGATCGCAATCGTGTACGCCGCGGAAAACAGGCTGAAGTTCGAGTCGATCGCACCCAGCAGGCTGAGCGCGATCCGGATCTTGTCCGCAAGCGATGCGCCGGACCCGAATACCTCGCCGATCAGTCCGAAATTCGGAAACCACACCGCGAGCAGAAACGCCGCCAGCGCAAGCACCGTCGCGAGCGCAAGGTACGAGAAGCGCGCGAACACCAGCGCGAACGCGGTCCGCATGTTGGCGAGATGCCGCCGCACGGCTCACTTATCCCGGCGCGCGAGCTCGATCAGCTGCTTGACCGTCGCGTAGGACTGCGCCCCCGAAAGCGGATACGTCTTGCCGCTCTTGGAGACGACGATGCTCCACGGCGTGCCGCGGCCGCCGGATGCCACCGCGTCCTGATAATCCTGTTCGACCCGGCGATCATATTTGCCGCTCGCAACGCACGACGCGAACCGGGTCGGGTCGAGCCCTATGTCCCGGGCGATTTTCGGCAGCACCGTCTCGAGGTCGGTCCCGTTGTTCGAGGGCGTGAGATCGTAGAAACGGTCGACGAACTTCCAGAATGCCTCGTTCCCTCCGAGCTCGGCCGCGCACTCCGACGCGGCCGCCTCCTTGCGCGCCTTGGAGTGCAGCTCGTCGATCGGGAAATGGCGATACACCCACTTCACGTGGCCGTCGGAGTCCTTCACCACCTTGTCCAGCGTCGAATGGAACCGCTTGCAGAACGGACATTCGAAATCAGAATACTCGATCAGCGTCACCTCGGCCTGCGGATTGCCGCGCACGTGGTCCCGGCCTGCCGCATACGGCCGCACCGCGCCCGCATTGGCTTTTTGTTCACTGCGTTCGCGTTCCGCGGCTTCGGCCCGCTGCCGCTCCACGTAGCGGGTGACGCCCGCATCCACCGCGCGGTCCAGCGCACCGCTTTCCTGCAGATCCTTGATGACCGCCGCTCTGACCCGTTCGACCAGCGCCGGGTCGGCAGCGCTCGCTTGCGCGCTCTGGGCGCTCGCCGCGGAAGCGAACAGAACCAGCGCGCCGGCGATTGCCCAGGACAGGACCGCGAGCGCCCAGGCATGGGTCCCCGGCGCAAGTTTCGAAACAGCGACTCTCGTCATGATCCCATCTCCGTTGACTCCCTGTTCACGGCCGTTGCCGGTCCGGTACGGCCGGCTGCGGCGCTCCGTTATGCGTGATAGGCCGCGCGCTTCGCCGCCACGGTAAAAACGCCGGCGTGCGCGCCGCGTAACTCAGGAATTCCTCGCCAAAGCGGCTTGCCAGATCGCGATCCTCGCGCCGGGCCAGCGAAAGATACATCGCGATCAGAACCGGCGCCATCAGCAGCGTTGGAAGGGTAGGCCACTGGATATTGAAGCCCAGGACAATGAGAATCAGCCCCAGGTACTGCGGATGGCGCAGGAAGCGGTAGATCCCGGACATCACCAGCCCGCCTCGCCCGCGGTGTACCGTGGCCCAAGCGACCGCGAGCAGGCCGACACCGCAGGCGACAAGGATCATGCTCACCAGCATAACGACATAGACGCCCATATTGATCGGCATCACGCCCAAACGGTCCAGCGCGTAGGCCCAGAGGTGGCTTTCCATTACCCCGAAGGAGCCGGCAGGCAGCCCGAGGAGGGGCGCCAGGAGGTAGATCGTAAGCGGAAGGCCGTACATCTCGGTGAAAAGCGAAATGATGAAGGCGGAATAAAGGCCCGCATTACGCCACTCCGCGCGCCGCGTGGGAAAGGCAAAGCCGAAAAGGAACGCGATGAAAACACCCGAAGTGATGAGCACCGCGCGCCAGTTGCCGTACCAAAACGCGAACGGCACCTCCATCGGCGCCTCGCCCGCGCCCGGCATGCGCTGCATCAACTCCATGACCAGCCAAGCGCCCCGGCCAACGATCACCGCGGCGATTGCCCAGCGTGTGGCCGCCCACACCCTGCTCAATGCATGCATGTACGGCGCGCCTAAAAGCTGGCGAACACCCTGGGAGTCGGCGCGGCGTCGAGGTAGTAGATCCGAAGCGGCCCGGCCTTGGGCCCCGGCATGCCGGGCGCACCGCTCGGCATCCCGGGCAGAGACAGGCCTCTTATCGGCCGGCGTTCGTTCAGTACCTGCCTGACAAACTTGACCGGGATAAGCCCCTCGAAGACGTAGCCGCCGATGACTGCGGTATGGCAGCCCTCGAGCGCTTCCGGGACCGCGTACTTCTGCGCGATCGACGACAGGTCGGTCGTGTTTACGAGCTTGACGTCGAAGCCGTTCGCTCCGAGGTAATCCGCGTAGGCATTGCAGCAGCCGCAACTCGGATTGCGGTACAGGGTCACCGGGGTTCCCGCGGCGAATGCCGGCATCTGCAGGCCGAGAGCGAGGGCGACGAAAGGGATCTTCAACCAGCGCATTTTTCCTGCTCCTTGAGGTTCAAAAATGGAAGTCGGTAGATACTTGATGCTTTGTCGACGGGCGAATTACCGCGCTTCGGGTGGATAGGGCATGCGCCGACTTTCCTCCCGCTGGAACCGCCGCTGCGCGGGCGTCCACAGTGTCTTCAGGTAGTCGATCACGGCGCGAATGTCCCGCGGCGCCAGCGTAGGCCCGAACGCGGGCATCGTGAGCCGCTCGGTCTTGTTGAACGGATCGCGCCAGCCGTCTCTTACTATCCGGTACAGCATGCCGTCGCCGTGCTTCCAGGTATGGCCGCGCGAATCGTGCGGCGGCGGCGGAAGCTCGCCCTGGCCATCCGGTCGCTCCCAGCGGGCCGCCCCCTCGCCTTGCGCGCCGTGGCAGGCGCCGCATTGGGCCCGGTAGACGCGGTGTCCCGTATCGAGATGCCGCGCATTCGCAGATACGGATTCGCCGCCATGCGCCGTGGTCGCCAGGCCAAGCAGTGCGAGCGCGCTGAACGTCCGGACATTACGCACCGGCTGCTTCCCAGGTCCTGGCCTGGTCCACGCTGCGGAACAAGGCGCCGTCGGGCGCTGCGGCATACAGGGCGCCGGAGCGCGTGACGGCAAGCGCAACAACCTTCGCGGCCGGCGCGTTCACGCGCACCCACTGCTCGCCCCCATTCGTACTCAGGAAAAGTCCCTCGCCGGTCGCCGCGTACACCCGCCGCGGCTGGCCCGGATCGTAGGCGACGGCGCGAACGCCGCGGCCGAGCCCGCCGGCATCGCGCCAGCCGCAGAAGCAGTCCATCGATCGGCTGACGCCCTTTGCCGTGGCCGCGAAAAACCAGCCTGTCTGCATGCTTCCTGGCATGTTCGAATGAATCAATTGCAGGATGTCGGTCCGCGGTCCCCGGTCCATGAGGCGCCAATGCCCGCCGCCGTTCTCGCTGCGATAGATTCCGTGCGACGAAACGTAGGCATAGAGCGTGCCGGGCTGGTCCGCGTGCGCGGCAAGGGCGACGACCTCGCGGCCCGGCAATCCTTGATTGCGGGGGCTCCAGTGTTGGCCGCCGTCGTCGCTCCGCAGCACGCCGATCCCGGGACCCGCAAGATACAGCACCCCCTTGCCACGCGCCGAAACCGCTACCGCGGCGATATGGCCGCGCCGAGCCGCGGCCGGCAAGGGCAGGCGCGTCCAATCGCGGCCTTGATCAACGCTCCGATAGAGGGCGTCGGCCGTGGTCTTGAGCAGCGTCCGGGACGCGCCGTCGAAGGCGAGAGCCGTTACCTCGGCGCCTTGGGGTACCGATCGCGGGGCGGCCGCGTGCGCCGTCGTCAGACCTGCGGCCAGCACGGCTATCGCCGCACCGGACAACGCGCTCGCCAAGCGCCGGTGCGCCCCGGTCACTGCGTGATCCGCATGTCTTACTTGATCCGGGCGGCGTATTTGGCGAGGGTCTCGCCCATTTTCTGCATGATCTCGGCTTGCATCTGGAGCTGCAGCTTCTCGTTTCCGGGCGGAAGCTGAGGCATCGCGTGGGCCATCGCGCCGCCCTGCATCATCCGGTTGCAGGAACCCATCATGTTCATCATGCCCATCATTCCGCCCATGCCGCCCATGCCTTCCTTCCCCCCTGAGCCCATCCCGCCGCCCATCATTCCGCCCATGCCACCCCCCATGGACGCACCGTTTCCGCCCTGCATGCTCATCCCCGGTTTGCCGGATTCCGCCTGTTCCGCGGCAACGCTCAGGGCGGTGCCGCCCAGCAGGACTGCGCTCAGTGCGGCGCCAATCAAGTATTTTGCTTTCATTGTTCGAGTCCCTCAGTAGTTGATTTGACGTTCAGACGTTCTCACTACGCCCTTTCGGGCCAGGCTGCCTCTTCAAGCGCAACCGTTGTCTCGGGTGAACCGCCGCACCTTCCTCTAGATCATCGAGAATCGCGCATTCGGGGCCTACATCCCCCCGGCAGCGCTCAATCAGGCCCGCGAGCGACCTGCGCATCGCCCCGAGCTCTTCGAGCTTGCAATCGAGCAGTTGAAGATGCCGCGTCGCCAGAGACTTCACCGCGACGCTGGTGCGCGTCTTGCTGCGCCAGAGAACGAGAAGCTCGCGCACTTCGTCGACCGAAAAACCCAGGCTGCGCGCCCGCCTGATGAAATTTAGCGTACGCATATCGACGGCGGAATAGCTGCGATACCCGTTCGCGCGGCGGTCCGCGGGCATGATGAGCCCGATCGTTTCGTAATAGCGGATCGTCTTTGGCGAAACGCCCGATTTCTCGGCGACCGATCCGATATTCATCTCTCGCCCGCCCTTAGCCTTGCCCGTCGCCGGCCTTGACGGACGGAATCGCCTCCGCGCCCTTGGCCGGGCCGTTCTGCGCTCCCGGCGTCGAACCGGAGGAGCACGACTTGCCGCCCATCTTGCTCATGCACAGCCCAAGCGCGCACATGGCGGCGCACGGCGCGAGCGCAATCAGCAGCGGAGCAATCCCGGCCGCCACCAGCCAGCCCCAATTAAAGAACGCCCCGGTCCCCAGAACGACCACGGTCAGCACGATCAGGCCGCGGCGCCCGCCGAGGTAGTGCCGCAGCAGACCCAGCACGATCCGGGGCAGCGACATCTCGGCGGTTTTGGTTGTTTCGATCGCTTCGCTCATTCGACGCCTCGCCCCGTTCATTGACAGGCTGAAAATTTAGACGTTCCAGTCACTGGAATGTCAAGCGGCGGCGCGGAAGAGCGGCGCACCTGATCCGCCCGGTCCTTTCTCGCGCCGCCAAGCCACATTGGACTGCGGCTGAGCCGCGAGGTTCACTCGCGGCGCGCAGCCGGCACGGCCCGCGCCCGCTCAGTCGCGCCAGAACGCCGGGATCAACATCACGAACACGGTGAGCAGCTCGAGCCGCCCCAGCAGCATGGCGGCGGTCAGGACCCAGAGCTGGAAATCCGGCAGCCCGGCGTAGGTGCCCGCGGGACCGACGGCGCCCAGGCCGGGTCCCAGATTGTTGAGTGCGGCGGCAGCCGCCGAAAGCGCCGTTACCGGATCGGCGCCCGATGCGGCAAGAAGCAGCGTAACCGCCGCCAGCGTAACGCCGTAGGCCAGCATATACGCCAGCACCGACAGGATCACGCCGTTGTCGACGACGCGGCCGGCCAGCTTGATCGGATTGGTCGCGTTGGGGTGGAGCACCCGGTGCAGCTCGCGCAGGGCCTGGCGGCACATGAGCTGCGCCCGTATCATCTTGATGCCGCCTCCGGTCGAGCCCGAGGAGGCGGCAAATGCACCGATGAACAGCATCCACAACGGCGCGAAAACCGGCCATTTCGCGTAGTCGGTGGTCGCGTAGCCGGTGGTGGTCGCAACCGAAACGACATTGAATGCGGCGAATCGGAACGCGGTCGCGAAATCCGCGTAGGTGCCCTGTACAAGGAGAAAAACGCCGATGAGAAGAACGCTCCCAAGGATCAGAAGGAGATACGAACGGATTTCCCGGTCGTCCCGGTACGGCGCCGCGCTGAAGCGCCGCAATGCGACGAAGTGCGTCGCGAAGTTGGCGCCCGCGAGCAGCATGAAAACGACCGCAACTGCCTCGATGCGCGGAGAATTCCAGTATGCGAAGCTCGCGTCGTGAGAGGAGAATCCTCCCAGGCTCACGGTCGAGTACGCGTGCACCGCCGCGTCGAACCAGGACATGCCGGCCCAGCGGTAGGCCAGCGCGCAAAGCGCCGTGAGCAGAAGGTAGACCACCCAGAGTCCCTTCGCCGTCTGGGCGATGCGGGGGCTGAGCTGGGTGTCCTTCATCGTCCCGGGAACTTCGGCCTTGAGCAATTGCCTGCCGCCGATCCCGAGCAAGGGAAGTATCGCGACCGCAAGCACGATCACGCCCATGCCGCCCAGCCACTGCATCTCGCCGCGCCACAAATTGATCGACTCGGGCAGGCGATCGAGTCCCGAAAGTACGGTCGCGCCGGTGGCCGTCAGGCCGGACATCGCCTCGAAGTAGGCGCGGGTCGCACCGAGCCCCGGGAGGTGGATGAGCAACGGCAGCGCGCCGAACGCCGGCAGCACGCCCCAGCCGAGTACGATCAGCAGGACGCCGTCGCGCGCCTGCAGGCTCCGCTCGCGGCCCGCGCAGAGGAGACGCAGCACGACGCCCGCCGCGCCGGCGGCCAGCATCGCAGCCGCGAAGGCGTGGGCCGTGCCGTCGTCCAGCGCGACGGACACCACCAGCGGCATGCTCATTGCGAGCGCGAAGACCAGAAGCAGCGCGCCAAGCAGGCTCAGAGCCGGGCGCGGGCGCATCAGGCGCCCCGCGCGGCCTTCGGCTCGATCCGGGCGCAGAGGACCGCTGCGCGAGCGGAAGGGCACAAGATCATGCGCGCCGGCGAGCCTCAGATCGAGCGATTGTTTGGCGCCGCACCCCTCGCCCGCCCCCCGGCGGTCAATGCCTGCTTCGTCCGTGAGTGCCGAGATTCGTCGCGCCGCGGCGGGCCTTGGCAGTCAGGCCTCGCATGATGCCGCAGTCCGTGACCGGACGCGCAATGGAGCAAAGGCCGCGCAGTTCCTTCAATTGCCGCTCCAATGCCTGGAGCTCGGCGATGCGACGCGCCACGTGGCCGACGTGCTCGTCGAGCAGCTCGTTCACCCGGGCGCAGTTCTCGGCCGGCGCGTCGCGGAACCGGAGCAGGACGCGGATCTCGTCGAGAGACATGTCGAGCGAGCGGCAGTGCCGGATGAACCGCAGGCGCTCGACGTGCGCGTCGTCGTACAGCCGGTAGTTGGCGCCCGTGCGCGCGGGCTCGGCCAGCAGGCCCTGCTGTTCGTAATAACGGATGGTTTGCACCTGACAGCCGGTGGTGCTGGCCAGGGCGCCGATTTTCATGCTTGGCACGCCGTTTCTCCTTGTCGTACTTGGCTGCGCTCGCTTGACTCTATAGTAGCTACAGGGTTTGTACTGCGCAAGCGTATCCCTTGCCAACGACCCGGATGGAGGCATGAAAAAACCCGACGAGATGAATGGCGGCGGCGCGTCCGCGACGCGGCTTGTGGCGCTGCGCATCGACAACATGGACTGCCCGACCGAGGAGGCGCTGATCCGCGACCGCCTGCGGGGAATGCCGGGAGTCGCGTCGCTCGACTTCAATCTGCTGCAGCGCAAGCTCACCGTGCGCCACTCGCTCGGCGACGACGCGGCGATTCTACGCGCGCTCGAAGCGATCGACATGCATGCCGCGGTCGAGCCGGCGGACGCCCCGGCCGGCGCGCGGGCCGTGCGGCCGGCGGTGCCGCGCCGGCGATGGGCCCTGCTCGCGTTGTCGGGCGCGTGCGCGGCGCTGGCCGAGGCCGCGGCGTGGCGCTGGGGCAGCGACACCTCGCCTGCGGTGGTTTCGCTCGCGCTCGTTGCCATCGCATCGGGCGGGCTTGAGACCTACAGCAAGGGCTGGATCGCGCTCCGGCATCTCAATCTGAACATCAACGCCCTGATGGCGATCGCCGTGACGGGCGCCGTGGCGATCGGCCAGTGGCCGGAGGCGGCGATGGTGATCTTTCTGTTCTCGCTCGCCGAGACGATCGAGGCGCTGTCGCTCGAGCGCGCGCGCCACGCGATCCGAGGCCTGATGGCGATGTCGCCCGAGCGCGCCACCGTGCGCCAGCCCGACGGCGCCTGGGCGGAGGTCGAGGCCGGGCGCGTGCCGGTCGGTGCCCTGGTGCGGGTGAAGCCGGGCGAGCGCATCGCGCTCGATGGCGTGGTCATGAGCGGCCAGTCCACGGTGAACCAGGCCCCCATCACCGGCGAGAGCATGCCGGTGGAAAAGCGCGCCGGCGAGCCGGTGTTCGCCGCAACCGTCAACGGGGCCGGGTCGTTCGAGTACCGAGTGCGCGCGGCCGCCGGCGAGTCCACCCTCGCGCGCATCGTCAAGGCGGTGGAGGAGGCCCAGGGCAGCCGTGCGCCCACGCAGCGCTTCGTCGACCGCTTCGCCAGGTTCTATACGCCGCTCGTGGTGCTGCTCGCGCTCGGGGTCGCGCTCGCTCCGCCGCTTCTGTTCGGACTACCGTGGCTGGACTGGATCTACAAGGCGCTGGTGCTGCTCGTGATCGCCTGTCCGTGCGCGCTGGTGATCTCGACCCCGGTCACGGTCGTCAGCGGCCTGGCCGCCGCCGCACGGCGCGGCATCCTGGTCAAGGGCGGCGCGTTTCTGGAGCAGGGACGCAAGCTGCGTGCGCTGGCGCTGGACAAGACCGGCACCGTGACGCAGGGCAAGCCCGCGCTGACGGACGTCGTCGTCCTGTCGGGCGATCCGGACGAGCGCCTGCGACTTGCGGCGAGCCTCGCCGCGCGCTCCGACCACCCGGTGTCATGCGCCATCGGCGCGTACTGGAAGTCCCGCCCCGGCACTGCTTCACCCCACGAGGTGGCCGATTTCGCCGCGATCGCCGGCCGCGGCGTCAAGGGCCGCATCGGCGGGCGGTTGTTTCATCTCGGCAATCACCGGCTTGCCGAGGAGCTCGGCCTTTGCGATGCGCAGGCCGAAACGGCGCTCGCCAGGCTCGAAGCCGAAGGCAAGACCGCGGTGGTGATCTGCGACGACGCCGCGCCGCTCGCGGTGATCGGCGTCGCGGACACGGTGCGCGCATCGAGCCGGCAGGCGATCGCGGAGCTGCACGCCGAAGGGATCCGCACCGTGATGCTGACGGGCGACAATCAGAAAACGGCCGACGCGATCGCGAGGGCCGTCGGCATCGACGACGCGCGCGGCAATCTTCTGCCCGAAGACAAGCTTAAGGCGATCGAGGCGCTGGTCGCGGCGCACGGCATCGTCGGCATGGCCGGCGACGGCATCAACGACGCGCCCGCGCTGGCGAAATCGAGCATCGGCTTCGCGATGGGCGCGGCGGGCACCGACACCGCCATCGAAACGGCGGACGTCGCGCTGATGGACGACGACCTGCGCAAAATCCCCGAGTTCATCCGCCTCAGCCGCCGCACGGCCGCGATTCTGAAGCAGAACATCGCGCTTGCATTGGGCATCAAGGCCGTGTTCCTGGCTCTCGCCATACTCGGCATGGCGACGCTCTGGATGGCGGTGTTCGCCGACCTGGGCGCCAGCCTGCTCGTGGTGTTCAATGGGTTGCGGTTGCTGCGCGTCGGCGCCAAAGCGGCGTGGCCGGGCAAGGCCGCCCGGGAATTGCAGATCACGCGACCGTGAGGACGATTCACGTTCGCTGCCGGCTGTGTCTATCGCTTCGGATACGACTCCGGCCGCACGATGCCGCGGTCGCGAAGCAGCGCTTCGTACGCGATGCGCCAGCGCCGCCACGTCGGGATTGGCAAGCGCGGCGATGCCTCATTCGTCGTCCAATGATTCACTGCAGGGCGAGCGGACGCGCGTGACCTACGTACATATAGCCGAGCGGCCGCGGCGCCTTCGCGTAACCCTTATCGAGTTTGACGACGTCGAAACCCGACGCCCGGATCAGCTGTTCGGTGTCCCGGTTCAAATTACATCCGCCGGCGACGCGGCGCCACGCGGGATTGAGCCTGTGCTGCCAGACCCGGACGCCTGCATCGGGGGCAAGCCCGTGTTCCGCGAACAGCAGCGTCCCGCCCGGCTTGAGCACCCGCCGTATTTCGCGCAACGCTTTGCCTGGATCGGGAATCGTGCACAGCGCCCAGGTGACGACTGTCGTGTCGACCGCGCCGTCCGGCAGCGGGATGTCTTCGCCGGAACCCGCAAGAAATTCGATCGGGAACGACACCGCGTGCGCCTTCGCGCGCGCCATCTTCAGCAGCGCCTCGGACGGGTCGAGCGCGTAGAGCCGTTCGACGCGGCGATCGTAGAACGGCAGATTGAGCCCGGAACCGGCGCCGACCTCCAGCACCTTACCGCGCGCCGCGGGAAGCAGCTCCGACCGGTAGCGCGTCGCCTCCTTGTTGCGCATCGCGAGGTCCAGCAGCCGCGGCAGGAGCCAGCGCTCGTACAGGTTCATGGGTTTCCCGCTCGCCGCTACCCGATCTTGCCCAGCCCGGGAAAGGTCTCGAGCAGCCAGTAGCTGAAGGTGGTGAGCTCGCCGCTCATGATCGCGACGCCCATGACCACCATCACCAGCGCGGCGAAGGTCTGCAGCGAGCGCCCCGCCAGGCGCAGCCGCTTCCAGCGCCCGGTCATCTCGTGCAGGAACAGCGCCGAGAGGAAGAACGGCACCGCGAGACCGAGCGAGTAGGCGCCGAGAAGCTGGATGCCCGAGAGGCTCGAGTCGGCGACGGCCGCCACGGTGAGAATCGCGCCCAGGATCGGGCCGATGCACGGGCTCCAGCCGAATGCGAACGCAAGCCCGAGCGCGAAGGCCGAAAGCGGCCGCCCCGCGATTCCCTCGATATGAAAGTGAAACCCGCGCTGCAGGAACGGAATCCGCCCCGTGCCGACCAGCATCAGCAGCCCGAATATCGTGACCAGCGCGCCGCCGGCGATGCCCGCTTCGTAGCGGTATTGCAGCAGGATTCTGCCCAGGACCGAGGCGCTCGCGCCGAGGGCTATGAAAACGGCGGAGAAGCCGAGGATGAAACAGCCGCTCAGCAGCGCCGCCGAGGCGCGCGAGCGCGGGTCGGTCGGGGCATCGCTTACGTTCTTATGCAGCGACTGGCCGGCGACGTAGGACAGGTAGGCCGGCACCAGCGGCAGCACGCATGGCGAAAGAAAAGAAATCAGCCCTGCAGCAAACGCGGTCAGAGATCCAAGGCTGGCGAGGCCGGTCATGATGTACGTCAGCCAACGAGGACGTTGCGCATCATGCCGCCGTCCTCGTGCTCCAGGTTGTGGCAGTGATACATGAACATGCCCGGCTCGTCGGGGGTCAGGACGATGCGCACCGTTTCTCCCGGGAGCACCATGAAGGTGTCCTTGAAGCCGGCCGAAACGATACCCTCGCGAAGGTCGTCCGCGGCGACGCCGCCGTGGCGCTCGATGATGCGAAAGCGCACGCCGTGCACGTGCATCGGATGCGGCATCGCCATGCCCGGGCCGTCGTTGCTGAAAGTCCAGACGGAGGGGCGGCCGAGGGGCAGATGCTCGTCGCCGGCCACGCGCGTCATCTGGAACGAGCGGCCGTTGAGGAAGCCTCGCATCATGCGAAACGAGAGTTGGGTATGAAGCTCCGCGGCATGTTTCTCAGGCAACGGCTCGGGTTCGGGCAGACGCAGCGCAGGCGAGGCAACGCGCGCGCCGGCGCGGACCGAAAAGCGGGCAACGAGCAGCCTGCCGCCCTGATC
>JADEYI010000336.1_pt1 | contig 72880 bp, 58 predicted proteins | sample 8542331 | NCBI WGS metagenome assembly JADEYI01 (sample SAMN16510988, study PRJNA670497) | mine drainage metagenome | isolation source: biofilm near Copperflume 1 | place: Germany: Marsberg coppermine Kilianstollen | collected 2018-02 | reverse complement strand
CGGGACCACTGGATCGTGGCCTTCGCCCAGGGGGGCCCGGCCACCATCGAGAACCTGGCCCGCCTCTGTGGCCACCACCACTACCTGCGCACCCACCAGGGCTTCGAGCTCCTGGGCGGACCGGGCCGCTGGCGCTGGCTGCCGCCTCCCAAACCCCGGCCCCCCTCCGGGCGCCGGGGCCGCCGGCGGGGGAGCACCAAGGGCCGGACGCCGCCCCCAGCCACGGCGTCACCACCACCGCCCGCCGGGGCTACCGACGGCCCCGACCCACCACTGTTCACCGTCGAGGAATGACACGGGGGCGCATCAAGGAATGACCGGAGGGCGCGCACTGTCTACGGAGACCAGACGCTCCGACTGACCGTGTGGGACCCTCCGGGGCAACGAACGTGCAAGGTTGTGGTCAAGCCGACCTGCAAAGTGGACCAGCAACGCTTCAGGCGTGTTCGTTCTGACGAAGTTCGTATGTCGGCAGAGCGCCGCGGCCTGCAAGGGCTTATCCGCTCCCGCCGAAGTTGTTGCACTCGGGATGCAACGATGATTGCGCCCCGTTGCGGCGACTCATATCGTGCGCTCCCGATGATTCGGCCGACTGGTCAACAACGTTCGAAGATTGGACACTCAACGAATTGCGTAAGGCAAGTCCTGCGCGCCTTAACCAGCGCGCTCATCGCCTTTCGGGGTCGGCCAGGTCGGCGTGTGGCGGGCGTGTTCGGCGCGTCGGTATCGATCGTGATGTTGGTCCTACTCATCCCGAACACAGCTCATGCGGGCACATCCGGGGGTGATAGTGCCGGCGGCACCGTGACCGTCGGTGCCACCGATGGGGGGTCGTCACCGGGCGCGCCCGCTGGATCGGGCGGTGGTGGCGAAGGGAGTGGCGGGCAAGGCGGCAGTCCATGGGTGTGCACGTATCTGAAGCTCGTTCTCAATGACGGAGGAGGAATTGCCCCTGGCGGACCGACTCCTGGTAGCTGGTACTCCGTTCGGTGTACGGATCAGTCGAGCGGTGCGAGTACCACCCAGACAGAGTGGATCCCAGATCAATCCACTGCGACCGCCCCAGCTGTCGATCCACGTTCACTGGCACTCCAGGCCGAGCGGTCGCTTCAGCTCCCACCACCTTCCGGCCATTTCAATCCGTCGAACGCCTCGACGGTCAATCTGCCCACCTGGCTGTGGATCGACTCTGGCATATGGCATCCGGTGTCAGTGACCGCGTCCGCTGGCACCGTGAGTGCCACCGCGGTAGCAAACCCTGTGTCCGTCGAATGGTCGATGGGGGACGGAGCGGTCGTGGCGTGTCGAGGACCTGGAACAGCGTTCGATTCGGCACGGCCGTCGTCGTCGCAGACAACCAATTGCGATTACACCTATGCGAGCTCATCCGCCGGACAACCCTCGACAGACGGCAACCCGAATGATGGCGCATTCGACGTAAGGGCCACCGTCACCTGGACCGTTTCGTGGTCCGCGCAAGGTGCCGCGGGCGGAGGCGTCCTTCCTACCCTGTACACCTCGTCGGACTCGTTGGTGCGAGTCGAACAAGTGGAGAGCATCAACACCATTGCATACGTGCCACCCACGGGCGGGGTTCTCACTCACTGGTCAGTGTCGTGACCGCGATCCTCGAGCGGAGCGCACCTGCTATTCCTTCCGATGCAGAGCAGAAGGGGAAGTTCCGGCTTCCAACACCTTCCCGCGGCAGGAGGCCGTTGATGGTGGTGGCCTCGTCGGCGGTGGTGTTTGCCAGCATCTCCGTGTTCGCCGCTTCCTACTCCTCGGCCAATCGTCAGAGTCCCGTGGTCATCGTCACCACCACCATCGAACAAGGCCAACCCATTGTCGAAAGTGATCTCGGTCAGGCCAGCGTGGCCATCTCCGGCGGCGTGACCCCGATCCCCGTATCCGCTGCTTCGGAGCTATCAGGCAAACGGGCGGCTGTCACCATCCCGGCCGGATCGTTGTTGACAACGAGCGACGTCACCGGCGCTCAGCCGATCGGGGTGGGAGACGCAGTCGTCGGATTGGCTCTCAAGGCGGGCCAACTCCCCTCGTCCGGACTCAAAGCCGGCGACAGGGTGATGATCGTGCAGACTGCGATTCCGGGATCCGCCCAGCCCGTGCAACCCACGGCAAGCGGCTCATCCGACGGATCGACGGAATCTAGGGGCGTTCTGGTTCCACAGGCCAACGTCTTCGACGTCGAAATTCCGCCGGCCAGCACCTCAGCCAGTGTTGTGGAATCGGTCTCGGTCGAGGTGTCAGCCACATTCGCCGCCGGCGTGTCAACGGCGGCTGCTGCCGATGAAGTGAGTCTGGTTCTTCTGCCGAACGGCGCCGGCGTTCCGGCATCAGGCGCTCGAAGCCAAGCAGGCGGGCAGGGAAGCAGCCAGGCCGGGGGACAGGGAATCAGCGCGCCCTCTGGATCGGCTTCATGACGGTTGTGCTATTCGCCTCCGCCAAGGGCGCTCCGGGAGTCACCACCTTGGCCACGCTGACCGCCGCCACGTGGCCGGCGCGGCGCCGAGTGATCGTGGTGGAGTGCGATCCGAGCGGTGCCGACCTGGCCGTCCGGTTCGGCCTGTCGTCGAGGTGCGGGTTGTCATCGTTCGCCACGGCGCTTCGGCGCACCGGCTCTCCTCCGGAGATCGCGCCGCATCTGCAGCAACTTCCCGGTGGACTCGATGTGCTGGTCGGAGGTCGGAATCTTGAAGGTGGGGATTCGATGAGCATCACGAAGGCCCTGCTGTCGAGCGCCGCTTCGGATGCGGGAGGTCCATGGGATCTCCTGGTCGATGTGGGACGGGTGGTACCGGCTGCATCGTTGCCGGGGGATTGGTGGGACCATTGCGATGCCGCGACCTTCGTGCTCCGGAGCGATGTGGCCTCGGTGCTGAAGATGCGCGACGCTGCCCCCGAGCTCCTCACCCGTTGCGAGGATCGCGCTGGCCTGGTCGTGATCCCGACTGGCGAGTACTCCAGCGCTGAGATCGAGCGCTTCACGGGCATCCCCGTCATCGGTGAAATCCCCCACGATCCGGCTTCGGCCGGCGTGGTTGCCGGCGGCCGGGGCAGCGCCCGGCGACTGTCGCGTTCTCTACTGGTCGCGTCCGCCGCCCGGCTGGCTGCGACCCTCAGCAAAGAAGCGGCGATCTTCAGCAAAGAAGAGGTAACCGTGGACGGGCCCGAGCCCCTCGCCAGTTGGGGGCTGGGCGGGGAGACGGTTCCCCCATCGAGCCTCCCATCTAGTCGCCGATCCGGAAGGGCCCGCCTCTCCGGCCGAGTCCGGAATGGACTCACGAACCTGTCGACTCGTATCTCGCCTGCCCAGCCGGAAGCCCAAGATTCCAGCCAGGAAGTGTTGCGGTGAGCGGCGCACTCGCATCAGCCATTCGCCAATTGGTGGCGGAGGATCTGGCCAGCGGTGAAGCGTCTCTGCTGACCGGCGATGACCGGCGCGAATTTGCCCGTCAGCAAATCTTTTCTCACCTGGACGCTCTCGTGGACGAGGGCGCACATGGATGGGCGCCGAGGGGCCCGGACGATGAGCAGGGCCTTGCCCAGTCAGTGCTTGACGCGCTGTTCGGGCTGGGCCGGCTGCAGGAACTGGTCGACAATCCGGAAATCGAGAACATCGACATCAACGGATGTGATCGGGTCTGGGCGACGTTTGCGGATGGTTCGAAGCGATTGATGCCGGCGATCGCCGAGTCGGACGAAGAGCTGATCGACACGGTCCGCTCGGCGGCGAGTCGTTTCGGGCTGTCCGAACGGAGGTTCGACCTTGCCCGGCCCGAGCTCGATCTGCGTCTGCCCGACGGGAGTCGTCTGTCCGCACTCATGGCTGTGACCGCCAGGCCATCAGTCTCCATACGACGGCACCGCTTCTCCGATCTGTCGCTCGAGGACCTCACTCGGCTCGGAACGGTCGACAGGGATCTGGCGTCGCTGCTGGGCGCAGCAGTGAGAGCCCGGAAGAACATCGTCGTGTCCGGCGCCATGAACTCCGGCAAGACGACGCTGTTGCGCGCCTTGGCTGCCGAGGTGGGTCCTCGAGAACGAATCGTGACCATCGAGCAGGCCCTCGAGCTCGGGCTCCATGCCGCCCCAGACCGGCACCCGGACATGGTGGCGCTCGAGGCTCGTCCTGCCAATGTCGAGGGTGAGGGTTTGATCTCGGTCGCCGACCTGGTCCGGCGAGCACTTCGGATGAACGCGGACCGGGTCATCGTCGGGGAGGTCCTCGGTGACGAGGTCTTGCCCATGCTCAACGCCATGAGCCAGGGTCGCTCCGGCTCGATGTGCACGATTCACTCCGATTCGTCTGCCGGCGTCTTTCGACGAATCGCGTCCTACGCGGTGCAGGCTCCCGAGCGCCTGCCGCTGGAGGCGAGCAATCTCCTGATCGCAGGTGCGATTCACTTCGTGGTACACCTCGACAGCGAAACCATTCAGGACCACAGAGCAAGCGGGTTGGCTTTCGATGCTTCAGGTCATCCCTCGGATGAGGCGGCTGTACCCTGCCACTTCCCGTCGGCCCCCAACCGACAGCGATTCGTGTCCTCGGTCCGAGAGGTGGTGGATGCCGAAGGGGTCCAGGTCATCTCCAACGAGATCTTCCGTCCCGGATCCGACCGCCGGGCTGTTGCGGCATCGCCCATTCGTCCGGAGACGGTGAGGGAGCTGCGGCTGTTCGGCTACGAGCCCTCAACGTCGGATGCGTTTGGGATGCTGGTATGAGCAAGGCTCTGGTCGCCGTGTCTGGACTGTGCTTCGGCCTCGGAGTCGTTGGGATCGTTGCATCATGGCGGACCGGTCGGAGCGATGAGGACGGGGCGCGGACCCATGGATATGTGGCCCTCCTTCGGTCCAACATTCCCACGTTGGTCCTGGCCGGAGGGGTCGGCGCTGCGGCCGGCCTGGTCACCAGGTGGCCGGCGGCGGTCCCAATCGCCGGCGTCGGCACCGTTGGGCTGCCCAGGCTGTTTCGTCAGACGTCCGGGTCGGTTTCCATCGTCAAGATCGAGGCCATCGCTACCTGGACAGAGATGTTGCAAGGAACGCTGGCGGCTTCGGCGGGCTTGAGCCAGGCCATCATTGCCACTGCTCCGCTCAGCCCACCACCTATCCGACCTGCCACCACTCGGCTGGCGGCGCGATTCAGTGCCGGAATGCACCCTCGTGATGCTCTGCTCCATTTCGCAGACGAACTCGGTGATCCCAGTGCCGACCGGGTGGTCTGCGCCCTCCAACTGGCAGTGACGTCCCGCGCCCAGCGGGTAGGAGACCTCCTCGCCGCACTGGCCGATTCGACCAGGGACGAGGTCGCCCTTCGGCTTCGCATCGAGGTCAGCCGGGCCGCGGTGAGGAGCGGGATACGCACCGTCTTGGTGTTCTCCATCTTGTTCGCCGTGGGACTGACCCTTGTGGCCCGTTCTTATCTGGCACCATTCGGGTCGACGAAGGGCCAAGTTGTGCTCATGGTGGTAGGCGTCCTCTATGCCGCCGGTCTGACGCTGATGGTGGCTCTCGCCCGCCCGCCGGCGCCAGTGCGTCTGCTCGGTCGGCAGGTCGTCGAGCAATGAAGCTGGCGATCCTCTCCGGCGCAGTTACAGGACTCGGGTGCATCGGCGTGGTCTGTGGTCTGAGGTGGTCGCCGCGGTCGCTCGACGCAGTTGCTGCAGCGGTGAACCGGCCCCTCCCGAAGGACACTGTCCCTGACGGTAGCGAGACGATGTCGCTGCGGGCAGGTCGAACGATGGTCGCTTATCTTGACACGACGGGAATACGGGCGTTGTCGCGGTGGCCGGACTTCGCTTCCTGTCTCGCCATTTCCGGACAGTCGCTAGAGCGGTTGGCGACGCAGGTGCTTGTCCTTGGGGGAGCCGGGCTGCTGGCTCCGCCGTTTCTCTGGTTGGTGGCCCAGCTCGTTGGGGTGTCGACGCCAGTCGAGGTAGCGATCCTTGTTGCACTCATCGGCGGCTTTGGGGGGCTTGTTATCCCCGTCTTCGAACTGTTCAAGCGGGCCCGGGAACGCCGGCGTCACTTTCGGATCGTGATCGGTTCATTTGTGGACCTGGTGGTCCTGGGCTTGGCCGGTGGCGTTGGCGTTGAGGGAGCTATGTTCGCCGCCTCCCAGGTGAGCGGCGACTGGGCGGCCCGACGGATGGCGAGAGCCCTCATGCAGGCGAGGGACAGCGGACGGTCTCCCTGGATCGCCCTCGGCCAACTCGGAGAATCGATCGGCGTTCCCGAACTGGTCGAATTGTCGACGACCTTGCAGCTGGCCGGCACGGAAGGCGCCCGCATCCGGCAGTCACTCAGCGCCAGGGCGGTGTCGATCCGTCGGCATGAACAGGCCGATGCGGAGTCTGCTGCCAATGCCATGACCGAGCGGCTGTTCCTTCCCGGTTCGCTCCTGCTCCTTGGATTTCTCCTGTTCGTGGGCTATCCCGCCTTCAGCCGGATCCTGAGCGGCTTCTGATGGCGCAACCCCGTACTGCAACCTGTGCGGTCAGGTCCGGAGCACTGCGTGTTACGGGCACCTCGACAGTTGGTCTTGTGCCCGGCGTCCGAGGTTCAATCCCAATGGAAAGGAACAGTCAACATGTCCAATCACATAGTGGTCTTGTGGTCCTACCTACGAGCTCGGATCGGAGCCAGCGGTGGGTGGGACGACGCCGGGACCGTGGTGGAAAAGGTCGTTCTGACCGCGATCTTCGCGGCCTTGGCCCTCGCGGTGGGGGCGATCATCGTCGCCAAGGTGACGTCGAAGGCGAACTCGATCAATCTCAACTAGCGATCGACATCGCGTTCCAGAGGCAACGAGGCACGGGGCTGGTGCAGGCCACCCGCTCATGGCACACATCGAGGCCCGACGGATGCCTCTCGCCCAAGTGATGTCTCCGGCCCACCGGCGGCGACGGGCCCAACCGGCTCGTCGGACCCGAGGTCGCCACAACACCGACCGGGGTTCGGTGGTGATCGAGGCGGTCCTGGTCATCCCCGTCATCATGTTGATCCTCTTGGCGGTGGTGCAGTTCGCCTTGTGGGCACATGCGGCTCAGGTGGCCCAGCTGGCCGCATCTGAGGGGGATCGGGCAGCTCGTTCCTCGGGAGGTGGAGCGGCGACAGGAATCAGCCGCGCTCAATCGGTGCTGCAAGGAGCCGGCTCAGACTTGGAAAAATCGAGCGCCACCGCCGCACTGTTGCCGGGAGATCAGGTCCGCCTCACCGTCGTCGGCCGCGCCCTTTCGATACTCCCGGGCTTGTCTCTGCCGGTGTCAGCCACGGTGATCGGCCCGGTTCAGGAATTTCGGACATCGGGATGAGTGGGCGACGGATGCGGGGTGATGTGGGAAGCCTTACCGTCGAATTGGTCGTCATCACTCCGATCCTCTTCGTCCTGGCTCTGACCATGTTGGTGTTCGGTCGTGTGTCTGCATCGCGGCAAGAGGTCGTCGAGGCATCCAGGGCCGGAGCGCAGGCTGCTGCAGTGATGTCGGATGCGAATAGTGCCCAAAGGGGGGCGGCCGTCGACGCCGCCGTAGGGATCTCCAATCGCGGTCATGCGTGCACGAACCCCCAGATCGTCACCGATGCCAGCCACTTCCAACCGGGCGGCTACGTGACGGTGACGGTCACGTGCCACGTCGCGCTGTCCGACATCGCAGTACCGGGAATGCCCGGCTCCACGACGGTCCAGGCGTCGGCGACCGCTCCCATCGATCCGTACCGAGCAGTGGGCTGAGCCCTGTGGCGGTTGGCACTCGAACACTTCGTGGGGGACACCGGCTGGTGGATCGTCCAGCGGTTGGACGCACCGGCGGTCGCACATCAAGGCAGAGCGCCTGGCCTGAGGAGGGCTCGATCAGCGCATTCGTAGCGCTCCTCCTGGTAGCGATCTTCGTGTTGCTCGGGCTGGTCGTGGATGGTGGTGCGGCCATCACCGCCCAACAGGCTGCTCATGACGAAGCCGAGCAGGCAGCCAGGGCCGGAGCCGGAGCATTGTCGGTTGACTCCCTTCGAGCGGGCACCGTCCGGATTGATCCGAGCGCAGCCGTGGCGGCGGCAGAGGCCTTCACGGTGGCTGCCGGCCATCCCGGCGTTGCCACGGCCTCTGCGGGTGTCGTGCACGTTCAGGTGCAGTACCGGATTCGCACCGCGATCCTCGGAATCGTTGGTATCGCCAGCCTGCCGGTGTCAGCCTCGGCATCGGCCGTTGACGTACGCGGCGTGACGGCGGCCGCTCCATGACCAGGGGGATCGTGTCGAGACAGGCTCGGCGTCACGGCCTGGCCCGGGCGGCACTGTCCATGGCTGCCTTGGTGGCGCTGGTGTTGGCCGTTCCGGCCGTGCTGTATTCGGTTGGAGGATCTCCTCTCCCTCATTTGTGGTTCGCCCACTCCGGAGAGGCGTACTCCCACCGGTCGTACGATCCTCAGCTGATTGCCCACTGGTTGGTCAGGGGAGGCCTGCTATTGGCCTGGATCTCCTGGACGTGGATGACGGCCTGCGTGGTGTTGGAACTGAAATCCCGGGCGAGCGGCAGATCGTCGATGCGGCTACCGGCCAGTCGGACGATGCAGTCGATAGCCGCGTGCCTCGTTGGTACGGCACTTGCCGTGTCGGCCGCGTCGCGACAGGGGTCCGTCCCGAATCGACCATCTGCTGCAACGGCTCCGGCCGCCGAGTCGCCGACCGCGATGATCAGGGTGATCGACGACCTGAGGTCAGTCGGCGTTGTAGCCCCGCCTATCGCTTCAGTCGATCGCAACACCACATGGAGCCTCGCAGGCACATGGAGCCTCGCAGGAGCTCCGGAAATGGCCGACCCGATCTATCCGACCGGTCCGCCTGACCCGACCGACCCGACGAACCCGATTGACCCGATCGATTCGACTGTCCGGGCCGACCGACCTTGGCCACCTTCGTCCGATCGGCCATTCCACGGCATGCTGAATGGCGGCGGCTGTCGTGCACCCGGTCATGACTCAGAGGTATTGCTCCGTGGTAGTGCTGCGGGCCACGAGGTCGAGGGGACGGTCGGCTCAATTCAGGTGCCATCGGGCAGGTCGTCGCCCTCGGCCGGTCCGCTCTTGTCAGCGGCGGATCTGCCAGAACCTAGGGAGCGCCACCCGAGTCCTTCGCACGTCGTCCTGCCTCGAGAAACGCTGTGGTCCATTGCGGCGAGCCGACTCGGATCGGCCCTGCTCTGGAAGGACATCGCCGAACTCAACTATGGGATGACCCAGCCCGACGGGGACGCTCTCACGACGGACCACTGGGTCAGGCCTGGGTGGAGCCTCAGGCTTCCCCCGGTCACGGGTGATCCTCACCCGGACACACGCAACCGTCCCCCGGACCCATGCGACCGTCGCCGGGACACACCCGCCCGTCCCCCGGAGGGCGACCTACGCGGCGCCATGCGTCACGGACACCGTGGCATCGACAATCGGCCCGATCCGGGGCCACCTCCATTGCTCTCCGACGGACTACCCGGGTACGCCAATGGGTTCATCGGCGCCCGTACCCAAGCTGCTGTCATTCCGTCGGTGCCGACAAATCGCGGCAATCCGGCCGGGCACCCATTGCCCCCGTTCACCCCCGTCGGTGGTGGCGTGGTTGGCGCCGGCGTCGTCAATCTCCTCGAGCGGATGAGACGTGCGCAGCAACGGCACCGCAACGATGGCACCTACATCAGGCTGCCGGACCAAATGGGGAGGGCGTTCGAACAGAGACTTCGAATCGGTGACGGTCCCGCTGTTGTCCACGATGTCGACCACTCGCTCAGGTTGCTGGTGCGGACCTGGATGGCGTCAGGCCGAGGGATGCCGGTGGTGAACGGGGTCCGTGTCCATCGAGAGGTGATCGAGCTCGTCTTGGAGAGCGCCGTCGACGCCGGCCCGGCCTGTGATCCGTTCGCACTCAAGGAGGACGGCAGATCGGTCCTGATCGATCGCGGGGTCGTATCCGATCAACGGACATCGGGCGCTGAGGTGAAGGGGGCACCGGCCCCCATGCTGGCGACTGTCGGGCTGAGTGAGGACGGTCTCGTCATGGTCAACTTGGAATCCATGGGTTCCCTCGTCATCAACGGTGATCCCGCCGGCTGCGAAGGAGTTGTGCGCGCCCTGGCATTGGAGCTGGCGACCTCGCTCTGGGCTGGCCAGTTCGACCTGTTTCTGGTCGGATTCGGAGCCGAACTGGAACGCTTCGAGCGAGTCACCACCGTTCCCGACGTGCCGTGGCTCATCCGCCAGTTGAGTCACCGGAGGATCAGCGGTACGGCGCTATTGGAGGCCACTGGGTACCGGTCCTTCGCCCATGCCCGATGTGTGGAGGCGTCGGATGCGTGGGACCCCGTGGTCGTCATCTGTGGTCCTGCGACGCCGAAATCCGATACGGAAAATCTGCTGGGCCTTGCGTCGGACCCAAGTCAGGGGACTGCCATCGTTACGGTCGGCGGTCAGGCGGCTTCCCCGTTCCTCATCAGCCTCACCAGTACCGACAACCCGTCATCGCTGGATCTCCTCGGTTCCGTCGTGTTCCCTCAACGGCTCGAGTCCGAGGAACTCGACGAGGTCACCTTGCTTCTGGACACAGCATCGAACCGCGAGTCAATCCTGTCGTCGGACGAGCCCTACGTGGACCTTCCGATACCACTGCCCGCTCCCGTGGAAGAGGACGTCCGGTCGGTCGGTGGACCGGTGCCCGCGCGTCCGACGACCGACTCGTTGAATGGTTGTGCAGCGACCGGCCCGGTGACATCAGAGCTCAACGGAGGAGTCCACCAGGTCGAGGTGGCCGTGCTCGGACCGATCGAGATTCGCGGCGCGGCCCGGGAGTTCACCAGGGCGGGGGCACGCGAACTGGTGATCTACCTGGCTCTGCATCCGAATGGTGCGTCCAATGAGGCATGGGCCACCGCGTTGTGGCCCGACCGACTGATGGCCCCTTCGAGTCTCCACTCGACGGCGTCGGTGGCGCGTCGAGCACTCGGCCAGTCTCCAGACGGGCTCGATCACCTGCCCCGGTCGCACGGCCGGCTGGCTCTGTCATCGACAGTGGCGACGGACTGGGACCGGTTCGTGGTGCTTGCCGACTCACGTGACAACAAGGATCGGCGATCCGCGCTGGAGCTGGTGAGAGGCAGGCCGTTCGAAGGTCTGCGGTCAGCGGACTGGCCGATCCTCGAGGGGATCGGACCAGCCATCGAAGCAGCAGTGGTCGACCTCAGCGGGCGATTGGCCGGTGCCTGCTTGGCGACGGGGGACCCCAAGGGCGCCGAGTGGGCTTCGCGCAAGGGTCTCCTGGTGAGCCCCTACGACGAGCGCCTGTACCGGATGCTCATGCGGGCCGCCGATCTCGGTGGACATCCCGCCGGCGTAGAGGCCGTGATGGCCGAGCTGGTCAAGCTCGTGGCCGATGACGTCGAACCATTCGATTCGGTACATCCCAGGACGATGGACCTCTATCGGTCACTCACACGCCGGAGATCGCTGGCAGCCGGCAAGCGCTGACGGGCCTGCAATGAGGCCATCAACGGGGATCGAGAGGTAACGGATTCAACCGGTCAAGCCGATCTCCCCACGGATAGGTCAAGCACACATCGATTGGCACGACCGGCCATCGGGTCGACGACCGCCAGCATCGGGCGGCTCACCTTTGTGCGCCCTTACAGCACCAATTCGGCCATGGTCTGCAGCGTGTCGGGGCTGCCGGAAACCAGCAGCGTGGTGGCGATGGATTCCTTCCATCCCTCGAGGTCGTCGCGGATCTTCTCCTTCGGTCCGATCAGGGCGGTGTCCTCGATGAGGGAGGTGGGGACGGCGGCGGCGGCCTCGTCCTTACGCCCTTCCAGATAGAGCTCCTGGATCTTGCTCGCCTCGGCCTCGTACCCCATGCGGGCGAAGACGTCGAAATGGAAGTTCATGGACTTGGCCCCCATGCCGCCGATGTACAGGGCGATGAACGGTCGGAAGCCATCAGCGGCCCGCTCGATGTCGTCGTCGATCAGGGTCGGGGCGAAAGCGATGACCTCGAAATCGTCGGCGGTGTGCCTCGCCCCCTCGCGGCTGAACCCTTCGGCCAGCGCCGGCTCGAAGGCCTTGACCGCGTTGGGTGAGAAGAAGATGGGGAACCACCCGTCGGCGATCTCCGCCGCCAGGGCGACATTCTTCGGACCCTCCGCTCCCATGATGATGGGAATCTCCTTCCGGAGCGGGTGCACGATGGGCTTGAGGGGCTTGCCCAGTCCGGTGCCGCCCGGGAAGGGGAGCGGGTAGTTGGGTCCCTCATTGGTGACCGGTGCCTCCCGGGCGATGACCTGGCGGACGATGTCGATGTACTCGGTCGTACGGGCCAGCGGGTTCTTGAACGATTGTCCGTACCAGCCTTCGACGACCTGGGGACCGGACACGCCGAGCCCGAGCACGAACCGGCCTCCCGACAGGTGGTCGAGGGTGATGGCGGCCATGGCCATGGCGGTCGGGGTCCGGGCCGACAGCTGACAGAGTGCCGTGCCCAGCCGCACCCGCGTCGTCTGGGATCCCCACCAGCTCAGCGGGGTGAGGGCGTCCGAGCCATAGGCCTCCGCGGTCCAGATCGAATCGAAGCCGAGCCGCTCGGCCTCCGCCACCATCTCGGTGGCACCGGCCGGCGGGCCTGCACCCCAGTAGCCGAGCTGCAGGCCGAGCTTCATGTCCTTCATGGCGTCCTCCCTGGTGCGTGTTGCACAAACCCTGGTGCGTGCTGATGCCGCACCGACCCTACCGGGCCTCAATGGGCCAGCTCTCCGGCCGAAGGCTAGCGCTGCGCCGGTGCCCGGTGAGACGGGAACCGGACGTTGTGCCAGATGGGAACCGGCATCGTCCGGGATCGATACCCTTTGACAGACCGGGTCCGGGCGGTCTTCACTGCTACACGAACACTCAGCGTCGACCGCTGGCCGCGTGGGTTGCTGCCGACCCGTCCGTGGTGCCGATGAGCGGGGACCCACCCGACCAGCACCCGCCGACGAGCACGCCCGCGACCAGCACGCCCCCGACCAGCACGCTCCCGACCAGCACGCTCCCGACCAGCACGGAGGACAGTTGTCAGCGATCAGCGTCTTCGACGGGTCCAGACCCCGGCGTGAGGGCGACCTCACCGTCGAGACGGCCGGGATCGTCCCCATCCCCGAGGACGCCCGGTACGGCGCGCTCCGGCGCAACTTCACGGTGTGGTTCGCACCCAACATGGAGCTGTCCGGGGTCTTCACCGGCACCCTGGCCGCCACCCTGGGATTGGGCCTGTGGACCGGGCTGGCCGCCATCGCCATCGGCGTGGTGCTCGGAGCGCTCCCCTTGGCCACCCTCTCGCTCTGGGGGCCGAAGACCGGCATGGCCCAGCTCCCCCTGGCCCGGCTCCCCTTCGGCAAGACCATCGCCATCCCGGCCCTGGTCCAGTGGGTCTCCTCGGTGGCCTGGGACGGCCTGGTCGGTCTGTTCGGGGGCGAGGCAGCCCAGATCCTGTTCCACGTCCCCTTCGCCGTGGGGGTCGCCGTCGTCCTCGCCATGGAGGGATTGGTGGGGATCCTCGGCTACGAGTTCATCCATCGGCTGGAGGCGTGGGGCGCAGGCATCCTCACCGTGCTCTTCGTGGTCCTTACCGCCAAGGTCCTGGCCCACGGCAACTTCCCCATGCACAACACCGTGCACGGTGGTGCCGCCGTCGGGACCTTCGTCCTCATGACGACCATCGCCTTCAGCGGCGGCTTCAGCTGGGCCACCTACGCCGCCGACTACAGCCGCTACATGGCCACCGACACCCCACCCAGGCCGCTCTTCTGGCTCACGTTCGCCGGGTTGGCGGGTTCGTTCCTGTGGGTCTACGCCATCGGGCTCCTAGGGGCCAAGGCCCTCACCGACCAGACCGCCGCCGGCGTGCAGACCCTCATGGGCGGGGGAGTGCTGGGCACGCTGGCCCTCATCGCCATCGTGTTCGGCGCCGTCACCAGCAACGCCATGAACGACTACTCCGGATCGCTCGCCGTCCAGGCCGGAGGGGTGCGGATCAAACGGCACATCTCGGCCGCCTTCGGGACGGCCATCGCCTTCTTCCTGATCCTCTGGCTCCACACCGGGAACGTGTCGGCCAAGTTCCAGAACGTGCTGCTGTTCACGGCCTACTGGATCGCCCCCTTCCTGGCCGTCATCCTCATCGACTGGAGGGAGCGCAGGAGCCAGGTCGATCGCCGGACGCTGATCCACATGCTCCCGTGGGCCAATCTCCGTTCGGGATGGCCCGCTCTGCTGGCACTGGTCGTGGGCTTTGCCGCCATGGTGCCGTTCATGAACACCGGCCTGGTGGTGGGTCCCGTGGCCACGAGACTGGACGGTGCCGACATCTCGATCTACGTCGGATTCGCGGTCGCCGGCCTGGTGTACTACCCGCTGCGGAAGCTAGCGGCCCACCCGGAGGCCTCCCTCACGTCCGAGGAATCCGAGGAAGAAGCACTGCGAGCCGGGTTCAGAGGGGCACGTTGATGAAGTGCTCGGCGAACTGCTCGCAGGCCGCCAGGCGCGCATCGTGGATCGACTCGGGCGTGTCGCCCTCCGTGGCCCGGACGGACATCCAGGGGGCGCACAGCAGGTCGGTCACCCCCGCGTCTTCGAGCCGCCGGTAGAGGTCGAGGTCGGGAAAGGCCCGGACCGCCAGGTAGAGGGAGAACGGTTCGTTGTCCCGCCCGGCCCGCTTGAGGGCGTCCTTGATCTTGCTCACCTGGACGAATGCCTCGTCGGGAGTGGCCGCCCCGGTGTTGACCCAGCCGTCGCACAAGGTGGAGGCGCGCACGAGCGCCGCCTCGGAGTCGCCCCCACCGATGAAGGGCACTGGCAGCGTGGGCGAGGGGTTCATCTGGCAGGCCGGGACGTCGTAGTGGGACCCGTGGTACTCGACCCAGCCGCCCTTCCACAGTGCCCGCAGGGCCGGGATCATGTCGTTCAATCGCTTGCCCCGGTTGGAGAAGTCCTGGCCGGTCTGCACGTACTCCTCCTCGCACCAGCCCACCCCGACGCCCAGCCGGACCCGGTTGGCGGACAGCACCGCGGCGGTGCCCACCGACTTGGCCACGGTGATGAGGTCGCGGACCGGTGCGATGTAGATGCCGGTGGTGAAGGTCAGCTTGGTGGTCACCGAGGACAAGGAGGAGATCAGGCACATGGGATCCGGCCATGACGTCTCCTTCTCCCAGAAGGGTGCGCCGTCGGGTGCCTTCGAATAGGTGTAGCGCGACTTGAGGTCACGTGGATTGAACAGATGGTCGGACAGGTAGATCCCCGAATAGCCCAGGTCCTCGGAGGCGAGGGTCAGGCTCTGTACCTCCTCGAGGGGAAGGAAGGTCACTGCTTGATGGAAGCGCATGATCGGAGGTCCGCTCTCTGCTTGCTCGTCCCCGGTCAGCGACCGAGGGGTGCCGATGGGGAGAAGGCCACCGGAATGTGCTTCACGCCGTTGATGAAGTTGGACCGCAGCCGCTGGACCTCACCGTCGAGACGGATGTCGGGGACCCGGTCGAGGAGGCGGTCGAACATCACCCGGATCTCCATGCGGGCCAGATTGGCCCCCAGGCAGAAGTGGGGTCCGCCCCCACCGAACGCCATGTGGTTGTTGGGGGTCCGGGCGATATCGAAGGTGTCGGGGTCGGCGAAGACGGTTTCGTCCCGATTGGCCGAGATGTGCCAGAAGACCACCTTGTCGCCCTCGGACACCTTTTGGTCGCCGATGACCACATCGGCGGTGGCCGACCGTCGGAAGTGCATGACCGGGGACACGTAGCGCAGCATCTCCTCGACCGCCGAAGGCAGGAGTGAGCGGTCGGCCCGCAGCCGCTCCCACTGTCCGGGGTTGTCGAAGAACGCCACCATGGCGCCGGAGATCAGGTTGCGGGTCGTCTCATTGCCGGCCACGGCCAGCAGGAGGAAGAAGAGGTCGAGCTCGAGCTGCGTGAGCTGGTCGCCGTCGATCTCCGCCTGGGTCAGGACGCTGAACAGGTCCTCGTGGGGGTCGAGGCGCTTCTTGGCGCAGAGCTCGTCGGCGTAGGCGAAGAGCTCCATGGCCGCCTGGGCACCGGCATCGGGTCCGAGCTGGTACTCGGGGTCTTCCGAGCCGATCATCTTGTTGGACCAGTCGAAGACCAGGTGCCGGTCGTCCTGGGGCACCCCCATCAGGTCAGCAATCACCTGGAGGGGGAGTTCGGCGGAGATCTGCTCGACGAAATCGGCCGATCCCGCTTCGCACACGGCGTCGAGGATGGAGTCGGTCGACGCCACCACCTTGGCCTCGAGATCACGGATCATCCGGGGGGTGAACCCCTTGTTGACCAGCCTTCGATAGCGGGTGTGCATGGGCGGGTCCATGTTCAGCATCATCATGCGCTGCTGGGCCAGGTTCTCATCGTCCATGTCGTGGAACAGCGCCGTCGACCGGTAGGAAGAGAAGTGCTCGTAGTCGCGGTTGACGCCCACACAGTCGTCATAGCGGGTCACCGACCAGAACCCCTCGGCGAAGCCGTCGGGATCCGGATGCCACTGGACGGGCGCCTCGCGGCGGAGGAAGGCGAACCACTCGTGAGGGACGCTGTCCACGAACCTCTCCGGGTCGCCCAGGTCGATATCGGCTAGGTCCATGGTGTCTCCCCCGCTTGCTAGCTGGTCGGCGCCCTCTGACACCCGACCCGTTCGCCCCTGGTTGGCGATGACGTTTCTAGAACGCGTATCAGTTATCATAGGCGAGCGGCACCGCGAGCCTCCACCAGATGTGGCACGGTGGCGCAGCCGTTCGAGCTGAGCGGTGCAGGGGGTCGGAGGGGTCGAACGGCGTGAGCTGCCCGAAGTCCCCACTCGCTTCGGGTCGCCCCGCGGCCGTCACGTCGATGGTGGCCCGGGCAGCACCGCTTGGTTCTGATGTCGAGAGTGGAGGGATCACACGTCATGTACCTCGAGGAGACTCCTGAGCAGCTGGCGCTCCGGGAGGAGCTCCGGGCCTACTTCGCCGAGCTGCTGACCGAGGATGTGCGCCGGGCGCTCGACACCGAGAGCGAGGGGGGCGAAGCGTTCCGCTCCTTCGTGCGGCGGATGGGCAAGGACGGCTGGCTGGGCATCGGCTGGCCCAAGGAGTACGGCGGCCAGGGGCGTCCGACGTCCGATCAGTTCATCTTCTTCACCGAGGTGCAGCGGGCCCGGGCGCCGTTCCCGTTCGTGACCCTGAACACGGTCGGGCCCATGATCATGCGCTTCGGGACCGACGAGCAGAAGAGCTTCTTCCTCTCGGGGATCCTGGCGGGCGAGATCAACTTCGCCATCGGGTACACGGAGCCCGGAGCGGGGACCGACCTGGCCTCGCTGCGAACCCGGGCCGTGCTGGACGGCGACGAATGGACCATCAACGGCAACAAGATCTTCACCAGCGGAGCCGACCAGGCGGACTACATCTGGTTGGCGACCCGCACCGACCCCGATGTCCCCAAGCACAAGGGGATCTCCATCTTCTTGGTGCCCACCTCGTCACCCGGGTTCTCGTGTACGCCCCTGGTGACGGTGGGCGGCGTCGCCACCACCGCGTCCTACTACGACAACGTGCGAGTGCCCCGCTCCGCCCTGGTCGGTGAGCTCAACGAAGGTTGGCGCCTGATCACCGGACAGCTCAATCACGAACGGGTGGGCCTGGCGGCGGTCAGCGCACTCGCCCGGCGGCTGTGGGCCGAGGTGGCCGAGTGGGTGACCGACCAGGGCCTCACCGGTGTGGGGTGGATCCAAGAGGAGCTGGCCCGCACGTACGCCCTGTTGGAGGCCCAGAAGCTGCTCAACTGGCGGATGACGGCGGCCGTGGCCGACGGCACCCTGGGCCCGGCCGACTCGTCGGCGGTCAAGGTGTTCGGCACCGAGTCGACGGTCGAGATCTACCGGCGCCTGCTCGGCGTGGTCGGTGCCGCCGGGTATCTGAGCCCCGGCTCGCCCGGTGCCGCCCTCCACGGGGAGCTCGAGCGCGCCGGGCGGCAGGCCCAGATCAACACCTTCGGCGGCGGGGTCAACGAGATCCAGCGCGAGATCCTGGCCATGGCCGGACTGGGAATGAAGCGGTCGTCCCGGTGAGCGCCCAGGAGACGGCAGTCCCCGACGCCGAGGCCTCGGCCACCTCGGCGTCCGACGGCCCGTCGCTGGGCGAACGACTGCAGGCCTTCGTCGGGCAGACCACCGGGCCGCCCGTGCGGGCGTGGGACCCGGTCAACCAGCCGATGATCCGCCACTGGGTGGAGGCCATGGGAGACCACAATCCGGTCTACGTCGACGATGCCGCAGCGCGGGAGGCCGGATTCCCCGGAGTCATCGCCCCCGCAACCATGCTGCAGGCGTGGACCATGCGCGGTCTGCGCGCCTCCGAGGCGGCCGACGCGGCCCGCGCCAACCGCGAACTGAAGGGGGCTTCGCCAAACGACCGATTGATGATGATGCTCGACGAGGCCGGGTTCACCTCGGTGGTGGCCACCAACTGCGATCAGCACTACGTGCGTCCCCTGGTGCCCGGCGACTTCCTCACGTGCACCTCGGTCATCGACTCGGTCTCGACGGAGAAGGCCACCGGCCTGGGGACCGGCCACTTCGTCACCACTCGGCTCGAGTACACCGTCCAGAACGATGAGCTGGTGGCCACCATGCTCTTCCGGATCCTCAAGTTCCGGCCTCGGCCCAAGGCCGACGCGGCTGCGCCGGCGTCCGTTCCGACATCATCTGCGTCCGCAGCGGCATCGACGTCAGCGGCATCGACGTCAGCGGCATCCACATCCGCTCCTTCGTCGGTTCCTTCGTCCGGGTCCGCCCCGCGGCCCAAGCGGCCCCGGCCGGCACTGACCCAGGACAACCGCTTCTTCTTCGACGGCGCCAAAGAGCACAAGCTCCTCATCCAGCGTTGCTCCAACTGCGGGACCCTCCGGCATCCCCCGCGACCGTCGTGTGCCAAGTGCCAGTCGTTCGAGTGGGGCACGGTCACCGCCTCTGGCCGGGGCACCATCTACAGCTTCGTGGTCAACCACTATCCCCAGGTCCCCGCGTTCGACTATCCGCTGGTGGTGGCGTTGGTCGAGCTCGAAGAGGGCACCCGACTGGTGGCCAACGTCGCCGACATCACGCCGGACTCGGTGTTCATCGGGATGCCGGTGATCGCCGGCTTCGAAGCATTCGACGACGACCTCACGCTGCCTGTGTTCCGCCCGGACCCGGGCGCCACCGGCACCGGCGGGGTCGCCACCGGCGGAGCGGGCGCCCAGGACGTCGCCCAGGACGCCGCCCAAGACGAGAGGACGAGCTGATGGACTTCACCTTCAACGAGGAGCAACTGGCGGTGCGAGAGGCCGTCGAGGGCATCTTCTCCGGGTTGGTGACGCCCGACCGGGTGCAGGAGGTCGAGGGCACGGAGGACCGGTTCGACCGGGACCTGTGGGCCGCGATGGCCAAGGCCGACCTGCTGGGCCTCTCCCTCCCCGAGGCCTTCGGGGGTGGGGGCTACGGCATGGTGGAGCTGGCCCTGGTCCTCGAGGGGCAGGGCCGGGCGGTGGCACCTGTGCCTCTGTGGGCCACCATGGCGCTGGGGGCGATGCCGCTGGCCGAGTTCGGATCGGAGGCCGCCAAGTCGGCGATCCTGCCCCGTGTGGCCGCGGGTCGGACGGTGCTCACCGCCGCCCTGACCGACGTGGCCGCCGACGTTGCCGTCGGAGGCCCGGGCAACCCCGCGGTCACGGCCACGGCCGGGGGCGATGGGATCGTCCTGTCGGGAACGGCCTTTGCCGTTCCCTACGCCCACGTGGCCGATCGGGTGCTGGTCCCGGCCGTCCTCGACGAGGGCGTGGTCGTCGCCGTTGTCGACCCCTCGGCTGCGGGGGTGACCATGGAGCGGGCGCTCACCACCAACCGCGAGGTCCATCCCCATCTCCATCTCGAGGGAGTGGTGGTGGCCAACGACCACCTGCTGGCCGAGGGCGATCCCTCTCGGGGACCTGAGGTGCTGGCCTGGATGCTGGAGCGGGCGTGGACCGGGCTGTGCGCGTTGCAGGTCGGTGTCACCGAGGCCGCGGTGTCCCAGACGGCGGCCTACCTCAACAGCCGTGAGCAGTTCGGTCGACCGTTGTCGACCTTCCAGGGCACGATGCTCCGGGCCGCCGATGCCGCCATCGACACCGAGTCGATCCGCGTGACCATGTGGCAGGCGGCCTGGCGCCTCGACAACGGACTCGACGCCGCCCTCGCCGTCAACGTGGCCTCGTGGTTCGCCTCCGAGGCCGGCCAGCGGGCCGTGTTCTCCACCCAGCACCTCCACGGGGGGATGGGGGCCGATATCTCGTACCCGATCCACCGCTACTTCCTCTGGGGGAAGCAGATCGAGCTGATGCTCGGCTCCCCGAGCGCCCAGTTGGCCCGGTTGGGACGACAGGTCACCGGCGAGCTGCAGGCCGGCCGGTCGGTGCCGGCATGAGCGGGACCGCTCAGACGACAGGGGGCACCACCACCGCGAAGGTGGCGACGCTCCGGTTCGAAGACGTTGCCGTGGGGGACCACCTTCCCGAGTTGGCCATTCCCCTGACCCGTACCCTCATCGTCTCGACGGCCATCGCCTCCCGCGACTACCAGGACGTCCACCATGACTCGGTTCTGGCCGTCGAACGCGGCTCGAAGGACATCTTCATGAACATCCTCTCGACCAACGGGCTCGTCGGGAGATACGTGACCGACTGGTCCGGGCCTGGCGCGGTGTTGACCGACGTCAAGATCCGACTGGGCGCACCCAACTATCCGGACGACACCATGACCCTGACCGGATCCGTCACCGCCAAGGACGAGGCCGTCGACGCCGATGGCTACGGCGGCGTCGAGGTGACGCTGCGAGGGGCCAACAGCCTCGGGGATCATGTCACCGGCACCGTCGCCCTGCGCCTGCCGGCCGGGAAGGCGTTGGGCCGATGAGCGGAGAGCATCACGCCTTCACCAACAACACCGCCATCGTCGGGATCGGAGCCACTGAGTTCTCCAAGGAATCCGGTCGCAGCGAGCTCCGCCTGGCGGCCGAGGCCGTGGACCTGGCCCTGCGCGACGCAGGCATCCCGCCGGCCGAAGTGGACGGCATGGTCACCTTCAGCTCGGACACCAACCCGGAGATCGAGATCGCCCGGAGTCTCGGCATCGGCGAGCTCACCTTCTTCAGCCGTATCCACTACGGAGGCGGTGCCGGCTGCGCCACTATCCAGCAGGCCGCCATGGCCGTCCAGTCGGGCGTGGCGGATGTCGTCGTGTGCTACCGGGCCTTCAACGAGCGATCGGGGAACCGTTTCGGCAGCGGGGTGCAGGACCGCCCCCCGGTTCCCAATGCCGAGACGGCCAACTTCGCCTGGTACGCGCCGGTCGGGCTCCTGACCCCGGCGCAATGGGTGGCCATGGCGGCACAGCGGTATCTCCAAGTGACCGGCGCCACCTCGGAGGATCTCGGGAGGGTGGCGGTGGCAGACCGCAAGCATGCGGCCAACAACCCCAAGGCGTGGTTCTACGAGAAGCCGATCACCCTCGAGGAGCACCAGGCGTCGCGGTGGATCGTCGAGCCCCTCCACCTCCTGGACTGCTGCCAGGAGACCGACGGGGGCCAGGCCCTGGTGGTGACCTCCCTCGAGCGGGCGCGTGACCTCCCGGGCACGCCGGTGGTCATCGAGGCGGCCGCCCAGGGCGCCGGGCCCGGGCAGGAGATGATGACCTCCTATTACTACGATGACCTGTGCGGGCTGGGGGAGATGGCAGCGGTGGCCCGCCAACTGTGGCGGACCTCCGGACTGTCGCCTGCCGACATCCAGACCGCGGTGCTCTACGACCACTTCACCCCCTATGTCCTGTACCAGCTCGAGGAGCTCGGCTTCTGCGGGAAGGGCGAGGCCAAGGACTTCGTGCGGGACGGCAACATCGAGATCGGCGGGGGACTGCCCGTCAACACCCACGGAGGGCAGTTGGGCGAGGCCTACCTGCATGGGATGAACGGTATCGCCGAGGGCGTGCGCCAGGTGCGGGGCACCTCGGTCAACCAGGTTCCCGATGTGAGCCACGTGCTGGTCACCGCGGGCACGGGCGTGCCCACCAGCGGGCTCATCCTCGGAGTGGATAGCTGACCGACGTCCCCGGGCCCACGTTCGACGCTTTCGATCTCGCCGATCGGGCGGCGTCGAAGCTCGCCACCCTCAGCGGCGCCCGATCCCACGACGTGGCGGTCATCCTCGGCTCCGGCCTGGCCGGCGCAGCATCCGCCCTCGGCTCCCGCTCCTCGCAGCATCACCTGGGCGAGCTGCCCGGATTTCCCGCCTCTGTCGTGGCCCATCAACGATCAGAGGTGTGGTCCGTCGAGATCGGCGACCACCGTGTCCTCGCCTTCCTCGGGCGCCCCCACCTCTATGAGGGCTACAGCGCCGCCGACGTGGTGCATCCGGTCCGTACGGCCGTAGCCGCCGGATGCGAGGTCATCGTGATCACCAACGCCTCAGGTGCGCTCCGCGCCGACCTGGCTCCCGGCGATGCCGTGCTGATCACCGACCACCTGAACCTCACCGGGGCCTCCCCACTGGCCGGCCCGCCGGCACGTGGAGACCGTCCGAGTGCCTTCGTCGACCTGGTCGATGCCTGGTCCCCCCGTCTGCGGGAGGTGGCCAAGGGCGTGGACGGGTCACTGGCCGGTGGGGTCTATGCCCAGCTCGCCGGACCGCACTTCGAGACGCCGGCGGAGATCCGGATGCTCCGGACCATGGGCGCCGATCTGGTCGGGATGTCGAGCGCCGTGGAAGCGATCGCCGCCCGTCAGCTGGGCGCAGAGGTCCTGGGCCTGTCCCTGGTGACCAACATGGCCGCCGGGATGACGCCCGAGGGCGTCTCGCCCCGTTCGATCATCGGCGTGGCCCGGGGTCGGGCAGCCGAGCTCGGCCGCCTGATCCGTGAGGTTGTGCTCGCCCTCTAGCCTCGATCATTGGTGCGGCTACGGCCGAACGGACGGGCACGCTCCGCGCCATAGCCCTCGTGACCTTCGAGCATGAGTCATTCTCACCGACACGCAGTGCACACGGAGGTGGGCTCGGTGAAGGTGCTACGAAGCCCGCCGGTGCCTGTAGAGGTGTATCGCCCACAGGTACGACACGAAGGCGATGCCGGCGCTCCAGGCGACGGCCTCGATACCGTTGCTGCCGATCGGGGTCCCGGTGAGCAGCCCACGCAGCGTCTCTGTCACCGGCGTGAAGGGCTGGTAGCGGGCGAACTGCTCCAGACCGGCCGGCATGGTGCTGGCCGGGACGAACCCGCTGCCGAGGAACACCAGCAGCATGATGAACATCGGCGTATTGCTGGCCGTCTCGACGCTCTTGGCCGCCAGGCCGAGCGCGGTCGCCAGCCAGACGAGCGCGAAGGCGAACAGTCCGAGTAACCCGATCGCGGCCAGCCAGGGGACCACGCCCGCAGTCGGGCGGAACCCGAGGGCAACAGCGAAGCCGATGACGAAGGCGAGGCCCGCCATCGTCTGGATGAGCGCGGCCAGGACGTGCCCGGTCAGCACGGAGGAGCGGGCGATGGCCATCGTACGGAACCGGTCGATGATGCCGCTGGTCATGTCCATGGCGACCACGATGGCCGTGCCCTGCACGGCGGCGGCGACCGTCAACAGCAGGACGCCGGGAGCGACGTAGTTCAAGTAGCCGTTGCGGCCGACGTGGCCGCCGCTGAGCGCGCCGCCCAGGCCATGGCTGAGTTGACCTCCGAACACGTAGACGAATAGGAGCAAGAACACGACCGGCATGCCGACGAGCACGATCGTCATCGACGGGTAGCGCAGCAGGCGCCTGACGTTTCGGCGCGTCATCGTGGCCGAATCGCGCAAGGTGTAGGCAATGGTCGTCATGGAAGAGCGAGAACCTCCTCGGTCGGGTGACCGGTGACGGCGAAGAACACGTCGTCGAGATCGGGCGTATGGATGGACAGCTGATCTACCTCGATGTCGCCGTCGTCGAGCACGCTGAGCAGGTGGCGGAGGGCGGAGACGGTGCCGTCCGTGGGCACCTCGATTTCGAGCTTCTCCTCGTCATACGACGCGCCGTCGAGCAGGGCGACAGCTCCGTGCAGGCAACGGGCAGTCGGAACCTGCAACCGGACATGGCCACCGGAGACGCGCCGCTTGAGCTCGTCTGCCGTGCCTTCGGCGACAATCCGGCCGCGGTCGAGCACGGCGATCCGGTCAGCCAGCTCGTCGGCCTCGTCCAGGTATTGGGTCGTCAACAAGATCGTGACGCCGCCGGCGACGAGCTCACGGATGCTGTCCCACATCATGCGGCGACTGCCCGGATCGAGTCCGGTGGTGGGCTCGTCGAGAAAGATCACTCGGGGGTTCCCCACCAGGGTCATGGCCAGGTCGAGCCGGCGGCGCATGCCGCCTGAGTACGTCGTCACCGGCTTGTGCGCCGCATCGGCGAGCCCGAACCGGTCGAGCAGCTCGCTCACCCGCGACCTCCCGGCGCTGCTGCCGAGATGATTGAGGTCGGCCATCAGTCGCATGTTCTCCAGTCCCGTGCACAGGTCGTCGAGGGCGGAGAACTGGCCCGTGACCCCGATGAGGCCGCGCACGGCATCGGGCTCTCGGGCCACGTCATGTCCGGCCACGCAGACCTGGCCGGCGTCGGGTGTGATCAAGGTCGAGAGGATCCGGACCATGGTCGTCTTCCCTGCACCGTTCGGACCGAGTAGCGCGAAGATCGTGCCTTCGGCCACCGTGAGGTCGACCCCGTCGAGCACGGTCGTCTCGTCGAAGGCCTTTCGCACGCCGGCGGCGACGATGGCCGATTGGCCGGTCGTGCTCATCGCTGTCCTCCACTATCGGTCTCCGGAGGCAGTTCGCCGGCGGCGACGAGCGCGGCACGGCGCTCCTTCCATTCCTGTTCGAATCGCACCATTTGCTCCACCAGGAAGTCGGCGAAGGCAGACAACTCGAGGAGGATTGCCCGCCGCTCAGGGGTGGCGTCCTTCAGCACCTCGAGGCCCTCGCGGGCGAGCTCGCCGAGTTCCCGGTACTCGGTGATGTCCATCCCCATGGCCTCTGGAGAGCTCATGTCGATCCTGATCCGATCCATACGCTCCCCTGCTGACCGCGACCGCCTGATCACGTGCATCGTCTCCAGCGCCTTTGCCGCGCCCGTGATGGCGCTACGGCTGGCGAGCAGGGCATCGGCCAGCTCGGCGATGGTCTGTTCGGGCGTGTCGCAGACCGCCAGGTAGCCGATCAACCGGCCCACCATGGGCGGAAAGGCGTACCGGTTGGCGTAGAAGCGGCCCATGTGGTCGGCGAACGTGACCTGCGCATCTGTCGGCATGCCAACACTATACAGATATAACTGAGATAACACAAATCTCTGTTATCTAGGTCTCCGAAGCGGCGCAACTGGACACACCCACGGGCGGTGGATGGGAGCAGGAGGACTCCAGCTGATGCGCCGTGCCGGCCCTGCGCTCGTCCGACGACGCCGAACGCACCGGCACGCTCGGCGTAAGAGCCATCCTGACCTGGGAGAATGAGTGAGGCTCACCGACACTCAGTGGGTCAGAAGGACGTCTTCTTGAACGTGCACTGTATCCGGCCCGTCCGCCGTCCGCCGTCCGCCAGTATCGGGCGACGGAAGGAACCTGGTGCCTATCGCCCGGCGATGGCCCGGTCGAGGTCGTCGGCGTCCGCCGCAGTGAGCAACCGGTAGGGGGCGTCCTTCTGCGGCCGCCACCACACCGGGTCCGGGCTGCGCCAGCCTTCGTTGCGGAGCACCCGCTTGAGCACCTTGGTGGTGGCTGTTACTGGGAGCTCCTCCGTGATCCTCACGTACCGGGGAGCCCACTTGGTCCCCATGTCCGACTCGCCCGCCAGGAAGCCGGCAAATTCCTCGGGCTCGAACGTGCTCCCCGGACGCAGCAGCAGCGTGGTCATCACCTGATCGCCCACCACGGTGTCGGGCACCGCGTAGACGGAGGCCAGCACCACGTCGGGATGCCGCTGGAGCACCCCCTCGACCGGGGCTGCCGAGAAGTTCTCACCGTCGACTCGCAGCCAGTCGAAGTCCCGGCCCCCGAAGTAGAAGAAGTCGTCATGGTCCCGGTAGGCCAGGTCCCCGGTCCAGTACCAGCCGTTGCGCACCCGGGCCGACTCGGCCTCGGCGTTGCGCCAGTAGCCCTCGAACCCGGCCCCCCCGGCCTGGTTGACCATCTCGCCGATGGCCTCCTCGGCGTTGAGCAGCCTGCCGTCCTGGTCGAAGACAGCCCGGGGGCACTCCTCGCCGGTCTCCGGATTGATGATCAGGGTGCCGGGGAGGGCCCGGCCCAGTGCACCCCGCGGCGTGTCCGGGGTGCGCTGCACGGAGGCACCCCCTTCCGTGGAGCCGTAGGCATCCTGCACCGTGCAGCCGAACCGCTCGGCGAACCGGGCCACGTCGGCTTCGGCCGCCTCGTTTCCGAATGCCCGCCTCAGCGTGTTGTCGGCGTCATCGGGCAGCTCCGGGGTGGCCAGGATGTAGGAGAGGGGCTTGCCCACGTAGTTGAAATAGGTCACGCCGTACCGCCGCACATCGATGAGGAACTGCGAGGCGCTGAACCGCTCGCGCAGGGCGACGGTGGCTCCGGCGTTGAGGGCGGGTGCCCATCCCGCCATGAGGGCGTTGGAGTGGAACAGCGGCATGGCCATGTAGCACACGTCATCGGACGTGAGCTCGAACATCTGAGCGACGATGCCGCCGATGCGGGCCAGCCGGCCTTGGCTGCACAGACACGCCTTGGGGGCCCCTGAGGTTCCCGAGGTGAACAGCAGCAGACCGAGCGACTCCTCGGTGACCAGGGTCACGGCAGGGTCGGGGAGAGCCGCCCCGGCCACGTCGCCCAGCAGCGTGCCATACGCGGTGTCCGCCTTCTCGTCGCCGTCTCCCGAGGGATCGTCGATGACCAGGATGCGCTCCGGCGGCAGGGCAACGCCGAGGTCATGCCCTTCGACCAGGGCCCGGTACTCGAGGTTGGTGACCAGGAGCTGGCACTCGGTGTGCGAGAGGTCCCGGGCCAGCTCGTCCCCCCGGTGGGTGGGATTCCCTCCGACGAGCACGGCGCCGGCCAGAGCCGCCGCGCCCATCCAGAACACGTACTCGGGGACGTTGTCGAGCAGCAGGGCCACATGGAAGGGGCCTGGTCGTCGCAACGAGGCCAGGACGGCGGCCCGCTCAGCCTGGGCCGTGACCACCTGGCGGTGGGTCCAGGTGCGGTCGGACCACATCAATCCCACCGAGTCATCTCCTGCGCGCTGTCGGATCAGCTCGTCGATGGTCTGCATCGCATCCCTCTGGTCGTAGAACCCGGATCAGGGCCCGATGATGGTCAATCCGACGTGCAACCCGTGGTGGCCCGGATCACAGTCGTCGGGCCACCGTAGAGCGGAGGGGAAGACCACGGAACGGGAAGACCACCGAACGGCCGACGCCCCCGACCGGCCGCAGCCCCCGACAGGAGCTGCAATTGCCCTGCGAAGGCCGGAGCTAGGCACAAATCTGGAACGCGTTGCAATTTATCAGATCATCGTGTTACCGTAAACGGCGCCAGAGCGGAGCGCGAGAGGAGCACCCCCACCATGGAGTTCGGAGTCTTTCTCAACGGCTACTTGCCCGGTCAGGCCGCCCACGATCCAGCATGCGAGCACGAGATGTACCGGCGCGAGATGGCGTACGTCATCGAGGCCGACAAGTACAACTGGAAGTACGCGTGGATTGGCGAGCACCACTGCCTCACCGAGTACAGCCACATGTCCTCCCCTGAGGTGCTGATGGGCTACCTGGCCCACGCCACCGAGCGGATTCACATCGGGACGGGCATCATGAATCTTTCCCCGCGGGTCAATCACCCGGTGCGTTGCGCCGAGCGGGTGACCATGCTCGACCATGTGCTCGAAGGTCGGTTCGAGTGGGGGACCGGCCGGGGGGCGGGAAGCCACGAGATCGCCGCCTTCAACAACCTCGACAAGAACTCGACCAAGGCCGAGTGGAACGAAGTCATCCGTCAGATCCCCCGCATGTGGGAGGAAAAGGACTACATGTACGAGGGCGAGAGCTTCACCGTCCCGTACCCCCACAACATCCTGCCCAAGCCCTACCAGGGCCAGGGCCATCCCCCCATCTGGGTCGGCTGCGGCAACCCCGGGACCTTCACCCAGGCGGGCGAGCTGGGCATCGGCGCCATCGCCTTCAATTTCGAGCCCATCTACAACCTCAAGGGCCGGATCGATGCCTACAAGGAGGGGATCGCCAACTGCACGGAGCCCCTCGGCCAGTTCAAGAATGACAACGTGATGATGACCAACGCCGTCATCTGCCTCAACGACAGGAAGCGGGCGAGGGAGATCGCACTGCGGCGTGGCCGTGGCTACCTCTATTCGCTGGTGTGCAATTACCACGACACCATTCCCCATCAAGACGGTGTGCCGGTGTGGCCCGAGCGGCCCCACACCGTCAGCGACGAGGGCATGCTCGACCACCTCATCGAAGAGGGGTGGATGTTGTGCGGCGAGCCCGACGAGGTGGCCGAACAAGTGTCCAAGTATCAGACCGTGGGTTGCGACCAGGTTGTCTTCGGGCTCCCGTCGGACTCGTTGATGGAGGACGAGGTCCACGAGATGCTCGAGGTGTTCGGCACCAAGGTGATCCCGCAGTTCGACGCCGATCCGCTGCACTCCACCACCCGATACCGCCAGACGGCCCAGCGGAAGTACCAGGACTTCAACTTCCCGATCCCGGACATCACGGTCGAAGAGCTGCCGACCAATGCCATGATCCAGCTGGACGGCACCCGGACCATGTGACGACCGGGGCCGTGCACCCGGTCCCGATGATCAGTTCACGCTGATCGACCCGCGATGATCAACTTGCGAGGGTCAACTTGCGAGGGTCAACTTGCGAGGGTCTGGCCGCAAAGGCCCGTCGGTCAGTCCGCCGCCGTGGCCCACGCCTCGGTCACGTCGTCCACAGTGCTAAGCGTGGTGATGAGCGGGAAGGTGTTGTCGAGGACGGCATCGGCGTACGGCCGGGGGATTCCCGCCACCGCGTCACGGGGCACGACCACCTGGTAGCCGAGGTTGACGGCCTCGATGGCCAGGCCGAGCACCCCGAGGTTGACCGAGACCCCGGTGGCCACCACCGTGTCGACCCCGAGACTGCGCAACCAGGTGTCGAGCGAGGTGCCGGTGAACGGCGACACCCCGTGGAGGCGTGGTGACACCAGGTCACCCGGCTCCGGACCCAGCTCGTGGATGATCTCGGTGGCAGCGGTGCCGGCCAGGAGATGGTTGGGATTGCGCACCATGGCGGCGATCAGCTGGCAGTTCACCGTGGAGCCGGCTCGATCGGCGCGGAACTCTGCCGTGCAATGGACGACGGGCACCCCGTGGGACCGGGCGGCGGCCAGGAGCCTGGCCGTATTGGGGACCACCCCGACATGGCGGGAGGCCTCGGCCAGCTGGGGGAACGAGCTCAGATCCCCGACCACACCGCGCTGGATCTCCATGGTGAGGACTCCACACCGCTCCGGTGCGACCAGGTCACGAAGGTCGATGGGCATGGCGCTCGTCTCCGGGTCGGCCCCTCCGGCCAGGCCCGAGCGAACAATCACTTACTCGGGAAAGGACTGGGGAGGGGCCGGGCTTACCAGGGCCTGACCGCGTACGGATCACTGCCCCGAGGCGGTGCGGGCGCCGCCGCTGTCGGTCTCCTCGGGGACCTCGGCCACGATCTCGGCTGCCCAGCGGTAGTCGGGCTTGCCGCTCGGAGATCGCAGGATGGTGTCCACCACGTGGAGCTGCCGCGGGACCTTGTAGCCGGCGATGGCGTCGCGGCAGTGGGCCTGGATGTCCTCCAGGCTGGGGTGGCCGTCGGCCCGGGGCTGGATGATGGCCGCCACCCGCTGACCCCATCGATCGTCGGGAGCCCCCACCACGATGGCATCGAACACCTCGGGGTGGGAGCGGACCGCCGACTCGACCTCTTCCGGGAAGATCTTCTCGCCGCCGGAGTTGATGGACACCGATCCCCGGCCCAACAAGGTGATGGTCCCGTCCGCCTCCAGGGTGGCGAAGTCGCCGGGCATCACATAGCGGGTGCCATCGACGGTGATGAACACCTCTGCTGTCTTCACCGGGTCGTTGTAGTAGCCCACCGGGATGTCCCCGTAGCGGGCGATCTTGCCGATCACTCCGGACCCCGGGGCCACCAGATGCATGTCCTCGTCGAAGACCACGGTGTTGCCGAGCACGGAGACGGTCGGCCCGCTCTTCATGGCGGTGTCTCCCTTGCTCACCGTGGCCATGCCGTTGTTGCCGGACTCCGAGGAACCGACGGCGTCGACGATCACGATGTTCGGGAGGTGGTTGAAGAACTCGTCCTTGACCGGGGACGAGAACAGGGCAGCCGAGGAGGTCACCGCCAACAGGGAGGAGAGATCGTAGGAGACGCCGGGGTCGTCGAGGGCCTCGATCAGAGGCTTGCCCATGGCGTCGCCGGTGATCATGATCGAGTTTGCCTTCTCGCTCTCCACCAGGCGCCACACCGTGTGAGGATCGAACTTGGGGACGAGGATGGTCCGATTGCCCACGAAGCTCTGTCCCATTACCGACCACTGGGTGGCGCCGTGCATGAGGGGGGCGATGGGCAACAGGGTGAGCTGTCCGTTCCGCCCCTTCTCGACCATCTCCTCGGGCCGCTGGATGCGGGTATTGGTGGAAGGGTCCACGCCGCCGCCGAGGGCATAGAAGACATCCTCGTGCCTCCATACCACCCCTTTGGGCATCCCGGTGGTGCCCCCGGTGTAGAGGATGTAGTGGTCGTCGTTCGAGCGGGGGGCGAAGTCCCGTTCGGGGCTTCCCAGGGCCAGGGCCTCTTCGTAGGCCACGGTGCCCTCGGCCAACGGCTCGCCGGACCCGTCTTCGATGGCGATGATGAGCCGGAGGTCGGGGAGATCGGGGAGGAGCTCGGCGACCCGCGGCCCGTACTCGGCCTGATGGACCAGCGCCACCAGGTCGGCATTGGTGAACAGGTACCGCAGCTCGTCCTTGACGTAGCGGTAGTTGATGTTGATCCACACCGCCCGCAGTTTGAAGACGGCCCAAGCCGTCTCGACCCATTCCACGCTGTTCAGCGAGTAGATGCCGACGTGGTCCCCGGGCCCCACACCCTGGCCGGCCAGGTAGTGGGCCAGCCGGTTGGCCCGCTCCTCCATCTGGGCGTAGGTGCGTCGCTCACCGGCGGCGACGAGGTACTCGCGGTCGCCGAACGCGTCGACGGCCGCCTCAAAGAGATCAGCGAGGTTGAACGTCATCGGGCCGTTAGTAGAACACGTTTCCATTCGGGCGGCAAACAGTGGCCGGGGCCCGCCGGCCCAGGCCCGGACGGGCTGGCGGACCGAGCCGGAACCATCGGGAAAGACGACGGCGGATCAGTCCAGGACGTCCTTGGCTGCCATGGTCGCCGGGAGCGAGTTTGATGCCTGACCGTCCGGTGCCTCGACAACCACGTTCCCGGTCAGGCCGCTCACCGACTCTCGAACCGAGCGGGCCAACCCGGGACCGTCGAGCCCGAGCCGGCTCAGGATGTCAGTGGGCTTTCCCTGGGTGATGTAGGCGCGGGGAATGCCGAGCGACACCACCGGGGGAGCAGTTCCGCCGGGACACGAGTGGCGGAGGGCGTCCGCCACGAACATGCCCGCCCCGCCTTGGCGGATGCCGTCCTCCGCCGTGATCACGACGGCGTGGCGTGCGGCATCGGCCAGCATGGCCGGGTCGGGGTCTGACACGACCCGAACGTCCCACACCGTCACGTCCAGCCCGTCGCCGCTCAATGACTCAGCGGCCTCCTCGGCTGCCGCCACCATCTTGCCCACGGCCAGGATGCATGCCGATCCGTCCCCCTTGCGGGTGCGCCGGGCCAGCATGCCCGAGCCGACCGCGCCCGGTGCCACCCACGGTGCCGGGGTCTTGGGGAATCGGATGACCGAGGGACCGTCGAGGGTGAGGGCCTCGGCCAGCATCACCTCGACCTCCGGAGCCGACGAGGGCGCGAACACCGTCATGCCGGGGATGGACAGCGCCAGCGCCATGTCCAGCACCCCATGGTGGCTGGGCCCGTCGTCACCGGTGATCCCGGCCCGGTCGAGGACCATGACCACCGGCAGTCGGTGCAAGCCGACATCGAGGTTGGCCTGATCGAAGGCCCGGCTGAAGAAGGTGGAGTAGACCGCCACCACCGGTCGCATCCCGGCCATGGCCATGCCGGCAGCCGAGGTCACCGCGTGCTGCTCGGCGATGCCGACATCCACGAACCGCTCGGGGAAGCGGGCCTGGAACGGCAGCAACCCGGTCGGACCGGGCATGGCCGCGGTGATGGCCACGATCCGGGGGTCGGATTCGGCGTGATGGAGGAGCGACCTGGTGAAGGCATCGGTGAAGGTGGTCACCGGCAGCTGGGCCACCTGGTCGGGGTCGAGATCGAGGCCGGCGGCGCTCCTCGGCAGGATCTGCCCGTCCGACGCCGCAACACCTCCGGCAACCGCCGACGCATCCGCCGAGTCCGGGCCCTCGGCGACGCAGATCTCTGCCGCGGGGGGGACGCTGACCTTGACGTCGTGCAGCCGTTGGATCTCGTCCTCTTCGGCCGGTGCATATCCCCGGCCCTTCTGGGTGAGCACATGGACGACGATCGGACCCGGCCACTCCGCCGCGTTGGCCAGGGCCTGCTCCACTCCGGCGATGTCGTGCCCGTCGATGGGTCCGGCGTAGCGAATGCCCAAGGCCTCGAAGAACGTGTGCGGTGTGACCACCTCACGCAGCGCGCTGGTGAGGCCGTGTACCCCCGAGTAGGCGAGGTCGCCGACGCCCGGGATCTCACGGATGAGATGACGGATGCGCTGCCGGGCGTGCACGTAGGCCGGATTGAGCCGCAGATGGGTGAGGCTGAGCGACAGCCGGGACACGGTGGGTGCATACGAGCGCCCGTTGTCGTTCAGCACGATGACCACCGGCTTGCCCGAGTGGCCGAGGTTGTTGAGAGCCTCGTAGGCCATGCCACCGGTCAGGGCGCCGTCGCCCACCACGGCGATCACCCGCCGGTTGCTGCCCTGGAGTTCGAAGGCGCTGGCCAAACCGTGGGCGTAGCTGAGGATGGTCGAGGCGTGGCTGTTCTCCACCCAGTCGTGCTCGGACTCGGTGCGGTTCGGATAGCCCGAGAGCCCGTCGGCCTGACGCAGGCTGGAAAAGGCCGCTCGCCGCCCGGTGACCAGTTTGTGCACATAGGCCTGGTGCCCGGTGTCCCACAGGACCACATCCCTCGGTGAGTCGAACGTGCGGTGGAGGGCCAGGGTCAGCTCCACCACGCCCAGGTTGGATCCCAGATGGCCGCCCGTGGCGGTCACCGCATCGACGATGAACCCACGGATCTCGGCCGACAGCGTGCTCAGCTCCTCTGGTGAGAGGGTGCGGAGGTCGGCGGGGCTGTCGATGTGTTCGAGGATCATGAGCGAAGGTGGGCCTTTGCGGCCAGGCTACCAGCGCACAGGGTTGCGGCCCCGATCCGCCAGGCGCTCCAGATGGCCCGTGCCAGCACGGCGGATCGGCCGGGAGCGTGCACGCGCCAAGCCTGCGGAGGCGATGGATCCACTACCAGCGTCCAGCGCTGGCTCCCAGGACTTGCTCCAGCCCGGCATCCTCGTCCGACGGACCCGATCCGAGCAAGATAGCGGTACCCAACTGGAGCTGGGCGCCAGGTCCCGGCCACGAAGGAGAGACCATGCAAGCCGAAGTCAAGGGCACCACGATGCCACTCCTGGAGATGATCCTCGAGTCGGGTGAGTCGATCATCTCCAGCCACGGCGAGTTGTCGTGGATGTCGCCGAACGTGCAGCTGTCGCAGACCACCGCCACCGGGGGCCAGAAGGGCCTGATGAGTGGGCTCAAGCGGGCCATCGGAGGCGGCGGGATCTTCCTGACCAAGTACGAGGCGCAGGGCGGCCAGGGCATGGTGGCGTTCGGTGCCAAGCTTCCGGGCCGGATCTTCCCGGTGACGATCGAGAACGGACGGGGCTACCTGGTCCATCGGCACGGCTGGGTGTGCGGCACCGATGGCGTGGTGCCCACCGTCGGCATGCAGCAGACGATGCGTGGGGCGTTCTACGGCGGTGACGGGTTCATCCTCCAGCGCCTCGAAGGCCAGGGTCAGGCCTGGATCGAGCTGTCCGGCGAGATCACCACCTACGAGCTGGCCCCGGGCCAGAGCATGCTGGTCCACCCCGGGCACGTCGGGTTGTTCGAGGACTGCGTGAGCTTCACCATCACCCGCCTGTCGGGCATCAAGAACATCGCCTTCGGGGGCGACGGCTATCACCTGGTGTCGCTGACCGGCCCCGGGACGGTCTGGCTGCAGAGCATGCCGGTGCCGGTACTGGCGCAGGCCATCGCCCCCTACCTGCCTCAGGGTGACAACCACCCGGTCGCCGACGCCGGGATCGGCGGGGTGCTGGGGGGGATGATCGGCAAGAACCTCTGAGTGCAGTCGTGCCCGGCGCCCAGCGCTGGGCTTCCGGCTTCCTGCTTCGGGCGGAGTTCGGGATCAGCGGACGTTCGACAAGAATGCCGTCCGGTCCACGACGACCCGGATCAGCTTGCCCGCCGCAACCAGACCGGCGCTCTCGGAGACCGAGAGGGTGAAGACGAGGCGGCGACCCTCGATGCGGTCCAGCGTGGCCTCGGCCCACACCGTTCCCCCGACCCCAACAGGCACCAGATGGTCGAACTGCACTCGTTTGGCCACTGAGGTGCAATTGCCCGGGAGCGAGTCGGCGATGGCCGAGCAGCTGGCCTCTTCGCACAAGGCAATGAGCCGGGGAGTCGCCAGCACCGGGACGGAGCCCGTGCGAAAGGCCTCCGCGGTGTCGGCCTCGGTCACCTGCAGTTCGATTCGGGCGGACAGACCGGTGTGAGGCGCCACGCCGGTACGATAGGTGACCCAACAGGCGTCGGCCACCGAGCGCCGAGCGGTGTAGCGAGGAGGCTGCGGTGATCGATTCCCCCGTGCTCGAACGGGTACTGTCCGAGGCGCTTCGGCACGGAGGGGAGTTCGCCGAGGTGTTCGCCGAGGACCGGTCGACGTCGTCGGCCATGCTCGATGACGGACGGGTCGAGGAGCTTTCCTCCGGACGGGAGCGGGGGGCCGGCATCCGGGTGGTGTCCGGGGAGACCACCGGTTTTGCCCACACGGCCGACCTGAGCGAGTCGGGACTGCTGCGGGCGGCGGAGGCCGCGTCCGCCGTGGCCCGGAGCGGAGGTGGGGGAACCACGTCCCTGGCTGTGGGCCCGCTCGCCGCGGACGGCGATGCCGGTGGCGGCGGGGACCGGCCCGTCACCCGCTCGCCGGGGTCGAAGGCCGACACACTCGAGCTCCTGACCCGGGCCGACGATGCCGCCCGGGCCTCGGGTGACGCCATCTCCCAGGTCCAGGCCGGCTGCGGCACCTCTCGCCGCCAGGTCCTGATCGCCAACTCGGAGGGGCTGCTGGCCCGTGATGAGCAGGCCCGCACCCGTTTCAGTGTCTCCTGTGTGGCCACCGGGGACACCGGGCTGCAGACCGGGTTCGAATCGGCGGCTCGGACCCTCGGGTTCGAGCTTTTCGACGAGATCTCGGTGGAGGAGCTGGCCCAGCTGGCGGCCAACCGCGCCCTCTCCAAGCTGTCGGCCCGGCCGGCCCCCTCGGGTGAGCTCCCGGTGGTGCTGGCCGGAGGGAGCGGGGGCATCCTGTTCCATGAGGCCTGCGGCCACGGCCTCGAGGCGGACCACATCGTCAAGGACGCCTCGGTCTACACCGGGATGGTCGGCCAACAGGTGGCCAGCCCGTTGGTCACCCTGGTCGACGACGGCACCGTGGGCTCGGAGTGGGGCACGTTCGCATTCGATGACGAAGGACGGCCGGCCCAGCGCAATGTGCTCATCGACAAGGGCATCCTCACCGACTACCTGTGGGACTATCTGCGGGCCCGCAAAGAAGGATGGGTGTCGTCGGGCAACGGGCGCCGCCAGACCTATCAGCACCTGCCCATGGTGAGGATGACCAACACGTTCCTCCTCCCCGGCCAGGAGGATGCCGATGAGATCGTGGCCCAGACTCCGAGCGGGGTCTACGTGGCCAAGCTCGGCGGCGGCCAGGTCAACACGACCACCGGCGATTTCGTGTTCGGGACGACCGAGGCCTATCTCATCGAGGGGGGCAGGCTCACCGAGCCCCTGCGAGATGCCAACCTCATCGGCAACGGCCCCGAGATCCTCAAGCGGATCGACGCCGTGGCCACCGACTTCGCCATGACTCCAGGCACGTGCGGGAAGGACGGCCAGAGCGTTCCCGTCGGCTGCGGCCAGGCCACGTTGCGCCTGACCGGCGTGACGATCGGGGGAACGGCCGAGTGAGCACCGCCACCGACACCGCCCGGACCACTGCTGAGCATCGGCGCGTCGGCGTCCCACAGCCCGATGCCGACGAGCTCCTGGCCATCGCCGACCGGGTGGCCGGCTGGGCGGGGACCGGCGAGGAGGTCGAGGTGTACGTGGCCCGCGGCGACGAGACGGAAGTCCGGGCCTACGCCGGTGAGGTGGAGTCGCTGACCTCCGCCACCTCGGCCGGCATCGGCGTGCGGGTGGTGGCGGACCACCGGCTCGGCTTCGCCTGGGCCGGGTCGCTCGACGAATCGGTGTTGGCCGAGACCTTGGCCGAGGCCCAGGACAACGCCACCTTCGCCACCCCGGACGAGCACGTGCAGCTGGCATCGCCCGACGGCGTCGCCGCCGTCCCCATCGACCTGTGGGACGAAACGCTGGCCTCGGTCCCGACGACCGAAAAGGTGGAGCTGGCGCTGGCCCTCGAGGCGCAGGCTCGGGGGGCGGATCCCCGTATCCGCCAGGTGAGCTCGGCCGACTACGGCGATGGCTCGGTCGAGGTCGCCCTGGTCTCGACCACCGGCATCCGTGCGTCGAGTCGCAAGACGTCGGGCTACCTCTCGGTGGGTGTCATCGCCGGCGACGGCGACGCCAGCCAGACGGGAGGCGGATTCAGCGTGGGTCGCGGGTTCGAGGGCCTTGATCCAGACAAGGCCACCGCCGACGCCGTGCAGCGCGCCGTGCGCCTGCTCGGTGCCACGAAGGGGCCGTCGGGACGTTCGACCGTGGTCTTCGACCGGCGGATCGCCACCACGCTGCTGTCGGTGGTGTCGTCGGCACTGTCGGGCGAGGCGGTGGCCAAGGGGCGCTCGTTCTTCGCCGGAAGGATCGGGGAGCTGGTCGGTGACCCTGGTCTCACCCTGGTGGACGACCCCACCGACCCCCGGGCCTACGGAGCGGCGGCCTATGACGCCGAAGGGCTGGCCTGCCGACGCAACGTGCTCATTGACGCCGGGGTACTTCAGGGATTCCTCTACGACACGGTGTCCGCCTCGCGGGCAGGCGTGTCCTCCACCGGCTCTGCCGTCCGGGGGGGCTTCTCCGGTACCCCCGGTCCGGGTTGCCGGGCCCTGACCCTGGCCCCCGGGCCCGAGGGCTACGACGAGGACGGCGTACTGGCAGCGGTCGGCGAGGGCCTGTTCGTCCAGTCGATGACCGGGGTCCATTCGGGGGTGAACCCGATCAGCGGTGATTTCTCGGTGGGCGCCGAGGGCCTCATGATCCGCGACGGGAAGCTGGCCGAACCGGTGCGGGAGATCACCGTGGCGTCGACCTTGCAGCGGATCCTGCTGTCACTGGTGGCGGTGGGATCGGACGTCGAGTGGCTGCCCGGGATCGCCGCCGGCCAGACCCTCGCCGTGGGCGACATGCAGATCAGCGGGATCTGAGCGTCCGCCAAACGCTGCTCGATGCGGACTCCAGCCGCCTGACCCAGTTCTGACGCCCCTCTTTGAAGACGACCTGCTGGGAGACGACCTATTTGGAGACCTCGATGGCCTTGGTGCACGCAGCCAGGGCACTGGGTGTCGACGTGTAGTAAATCGATCCGGTGATTGCCAGGTTGTAGGGAGCAGTCGAAGGTGCCGTCGGTGTACCACCTGTCCAGAGGGGAGGGGCTCCGGCCGCGGCCGCAGCCGCGCTCGCGGTGGCGGTTGTGGCACCGGCGGTGCCCGGAGCGATCGCACCGAAGCTGAGCACGAACTTCTGGATGACGAACAGTCGGGGGAAGGTGTCCAGGCCGTTGACGAAGGCCAACATTTGGGCGTAGGTCCCGGTGACCGCCAGGTTGGTCGGGACCGCCACCACGCCCGGCGTCGTTCCTGATGGTGTGGTGGCGGCGGTGGTGGCGGGCGCAAATCCGCTGAACTGGCTCAGGGCGACGCCCGTCGCTGCCGCCAGTGCGTTGAATTGGCTCTCGAAGGAGGATTCCTCGGCAGCGACGTCCGTCGGGGTCTGCACGCTGGGGATCTGGGTGGTGATCTTCTGCAGGTCCGCACAGCTGGTCGAGAGTTTGCGTTGCTCCGTCCTCAATGAGGAGAGCTTGGCTTGGAGGCCCGCCTGCTGGCTCTGCAGTTGGGTCTGTTGCGTCCCGAGGCTCGACAACTTCGAATTCTGGGGCGAGACGAGCGCCACCCACACAAGCAGAGCGACAACCAGCGTGCCCGCGCCGATCAACAGCGGCACGCGGTACTCACGGATGTTGTTCATTTGAGGCTCGCATTCTTGTCGAGGCTGGCACTCGGGGTGATGGAGACGGTGAACGGGAACGAGATCGTCGAGTCGGGGTTCACCGTCGTCGCCCCCTGGACCGGGTTGGCGAACAGCTGTGATCCGGCGACGGCATTGATCCAGGCCTCCGAGATGGAGAGGCTCGGACCCGGCCCAGTCACGGCCAGCTGGATGCTGCCGATGGCCGCCGAGGTCGTGGGACTTGCCCCTTGGGACCCGGTGGCCGGGGAAGCTGCGGTCGTGCCTGTGGAGGCGGCAGATCCCGTGCCAGCGGCGGTTGCCGAGCCATTGAACGTCTGCACTTCCGCCTTCGGCGGCGTGATGGCGATCAGCTCGTTGAGGGCCAGGGGCCAGTCCACGGCGGCATTGAGCACCGAGGCCCGACGGGCAATGCCCGCCGAGTAGGCGTTATTGGCCGCCACCACAAGGTCGTACTTCGGCACTTGGGCGTTCAGGGTGCCGATGCTCGCCTGCAGGGCATTGACGTCGTTCTGTGCCTTGTGGACCTGGAAGAACTTCCACGCCCCGAAGGCCAGGAGCAGGACCAGCACGGCCACACACCCGACGAGGGTCCGATCTTGGATCTTCTTCATCCGGCTGCGCCGGGCGACTTCGGGCGGGAGCAGGTTGAATTTCTTGACCGACTTGTCGGGCTCCGGCAGAGCCAGCCCGATGGGTGTGGCCAGTACCCGTCGCACCTCTTCTGCGTGTTCGGGCGAGAGCTCCAGCCTGGACGTGTCGAGACGGGCCAGGGGCGACACGGTGAGCACCGGGAGGTGCACCTGGCCCTCGAGCATGGCCACCAGTCCGTTCAGCGCCGAACCGCCGCCGGTGACCAGAACCCGCGAGATGGGCGGCCGACCGGGCAGCGAGGCGAAGTACTGGATCGAATTGCGAATCTCGCCGACCAACTCGGCCATGCTGGCCTGGGCGGCGCCCGCCCCGCTCCGCTGTTGGCCACCCTCGTCACCGATGCGTCGCTTCAGACCCTCGGCGTCGTTGATGGGAATGCCGAGCGCGGCCGAGATGGCCGCGGTGGTGGCATTGCCGCCGGAGCCGATGGTCCGTACGAACTGGGGCCGACCCTGTTGGTGGATGACCACCACGGTCAATCCGGCTCCAACCGAGACGATCGCTTCGGGCTTGTCGGTCTGGTCTGGCCCACCAATGGCCCGGACCAATGCGGAAGAAGCCAGGTCGACGCCTTCGACGACCAATCCGGCCTTCTCGACGGCATCGATCACGCCGTCGACCAGGTCGACATGAGCCGCGGCCACCAGGATTCGCCGCATCTTGTCGCCCTCGGGCGAGGTGTAGTCAGAGAGAATCTGCGACGACAGGATCGTCTGGTCGGGGGGAAAGGGGATGACCTCTTCCGATTGAAACCGCACGGCGCTGTCAATCTCGTCGTCGGGGACGAAGGGCAGATCGATCTCACGGGTGATGGCCCGGAGGCCGGCAATTCCCACGATCACCGACTTGCTGGAGAACTGACCGTTCTCCCACAGCTTGGTGATGGCCTCGCTTACGGCGGACGCGTCGCGAATCTCGCCGTCGACCAACGAGTCCGGTGGCAGCCCGACCTGGCCGTAGGTGAGCAGAACGGGACGAGAACGACTCAGGTCGAGCTCAGCAGCTCGTACCGCACTGGTCCCGATATCCAGCCCGACGACTAGCTGAGCCATGTGACGTCCCCCGCCTTCACCACGATGTCCAAGGTCATTGTCCGGTCCCTCTACGACCGCCGAGGGCGATCATCTGTTGTGCTGGCGCCGGTCTGAGACTGCACCAGGTTGTACGAGGGTCTATCGGACCGAATCCGCGGCACCTTGAGCTTCTGTGTCGCTTGGGGGGCTCTAATGTGAGCGCAGCCCCCATGCGAGGATTGTCGAGGTCAGCCTGACCCCGTGGTCGACCCTCCGGCCTGCCTCTTGATCGGGCTTGGCCGGTTGGGAACCGGTTGGGAGCCTCCGCAGATCAGGTGAAGTTGGCCGCGGCGAACTGGCCGGTCTGCATGATGCCAGCACGCTCCAGCATGACCTTGAGGTCGTGCGGATTGGAGGCCGTGTTCATGGCCTCGACCAAGTCGATGGTCCCGTCGCCCACGAGCTTGACCAGCGACTGGTCGAACGTCACCATCCCGTAGTACTCGCCTTCGGCCACGATGGCTTCGATGTCCCCCGTAATGAGGGGATCGATGATGGCCTGTTGAATTCTGCCGTTGATGACCAACAACTCGAGAACCGGCACCCTGTTCTTCCCATCGGCCGTTGGTATCAGTCGCTGACAGACGATCCCTCGGAGCGACCCGGCCAGACTCACCCGGGTCTGGGTTTGCTGGTGGGGCGGGAAGAAGTCCACGATCCGATTGATCGTCTCGGTCGCGTTGATGGTGTGCAGCGTCGAGAACACCAGGTGACCGGTCTCTGCCGCGGTGAGCGCGGCGGCGACGGTCTCCGTGTCCCGCATCTCGCCCACCAGGATGACATCCGGGTCCTGCCTGAGCATCACCCTCATCGCCGACGAGAAGGAATCGGTATCGAACCCCACCTCGCGCTGGTCAATGGCAGCCAGGTCATCAGTGTGGAGGTACTCGACCGGGTCCTCGATGGTGACCACGTGACAGGATCGGGTGTGGTTGATGTGGTCGACCATGGCCGCCAGCGTCGTGGTCTTGCCCGACCCTGTGGGTCCGGTGACCAGCACCAGGCCCCGCATCTCCTCGGCCAGCCGGGTGACGACCGGGGGCAGCCCCAGATCACTGACCGTGGCGGCGTTGGCTCGGACCCGGCGCATGGCCAGGGCCACCGATCCTCGCTGGTAGTAGGCATTGACGCGGAATCGCCCCGTCCCAGAAAGGCCGTAGGCAAAGTCAGCCTCGTGGCGCTCGGTGAAGATCTCGAGGATGGCAGGCGGCATGATCGATTCTGCGATCAACTTGGTCTCTTCGGCGGTGAATGATCGCTCGTCTTCGAGTGTCTGCAGGGCGCCGGCAACCCTCATCCGAGGAGGGGCCCCGGCCTTGATGTGCAGGTCCGAGCCGTCGAGTTCGGCCAGCATCATCAACAGGCGATCAAGGTTGGCGGTGTCCACAGACGAACAGTGTACGGGCACCCTCTACCAATTGGCGAGGACCAATTCAATCCGTCCCGGCCACGATTCGTACCTGGTCCGTCGACGCTGGTCGATCGCGGTCGCACAACTCGAGGAGTCAGGGGGTCGACGATCCCGAATCAGACGGCTTGGAACTGCCCGAAGTTGAGGATGCGACGGGATCTGGCTTCTTGGCGGGAGTCTCCGGTTTGGAGGGCAAGCTCTCGCCCGTCGCCGGGGCCTTCTTTCCATCGGAGCTCGACTCGGACCCGTCCGAACCACCGGGACTCTCCGAACCCGTCGTGGGCGTCGTCGAGGATTCGCCGGCGGCTGCCTTCGTCGGCGTCTTCTGGCGGCTGTCGTTCTTGTAGAACCCCGAACCCTTGAACACGATCCCGACATTGCCGAACACCTTTCGGACGGGCGAACCGCAGGTCGGGCAGACCGTCAGTGGATCGTCCTGAAAGGACTGCACGACATCGAAGTTCTGATCGCAGCTGTCGCAGTGGTATTCGTACGTTGGCAAAGCGGGGCATTCCTCTCAGGGCGAGACATGCTTGGAGTTGGCAGTCTACCTGAGAGAGTGCCAATGCCGCCCTCGAGGACCCTTCTCCCATACACTGTGGTCCGTGATCCACGGCGTTTGCCCATGAGCGACCGAAGTCTGAGCCACCTGGATCCGTTTAGCGGTACCCGGATGGTCGACGTGTCGCCCAAGGAGGCGACCCATCGGCGGGCTCTGGCCCGGTGCCAGGTCGCCATGAAGCCCGAGACCACCGCCAAGGTGGCCAACAATGCCATCACTAAGGGCGACGTGCTCGCCGCCGCCAGGGTGGCCGGGATCCAGGCCGCCAAGCGCACAGCCGAGCTCGTCCCCATGTGCCACCCCCTGCTGGTCGGGGCGGTGCACGTCGACTTCACCATCGGCGACGACTACGTCGAGGTGGAGGCCAAGGTCGAAGCGGTGGATCGGACCGGGGTGGAGATGGAGGCCATGACAGCCTGCGCCATTGCCGCCCTCACCGTCTATGACATGTGCAAGACGACCGACCGGACGATGAGCATCGGCCAGCTCATGCTGTGGGAGAAGACGGGCGGGAGCTCGGGAGTCTGGAAGCGGGATCCCCTGCTCTGATGGTGCTTAGTCCTGGGCGTCAAGAGACGGTCGAACCCGGACCCGAGGGGCGACAGCCTGCTTTGGGACGACCTACTTGGAGTGCCGGAACCGCTTCTTCCGCTTGGCGGTGGTGAAGAAGAAGTCCGACGCCAGGGGTACCGAAAGCGCGGCGGGCGTCACCAGCTCCTCGACATCGGTGGTGTCGGGTGGCTGAGGAGGATCTTCCGGTCGTTCGTCATCCGGTGCCACTGAAAGGATGTCGTTCAGCATTGCCGCGCTGGCGGTGAAGTCGGTGCGCGCCAACGGAGGAGCGAGCCCTGGAGGTGGTGGGGGGGGAGGCGGCTCGTTCCCGGTGGTGGCGTCACGGAACCCGGCTTGGTGTCGGAGCTCTATCCCTCGGTTCTTGCCGCTGAATGCATGATCATTGGTCATCGAAATCGATCCGATCCGCTCGAAGGCTTCGGCTGGCGCATGCGGGTCCTCGGCATTGCAACCGGTCCACCTCTCGGTGCCTTGGGGCGCACCCACGGTGCCTCCAGCCGCGTTCGTCCCATGCGGCGATCCACTCTCATCTCTTGTCTATCGTCCCGAAATCGGCAGAAATCAAGGCGATTTCGCAATTGGCCCGCCAAGCAAGATCGCAGGCTAATTTCGGACAGGCTGGTTCGCTCAGAAATCAGACGGCCGCACCCGTAGCAAGAGCCGCAATGCCCCTGTCTCCGTCATCGATCGCCAAACAGGGAGTTGGGCAGGGTCCACTGCGATTTGGACGCTCCCGGGGAGAGCCGGAGGGCCGTCAGCCGCGAACGGCAGAACGGAGATCTCGGAGAGAGAGCTCCGAGGTGGCCTCACCGCCGCACTGCGAGCAATGCTCCACGTGGCGCCAGCTCCGCAATAGGCGTGTCCCCTCGGGGTTGAGCAGCACGACGAATGACTCCGACAACGGATCGATCTCGACGCCGTAGCACGCCTGCCATTCCGTGGAAGCAGGCGTGGCGTGATTGTTCGATCCTTTGACCACCCGACGGAACCTCGAGTGATCCATGTCGATGATCCATGTGCTGTGGCATGACTCGATGATGATCTCGTCCACGGAGTCAGTATCCCACGAATTGATGAGATTCAACCCTCGATTTCATTTCGGTTGGGTGACAGTTGCGAGCCACTGGGGTGGGAACTAGAACGGCCGAGACGACTCTACCGGTTGATGGCCTGGGAGAACAGCGACGAATCCGTTGTGATCAATCCGGCACACGTTGATAATCGTCGCCGGAGGTTGCACAACGGCTTTGGACAGCGGCGAGCTCGACTCCGTCTCGAACGCCTCGTCCCAGGCCAATCGGCGTATCGGAATCTGTCGGTTGAAGGCCGTCAGCGATGCATCAAAACCGGACACCAGGCGGCGGTCATCAAGCTTCAATGTCGGTGGTCCCAGTGGGCTGTCAATGGTCATTGGCTGGTGGGCAGAACCCTCGACTCCAATCGGTGAATCGATCCATCCCGACAACCGCAGATCGGAGGCATCGGAATTGCACTCACTGGCCTGACTTGAGGGCGCCCGTTCGGCCAGTCGGCGCATCCGTGCTCGTGCCGACGCCTTGTGCATCCAGAGAGCTGGTGCCTGCTGGTGTGCCTACAGGAGCAACAACGGGCTACAGAGATGTCCGGCCAGCCTGTTGGCGCCGTCAGCCTCGGGCAATGAGGGCGACCGGCATAGCCAGCGCTAGCGCGGAGACCAGCGGCACGTTCAGCAACGGCACCGCGCTCCGACCGGTAGCGATAACGCCACCGCTGGCTGCAGTTCTTTGACGCGTCGTCCAGACACCCAGCATGCAGAGGAAGTAGACGACGACCCACGTCACCGCTCCGAAGGCAGTGGGACGCAAACCCAGGCCGCCGAACCAGCAACCGGCGACCACGAGGGTACTGCGGCCGAATTCCCTTGGATCCAGGCACTCTGGATCGCGGGCCCGGAGCAGTGAAACGGCAACAAGGCCCACCGCGGCACCGATAACAGATCCACCGACCAACCACCAGTGCCCCTGCCGTCCGGCTCCCACGAAGATGATGACCAGGGCGATCCCCGTACCGATGGCTGCGACCGACAAGGGGGCGCGCTTGCCGTCGTATTCGATGAGGCTGACAGCAACCATGGTGGCGGCCAGCACACAGTAGGCGGCGGAGACGATGGTTCCATCCCAACCCCAAGTCACCAGAGCGAAGGCGGCCCCGGTTCCCAGCTCCACCAGCGGATAGCGAATGGAGATCAGTTGGTGACAGGTTCGACACCGGCCCCGCAAGGCAACCCACGACACCACCGGCACGTTCTCCCACCACGTCAGCTGCCGGTTGCATGTCGGGCAGAACGAACGCGGACCTGAGACGGAGAGCCCTCGAGGAATTCGGTAGACGACGACGTTCAGGAATGAGCCAACCAACAGACCGGCGAGTCCCGCGGCCAGAATCACAAAAGATAGTGACAAATGATGAGAGTCCATTAGCTACGAATTAATGCCATCAAGCCATGTGAGGCCGTCCGCCGTCGGGCAAGCCTTTCGCCATCTGGCAAGCGGAGGGACGGCCGCCTCGGAGACGCATGCCTCGCAGCCAGACGGACGTTGTCGGATGGGACTGCAAGCCTTGAGATCTCGATGGCTGACCGCCACATCCTCCGCTCCTGACTCCTGGCCGTCCCCTACGCGGCTTGGACCACGGCTCACAGCTTGGAGATCGGCCAGAGCCGAGGCACCGTAGCACCGCCTCCCAGTCGAGAAGCGGTCTCTTCAAGCATCCGGGTCGGCGAGACGGGTCCGAAAACCGAACAATTGGATTCGGGTTCAATCTCGCCCTCCAGTCTGCCGATGGAGGAGAGGTGACCGACGTCGACACCATCCGGAGGGTGGCGCGAGACCATGACCTCGAATTTGTCGACCTCGACACCTACGGGGTCGATCCGACCGCGGGCGAAATTCTGCCCGCGTCCCTGGCCCGGCGGCACAAAGTCGTAGCCATCAAGCGGAAATTCGGGACCCCGGTGGTCGCAACCTCGGATCCCGATGACTTCAATGCCCAGGACACCGTCCGCGCCTCCATTGGTCGTGATTTCATCTCCGTGGTCGCCTCCAGGGACCAGATCATTACCTACCTCGATCAACTCTTCGGTCCAGACGACGACGGGCTCGTCTTCGAGAACTTCTCGGCCGATGAGAATTCGAACGGGGTCGGGACCGATGAATCGAGAGCCCTGGATCTCCTCGATGCCGACGGAGACCCGGCCGCCGTGGGCTCGGCGGACGCCATGGAAACGATTGATTTCGCAGCCGACGCCATGTCGACCCTCGAGGACGAATTGTCAACCCTCCAAGCGGAGTCGAGCGTCCAGATCACGGAGGCTCCCGACTCGCCTGTCCCCGACGCGCCGGTCCCTGAGCCTCCGTCCTTCGACAGTGCGCTGACCGCCAGCGTTGAAGAACTCGCCGAACTGGCGCGCACCACGCAGGAGGATCAACAGGTTCCACAGGTCCGAGAGGAACGAGAGGACCGAGAAGAGCCGAGCCTCGACACGACAACGCAGGCCGCCGACTTTGTGGCCGAAGTGGTGGCCACCTACGAGGAGAAGCAGCAGGAGGAACAGCCGGCTGATGCCCCAGAGGGCACGACGTCGAACGACGCGGCGATGTTCCCGCCACTGGCGAGGGCCCTCGTGGAGGGGGAGAGGGTTTCGCTCGACGACATGCAGGGGGTGCTCGACGAGCACGACCGAACCGGGCAGAGCGTCGCCCGGATCCTGACGGCGCAGGGCCTCGTCACCGAAGCCGACCTGATGTGGGGGATGGCTCAAGAGATGGGGCTCGAGTTTGTCGACCTCGACATCGTCGGCCTGGATTTCTCTGAGGCCGGGACGATCCCCGAGGCAACCGCCCGGCACCACAACGTGATTGTCATCGCCAATGACAACGGTGTGCCCGTGGTGGCTGCTTCAAACCCCACCGATGTGTTCGCCATGGACGATCTCCGCACCATCATCGGTCGGAACTTCATCGTGGTGGTCGCCACCAGGTCCCAGATCGCCGCCTACATCGGACGCGCCTTCAACAGTGGCGACGCCAGCGACATGGCCATGGAGGCGTCGCTCGGATTCGATGGATCCGGGCCTGACACGTCTGTCGATGACATTCAGGCCGTCACAGAAGAGGCCCCGATCGTTCGCTATGTCAATCTGCTCATTCTCCAAGCGCTCAATGAACGTGCCTCTGACATCCACATCGAGCCCACGGAGAAGGACCTTCGGATCCGGTACCGGATCGACGGCGTCCTTCATGACGTCTCAACAGCTCCTCGGACGATTGCTCCGGCCGTCACCACAAGGTTGAAGGTGATGGCCGACATGAACATTGCCGAGCATCGGATCCCCCAGGACGGACGGATCTCACTCAACGTGGGAAGCAAGGGCATCGACTTGCGCATGGCGACGCTACCGACGATCTACGGCGAGAAGGTCGTCATGCGCGTACTGGACAAGTCCAGCGTTGTCCTCGGCTTCGCCGACCTGGGCTTCGAAGAGCATCTCTTGAAGACCTACGAGAGTATTTACACCAAACCGTACGGGACCATCCTGGTCACCGGACCGACCGGATCCGGCAAGTCCACCACCCTCTACACCACCCTGACCGCCCTCAACTCGCCAGAGAAGAACATCATCACCGTGGAGGATCCGGTCGAGCTCCCTCTGAAGGGAGTGAACCAGGTTCAGCTCAACCTGAAGGCCGGCCTGAACTTCGCCTCCGCCCTGCGCGCCATCCTGCGCTCCGACCCTGACATCGTCCTCGTCGGCGAGATACGGGACAAGGAGACCGCCGTCATCGCCATTGAGGCTGCCCTCACTGGCCACATGGTGCTGGCAACGCTTCATACCAACAATGCTGCCTCGACCCCGATGCGATTGATCGAGATGGGTCTCGAGCCGTTTCTGGTCACGTCCTCAGTCTCGGGAGTGCTTGCCCAGCGCCTGGCCCGGCGCCTGTGCGCCCACTGCAAACAGGCCTATGAGCCGACGGAGTCGGAGTTCGTCAGCGCAGGTTGGAAGCTGGAGGAGGTAGAGGCCATGGGAGGAATTTCCACGGTGTACCGCGCCGCAGGATGTTCAGCCTGCGCCAATACCGGTTACCGGGGCCGAAAGGCCCTGGCCGAACTGCTCCCCATGAGCGAAGAGATCGAACGCACGATTATTGAAGGAGGATCGGTGGAAGAGATTCACAGGGTCGGAGTGGCCCAAGGCATGACGACACTGCGCCAGAGCGGGCTGCGCAAGGCCCTCGACGGTGAGACCACCATCGAAGAAGTGCTGCGGGTGGTCGCATGAGCCCGGTCACGGCAGAGACGCGTAGTGAATGGTCGACCAGACTGGCACAGGCGCTGGTACAAGGCGGCTACGAGACCGAATCGAATCTCGCGCCCTTACTGGCGGAATCGCGTGCCACGGGAGAGCCGCTGGCAGTTCTGCTCATCAGCCGGAACTTGGCCCTTCCGGGCGTGGTGGTCGGAGCTCTCGCCCATCTGGCTCAGCTGCCCGCCGTCGATCTGGGGGCAGTCACTCCCAGCGGTGATGCAGCCCAGGCGCTTCCCGCGGATGTTGCTCACGAATTCGAGGCTGTGGCGCTCCAGATCGACAACGGTGTCCTGGCCGTAGCGTTTGGCGAGCCACCCTCTCAGGAGGACCTGGAAGTGGTTTCCTCGAGGGCCGGGTGTCCCATCAATCCGGTACTCGCCGATCCGGTCCTGATCACGCAGTCACTGAGGGCCGGTGGAGGCTCCGCAACGACACAAATTGCCACCGTCGATTCGATGGCGGTAGCAAATGGGGCTGCCCCAGAGCGCCCCAGTGGCGTACCAACTGTCCAGAACTTGCTCGAGCATGGCATACCGGCGGCGGCCACCAACGGTAACGTGGCACTCCACATCGACGACTTGCTCCGCTTCGCAGTCTCCGTGGGAGCGTCCGATCTCCATCTCACCGCGCAGATGCCGGGCTCGATCAGGGTGCACGGCGCCATCCGGCCGATCGAGGGGTGTCCCGTACTCGACAACGAGACACTCCGGGACATGGTATTCGGCATCCTCCCGGCGTCGCAGCGGGAGCGATTCGAAGCTGAGAACGAACTGGACACCTCGCACTCCATCGCCGGGATCGGACGGTTCCGCGTCAATGTCTCCATGCAGCGCGGGACTGTCGCCGCCGCTTTGCGTCCCATCCCTCACGAGATGCCGGAATTCGACTCGTTGGGCTTGCCGGAATCTATCAAGTCCTTCACCGACCTTCGGACAGGGCTGGTGCTCGTCACCGGCCCCACCGGTTCTGGAAAGTCGACCACGCTGGCTTCGCTGATCGACATCATCAACCGGACCAAGCCCTTGCACATCGTGACAGTAGAGGACCCGATTGAGTTTCTCCACGATCACAAGCAATCCATCGTCACACAAAGGGAAATTGGGGAGGACACCAACTCGTTCGCCGAGGCGCTGAGACGAGTCCTTCGCCAAGATCCCGACGTGATCCTGGTGGGCGAGCTCCGCGATCTGGAGACAATCTCGACGGCGCTGACGGCTGCAGAAACTGGTCACCTGGTGTTCGCCACGCTCCACACCCAAGACGCCCCCCAGACCATTGACCGAGTCATTGACGTGTTTCCGACCAACCAACAAGAGCAGATTCGAGTGATGTTGGCCGGGACGCTCGAGGGCGTGGTCACCCAACAATTGATCGTCAACGCTGACGGCAGCGGGCGTGTCCCCTGCTCGGAGGTGTTGATGTGCACCGCGGCCATCCGCAACCTGATCCGCCAATCGAAGACCCACCAGATCTATTCACTCATGCAGGTGGGCGGTTCATTCGGCATGCAGACCATGGACCAGGGATTGGCGAAGCTAGTCAAAGAGGGAGTGATCTCCGAAAGCATCGCCTATGACCGCTCTGCCAATGAGGAAGATCTCCGAAACCACCTCAACACCTGACCTCATCCAACTATCCATTTGATCGACGAAGCGGGGAATTGTGGCACTCACATTTGACTACAAGGTCCGAGACAAGGCTGGCGACCTGGTCGAAGGACAACTCGAAGGCGACAGCATGGCGCTTGTCGTGCGGCGGTTGCGCGAGATGGGATATATGCCGATCTCCGTATCCCCGAAGTCAGCTGTGAACCTCAAGACGGAGATCAAAATCCCCGGACTATCTGATCGGGTGAAGCTTCGAGAGATTGCCGTCATCACTCGACAGCTGTCGACCATGGTCGACTCCGGACTGTCGGTCGTTCGTTCCCTCGGCATTCTCGCGGCGCAGGTGGAGAATCCGACACTGGCTCGGGTGCTGAATGAAGTCCGCTTGGATCTCGAACACGGCTCCTCACTCTCGATTGCCTGTGCCAAACACCCGAAGATCTTCTCCAATCTCTACTGCACGCTCATCCAAGCCGGTGAAGTCGGCGGTAACCTCGACGAGGTCCTCGGCAGTTTGGCGAACACGATCGAGAAGCAGGCACAACTCAATAAGACCATTCGCTCGGCCATGACGTATCCCGCCGTGGTGTTGAGCGTCATGGTGGTCATCTTCACCGCCATGATCGTGTTCATCGTTCCCGTGTTTCAGAATCTCTTCAAGACGCTGGGTGGAAAGCTGCCATTGCCGACCCAGATCCTCATCAAGGTGTCGCAGACGATCACCAGCCCCTGGGTGTTGGTAATCATCGGTGTCATTGTCGGTGGGATCATCGGCGTGCGAAAGTGGATCGCCACGGACAACGGACGGCGACGGTGGGATCGGTGGATGCTCAAGCCTCCCGTTTTCGGTCCCCTGTTCCACAAGGTGGCCCTCGCCCGCGTCACTGGAACGTTGGCTTCTTTGATCAGCTCCGGAGTACCCATCCTCGAGTCACTGGACATCTGCTCCGACACGGCGGGTAACCGAACGGTGGGCGACGTCCTCCTGGAGGCGAAGAATGGCGTGAGGGAGGGACGACCACTGGCCGACCCGCTGCGGGAACACGAAGATGTGATTCCAACCCTTGTCGTCCAAATGGTCGAGGTAGGCGAACAGACCGGTGCATTGGATGGCATGCTCAAAAAGGTCGGCGAATTCTACGACCAGGAGGTCGAGGTGACGGTGGCCAACCTGACTGCTCTGCTCGAGCCCCTCTTGACCGTGGTTATGGGCATCGGTGTGGGCCTCATGGTCATCTCTCTGTACCTTCCCATGTTCAGCTATATCAAACTTATCCACAACTGATATCCAGCATTCACGGGTTGGAGGCAGAGGCACCGGCCAAGTTTGGCGCGCCGCGTACCTGCTGTCCTAACCGCGGCTGCAGGAACTCCGGCGGAAGTACGTCCAGCTGAACATGGTCAAGCGAGCAAACGCTTGCCTCCTCTGATTCCAGTGTGGGCTCGCTGCCGCTAAACGAAAGAGGCCGAAAGAATCTCTAAAAATGTCCTAAAGGTACGCCGAAGTCATGACGATGCAGCTACCGGACACCAATCCAGGTATCCACATATTGATGCATCAATAACTACGAGGAGGCTTCAAATGTTTTCATCTGTAATTGGGCGCCTTAATGACAGGCGTGACGCTGCGGGAGATATCGGTGAAGACGCCGGTTTCACCCTCATCGAGCTCATGGTCGTGCTGCTGATCCTGGCCATTCTGCTCGCCATCGCCATCCCGACCTTCCTCGGTGTGACGAAGTCGGCGAACGACCGGGCCTCGCAGTCCAACCTGAACACCGCCCTGGTCAACGCCAAGGCTGCGTTCCAGCAGGCCGGTCAGACGTACACCACCCTGAACGCGGCAACGTTGTCCTCGGCCGAGCCCAGCCTGAGCTACACCACTGCCAACAGCGGGGCGCAGTCGACCATCTCCCTGTACACCTCCGCAGACGGCAATGGCGTCGTGTTGGTGGCGTTCTCGAAGTCGAACAACTGCTGGGGGATTGCCGACAATACCCAGGCGATCACCAATACTCCGGCCAACCCGGTCCAGTACACCAACAGCACGGCCGCTGGATCCGTTCCGGTCGCCGCTGGTGTGTGGTACGGCAAGTGGGCCGGCGCCACCGCCGCGCAGTGCAGCTCCGCCACCGGGCTGGCCAGCATGGTGTGGCAGCAGAACAGCTTCGCTCCTTGAGTCTGACGGAGTGACTATCTAGCAGGGAGTACCGGATTCTCACCGGTGTGACCGACGAGAAGGCCCCGTCCATCTGGACGGGGCCTTCTCCGTTGACTCGTGATCCACCGTTATTGACCGCAGCGTTGTGGATCACGATCTCAGCGGTGAAACAAAGACTCAAGCCCGACATCGTTCGTCACGATGAACAAACGTGACTATCGTCGTGACGCCTGCCACAATTTCTGCCCACCGCCCATCGCGACCCGATGTGTGGGACCGCACCCTCCGCCACCAGGCCGGTGAAGACGCCGGTTTCACCCTCATCGAGCTCATGGTCGTGCTGCTGATCCTGGCCATTCTGCTCGCCATCGCCATCCCGACCTTCCTCGGTGTGACGAAGTCGGCGAACGACCGGGCCTCGCAGTCCAACCTGAACACCGCCCTGGTCAACGCCAAGGCTGCGTTCCAGCAGGCCGGTCAGACGTACACCACCCTGAACGCGGCAACGTTGTCCTCGGCCGAGCCCAGCCTGAGCTACACCACTGCCAACAGCGGGGCGCAGTCGACCATCTCCCTGTACACCTCCGCAGACGGCAATGGCGTCGTGTTGGTGGCGTTCTCGAAGTCGAACAACTGCTGGGGGATTGCCGACAATACCCAGGCGATCACCAATACTCCGGCCAACCCGGTCCAGTACACCAACAGCACGGCCGCTGGATCCGTTCCGGTCGCCGCTGGTGTGTGGTACGGCAAGTGGGCCGGCGCCACCGCCGCGCAGTGCAGCTCCGCCACCGGGCTGGCCAGCATGGTGTGGCAGCAGAACAGCTTCGCTCCTTGAGCCTGATGGAGCAGTGAGTTGGCCGGCAGATCGGGCATCTCATCGGAATGAAGGGGGGAAGGGGGCTGTCCCAAATGGGCGAGGGGTGACCCTCGACGCTGCCGCAAATAAACTCAAGCCTGCCATCACTCGTCACGATGAAACATACGTGACCATCGTCATGCCGGCAGCACCTCCTGCCCACAGTCCATCGCGACCCGATCTGTCGGTCTCAACCCTCGGCCATCGGGCCGGAACCTCCATCGCCCGGCGATGTTTTCGTAGGCGGTGGCCACTGCTCCTTTCGATCGCCATGCTGGCAACGGGTATGGCCTTCATGTTCGAGTGGAATCCGCTCGTCCATCACTCGGACAGTTGGAATATTGGGAGTGATCTCTGGAATACCTTTCGGGCCGCTCACTACGTCGGCTGGGGCTACCTCGGGGGCATTTACGATCCGGCGAACGGCATCATCACCTTCCCCGGCATGGCCGCTTTGCTGGCTCCGGTGGCGATGCTCAGCGGAACCCTCCACCTGAGCGAGTCCTTCATGCCCTACACGGTGCCGTATCCGACAGCGGCCTTGCTGCTCGTCCCGATCGAACTCGTGATGGCCGCCAGTGTGGTGTTTGCCACCGATGCGTTGGCAGAGAGCCTGCAGGTCGGAACTCGCCGACGAGCGGCGCTCTGCGTCCTGGTCGCCGTGATTGCCTGGCTGACCGCTTCGGTCTGGGGCCATCCCGAAGAGTCTTTGGCCATGACGTTCGCCCTCTACGCGATGATCGCGATGCTCGAAGGCAAGTGGGTCCGTTGCGGTTGGCTCTTCAGCCTAGGAATCGTGCTGCAGCCGTTAGTGGCTCTAACGCTTCCTCTGTTCATCGCCGCAACCCCCCGGGGGATGCGAATCATGTTGGCGGTTCGCTCATCGGCCCTTTCATTCGTGCTCATCGCCGTGGCAGCTGCGGGTAACTTTGGCGACACCTTTCGTGCCTTGGTTGAGCAACCGACGCCACCGGCTCTCAACCACCCGACCCCCTGGGTCTCACTGACTCCGAAGATCACTTCGGGAGGACGTCACCTCACCAACTATGCGTCCATTGTGCATTCCCATGGGCACATCTCGGTCACCCACTCGTCCGCCATGACCCAATCGCTTGCATTCGTGGCCGGTGGCCCCGGACGGGTGATCGATGTCATGTTGTCCGTGCTGGTGGGTGTGCTCGTCTGGCGTAAGCCCCAGTCAGCCGTGAGGGTTCTCTGGTTGGCATTGTGTGTGCTGGCGTCCCGATGCTTCTTCGAACCGGTGATGACGCCGTACTACCTGGCTCCACCGCTCTTCCTCGCATTGGTGCTTGCCGCTCGGGCGGGAGGGGCTCGCTTCTGGGCGGCGGCGGTACTTTCGCTGGAGGTCACGATCCTCGCGTACCACCATCTCAACCCTTGGATCTGGTGGTCGGCGATCGTGCTCGGCCTCGCCGGCATTGTGGCGCTCGGCTACCCAGTCGACCGCGTGCCCACGGACCCTCTGGATGATGGCCAGCATTCCGTCGTCCCGGAGGGACCGCCTCGTCTCGGACGTCCCGTCGTGGCCGAGCGTCGCTTACCTGTTCCGACCTTCAACAGGCATCGCCATGCCCAGCCAGCGTCGGCCTAGCCCACAGCCGGGACTTGCCATGTCAGATTCGAGCGAGCACCAGGTCTGGATCGTTCGCCACCTGATCAGCCGGACCTGGCCGGTAGTGATGACGATCGTGCTGCTGGTTGTCACGATGGCCTACTCATTCTGGTGGAATCCCGTGATCCATCATTCCCAGGGTTGGGTCATTCCCGGTGATCTCTGGTCAACGTTTCGTGCTGCGCACTGGGTGGGATGGGGAGACCTCGGGTCGGTGTATGGAAAGGATACGGCTCTCGTCTCCTTCCCAGGAGTGGCCGTCCTACTGGCTCCGGTGGCCATGATCTCCGGCGCGCTGGGGCTGAGCGAGTCCATCGCCCCCATCTTTCTGGCTCGACCTACATCGTGGTTGGTGCTTGGACCGGTGATGTGCCTCTTGGGCTCGACATGCCTCTTTGCATTCGATGCAATGGCTGAGGATCTAGGCGTCGACAAGGCCAAAAGAGCGGTGTTGTGCTGGATGGAGGCCGCCATCATCTTCCAGGTATTGGCGATCTGGGGCCATCCGGAGGACCTTGTGGCCATGGCCCTGGCGATTTACGCCCTTCTGGCCGGATTCCGGAGCCGCGTGTCCCTGTCGGCCTGGTTGTGGGGGGCGGCGATCGTCGTCCAGCCGCTGGTGATCCTCATGTTCCCTCTGGCCCTGGCACGAGCGCCGAAGGGACGCCGGTTCCGGCTCTGCGTGGTTGGAGCGGTCCCGTCGCTTGTCCTGGTCGGTACTCCGTTGATCGCCGAGTGGAAGGCCACGTCGAGGGTCCTGTTCCACCAGGCCAACTTCGAATACCTGGACCATGCGACCCCTTGGGTCGCGCTCTCACCTCGGCTCAGCACCATCAGCGTGGGAGCGGGACCTGGCCGTTTGATCGCCATCGGCGTTGCCGTACTGCTGGGGATCGCGGCTGCCCGCTGGCGGCCGTCATGGCCAGGAGTCATTTGGCTTTGTGCCCTTGCGCTGTGCCTCCGATGCTTTTTCGAAGCGGTCATGGTGTCTTTCTACCTGGGTCCACCCTTGGCGATGATCGTGCTGGCGACCTCATTGCGGAACAATTGGCGCAGGCTGTGGGCTGCTTGGACGATCGCCATGATCGCCACCGTGGTTTCATCGCAACGGCTGTCAGAGTGGGGGTACTGGATCCCGATGGTGATCCTGCTAACGGCCGGCCTCGTCTTGGCGTGGCCGGGTCAAGAGGCGATGGCAACACCTGATTCCGGGCGGAGCCGATGGTCAATGGGCATTCTCCCCGATCCACTGGGGTGGGGTGGGGCCCGTTTCCCTCAGACAGCGGCGTTCCCGGATCAGACGGTCGGAACGCAGCGAGATCACGTGGCCATCTGATGGGGTCCACCGGCACGCCGGCTTGTACGACGCCCTAGTCCACGCTGGCGAACTTACATCTGGAACCTACATCGGCCCCACGGTGTGCTTGCGGCCGGGCAGCATCTCCCGTGATGTCTCCAGCGCGCCGAGCGCATCAGCGACCACGGCCCGGGTGTCACCGGGGTCGATCACGGCGTCCACGAATCCCCGTTCGGAGGCCTGCCACGGGGTCAGGAACCGCTCGGAGTAGTCGGCCCGCAACGATTCCTGATCCTCGGGGCGTGCCCGCCGATGCAGGATCTGCACCGCCCCTTCGGCGCCCATCACCGCGATCTCGGCGCCCGGCCAGGCAAAGCAGAGGTCGTTGCCGAGTCCCTTGGAGTCCATCACGATGTAGGCGCCCCCGAAGGCCTTGCGCAGGATGACGCACACCCTGGGCACGGTGGCCTCGGCGTAGGCGAAGGCCAGCTCGGCCCCGTGGCGGATCATCCCCCTCCACTCGAGGTCCTTGCCCGGCAGGAATCCGGGCGTGTCCACCAACGTCACCAGCGGGAGGTTGAAGGCGTCGCAGAAGCGGACGAAGCGGGCCCCCTTCTGCGAGGCGGCGATGTCGAGCGTCCCGGCCAGTGCCTGCGGTTGGTTGGCGATGAACCCGACGGTCCGTGCGCCGATGCGCCCCAGTGCCGTCACCAGCTGGGGCGACCACCTCGTCCACAACTCGGTCACGTCGTTGTCGTCGGCCAGCGCCGCGGCCACCCGGCGCACGTCGTAGGAGCTGGTGGCCCGGGACGGAATGATCTCGCGGAGCTCCCCGACCTGGCGATCGGGCGGATCGTCGGTCAACAGGGTCGGGGCCAGCTCATCGGCATGGGACGGAAGCAGGCTCAGCAGGTGGGCAACATGGGCCAGCGCATCCTCCTCGGTTGCGGCCTCGATGGCACACAGCCCGCTCGACCGGGCATGCATGGCGGCTCCACCCAGCTGGTGGATGCCGATCCGCACACCGGTGAAGTCCTCGACCATGGCCGGCCCCGAGACGAAGGCGAAGGCGTCGGTGGTCATCACCACCAGGTCGGCGATGCCCAAGAGGAGCGCCGGCCCCGAGATGGCCGGCCCGGTCACCACCACCACGACGGGCACGATCCCAGAGCACATGGTCAAGGCCCGCGCCGCCTGGCCCCATCCGTGCAGCGATGCCACCCCGGCCGACACGTCCGCACCGCTGGACGCCAGCACCATCACCATCGGTATCCGGAAGGACAGCGCCGATGCCGCCGCCACCCGGATGGTCTCGCCGTCCTCCATGGACAGCGCCCCGCGGCGCAGGGAGGACACCGAGCGCGCCACCATGACATGTCGGCCGCCCCACTCCTCGACACCGGCCTGGACCGTTCCGGTGACAAGCCGGCGGAAGATCGGCGCCGAAGGCGCTTGCAGGGTCACGTTCCCATGCTAGGGATGCGTTGGCGGCTGCGCCCGCCATGGTCGTTCGCCGAGGGTCGGCGGCGCTCTGTCAGGGAGTGTCGGGCGGGTCGGTGTCGGGGGGATCCACCGATCCGGACCGGTGGTCGGTGAAGTCATGACCGGTCGCACTGCCGGGGCCCGATGCGCGTCCGGGATCAATCCCATCCGCCGGGTCAGATCCGGGCGGAACGGAGGGTCCCGTCGACGACCCGGTCACGACCTTGGAGCTGCGCCGGTCGGCCCGTTCGAACTCCCGCTCGACGTCGGCCCAAACCAGGGGGTCATTGTCGCCGAGCTCCGCATCCGAGGTCGAGGCCCGGGCCAGCACCACGGCGCCCACCGAGAGCAGGATCAACAACATGCTCAGTTTCGAGACGAACCCGGCGATCTGCTGGTCGTTGAGCGGGCGCATGCCGATGGCGGCGTGGGACCGGGCAAACGTCGGATAGAGAGGGTGGACGGCGAAGATGTAGATGAAGGACAGGAAGGCCGGGACGACGGCCTGGATCACCAGGTAGCCGAAGCGAACGACGGGTTTGAGCCGGAGGATGCCCGGTATCCGGCCCAGCACCGGGATCCAGAGCACCAGCCCGGCCACGACGATGAGCGCATCCAGGCCGCCCCGGGCCAGGGGAGAGGTGGCCTGGGCCCGGACCAGGGCCGGGGTCATCGATCCCACCACCAGGACGGTCACGGTGGCGACGGCCAGTGGCGGTCGTTGGAGGCGGTTCAGGACGGCGTCGAGGGCGGCGGGACGGGTGAGCCATTGGATGAGGTCGTAGGGGAGGCCCAGCAGGAGCATGGGGGCTACGGCCAGCAGCAGGACCAACCGCTGGGTGACGAGGGCGGTGAGCGACCAGTGGGCGGCGAGGTCGGCCATCGGCCAAGTGAGGGCGACCACCGAAGCAGCGAAGGCACCAGCGAAGAGGACGATCTGGTGTCGGGTCCATGGGATAGGGCGCTCGACGGTGCGCGACAGGCGGCGGTGGCCGCCGACCACCAGGGCCGCAGCCAGAATCAGAATCGACCAGGTGACCAGATGGGGATCCCATGCGTAGGGGCTGGTCACCGCCCCCACGATCAGAAACTCGCCTTCAGGGTTCTAGATTGACCCCGGTGCAACGTCTCGATCGGCTTGAACGGGTGACTGACCTGCTGTTGGTGCTCCTCGACACACCGCACCCGCTGAGCCTGCGTGAGATCGCCAACCGGGTGCCGGGGTACCCGGACGCCCACGGGGCCCGGCGCCAGGCGTTCGAGCGAGACAAGCGGCTGCTCCGGGACGAGGGGGTGCCGGTGATCGTGGTGCCCATCGGCGGCGAGGAGCAACTCGGGTATCGGGTTGACCCCGACTCCTACTACCTTCCCGACCTCGGTCTGGAGCCGGAGGAGCAGGCTGCACTGAACTTGGCCGTCGCCGGAGTCCACCTGGGCGAGCCTATCGGCCAGGATGCCCTGTTGAAATTGGGCGCCAGCGAGGAGTCGACGAGCCGCGAATCAGCAGCCCCGCTGGTGGATCTGCGGCTGATCGACGGACTGCCGGCCCTGGCCGTCCTGTTCGACGCCATCCGCCAGGGCGCCTCCGTCGAGTTCGACTACCGCGGGAAGAGGCGCCACGTGGACGGGGCCGGTCTCCGGTTCCGGACCGGCAATTGGTACCTCGTCGGGTTCGATCGCGACCGGGGCGAGGCCCGGACCTTCCGCGTCGACCGGATCGAGGGCGTGCCCGAGCTCGGTGAGCCGTCGTCGGCCCAGGTGCCGTCGGACTTCGACATCGACTCGACCTTCGGGCGCGACCCCTGGCAGTTCGGGGCTGGGGAGGAGATCGAGGTGGACGTGCTCATCGACGGTGCCGAGTCGGGACGGGTGGTGGCGGAGCTCGGCGCCGATGCGGTCGTGGAGCACCGGGACAACGGCGGGGTGGTGGTGCGGCTCCCGGTGACCGATGTTGACGCGCTCCTTCTCTGGGTCCTCGAACTGTTGGATCATGCCGTGGTGTTGGGCCCAGAATCCGTGCGCGCCGCGGTCGTCGAGCGCCTGGTGGACAGTGGAGCCCGCCGGGCCAGTGGAGCCGGCGACAGGTCCAGCCGGTGACCGCCAGGGCCGACACCGCCGTCCGCCTCCGTCGCCTGTTGGCCATCCTGGCCTGGCTGGCCCAGGTCGGCGAGGCTCCGATCGACCAGATCGCCGCCCGCTTCGAGCTCACTCCCGAGGCGCTGGTCACCGAGCTCGAGATGGCCGCGTGCTGCGGTGTTCCTCCCTATACCCCGGACCAGCTCATGGAGATCGTGGTCACCGACACCACGGTGTCCACACGGGTGGGCACGGCGCTGGCCCGGCCGCGCCGGCTGAGCCCGTCCGAGGGCTTCGCCCTGGCCACATCGGCCCGGGCCCTGCTTGCCGTTTCCGGCAGCGACGAGAGCGGGGCCCTGTCCAGGGCCCTGGACAAGCTCGACCGGGCTTTGGGGGGCGAAGGGATCGCGGTGGAGCTCGACGCGCCGGAGTTGTTGCCGCTGGTGCGTGATGCGGCCGCCGCCGGCCAACGGCTGTCGATCTCCTATTACTCGGCATCGACCGATCGGGTCACCGAACGGGAGATCGCGCCGGTCCGGGTCTTCGCCTCGCAGGGCCACTGGTATGTCGACGCCAGGTGCAGCACGGCCGGCGACCTGCGGCGTTTCCGGGTCGACCGCATCCGAGGGGCGGATGCGATTCCAGGAGACCCAGAGGCCGGAGACGGCGTCGCCGGCCCACCGGTCGATCCCGGCGAGGGTGGCGGAGTCGGTGGGGAGGGGCAGGGAGATGCCGGCTCCCCCGGGTTCGACCCCTTTGTCCCGGGCCCCGACAGCCGGAGAGTGCGGATCTCCCTCGACCCGGCCATGGCCTGGCTGCTCGAGTCGGTTCCCTCCACCGGACCTCCCGTGTCGGTGGACGGACGTGTCGAGCTCGAGCTCTTCGTGGGGGGAGACGCCTGGCTGGAGCGCCTGCTGCTTCGCCTGGGCCCCGATGCCCGGGTGGTGGATCCCCCGGAGTACCAATCACTGGCCGCCGATGCGGCCTCGCGGATCCTGGCGCGTTATCCAGATTCCAAATGACATAAAAAGATATGGTATTGTCTGAAACATCATGATTCAGTACGATCTGGGCGGGAGGTCCCGGGTCGTGCTGAGAATCCATGTGGTCCGCGAGGGCGGCCACCACTACTACGTGAACGACCTCGTCCCCGGTAGGGCGGAGGGGACCCTGGTGGCGGGCGAGGATCCGGGGATGTGGTCGGGCGGCGGATCCGTCGGCCTGGGCCTGCGGGGCACCGTTGAGCCGCAGGCCTTTGCCGAGGTGCTGGCCGGCCGGGACCCGGTGTCCGGAAGGTCGCTGCGGGTCCGGCGCGGGGCTGGCAGCGTGGCCGCCTACGACCTGACCTTCGCCGCACCCAAGTCGGTGAGCCTCCTGCACCTGCTGGCTCCGAAGGAGATCGCCACTGAGGTCGGTGCCGGTCACCGGGAGGCGGTGAACGACGCCACCGACTACCTGGGACGGGCGGCAGTGGGCGTGCGCCGGGCCCGGGGCGGAGATGTCAGCCTCTTGCCCTCCACGGGGGCGGTGTCGGGTCATTTCGTCCATCGCACCAGTCGGACCCTCGATCCGCACCTCCACACGCACGTGGTGGTGGCCAACGTGGCTCAGGGCGTCGACGGGTCGTGGTCTGCGGTGGACAGCAGGCGGGTCTATGCGCACGCTCACGCGGCACGGGGCGTGTACCACGCCCGGCTCCGCCTCGAACTGGGCGGGCGAATCGGTGCCACCTGGGACCTGCGTGCCTCGGGTCTCGGCGACGTGATCGGTGTGGCCGGGAGTTTGCGTCGACTGTTTTCGCAACGTTCGGCCGCCATGGAGGAGTATCGGTACACGCGGGCCGGTCCGTCGCAACGCCCGTCCCGCCACGGAGCGTTCCACGCCACGCGTCCCGACAAGAACCGCACCCGCACGGTCGAATCGTTGATGCTCGAGTGGAAGCGGCGAGCCGCGGACTTCGGGTTCGACCTCGGCGACTTGACCCTGGTGGTCGGGAGCAAGCGGAACCTGGAGGCCGGCAACGAGATCGATCCCCAACGGGTGCGGGACGGGCTGGGGGAGTTCGCCCATGGCAACCGGACGGTGGCCCCGCGTGACCTGGTGGCGGTGGTGGCGGCCGCATCCACTCTCGGGGCGACGGCACGCGTGGTCGAGTCCGTCGCCTCGCGGATGGCAGAGGCCTCAGGTCCGCCGATGGGCGCCGGGCGACGATGGCCGGCCCGAGAGGTGGCCCGGGCCCTGGAGCGAGAGAGCGCGGCCATCCTGGCCGGTCCGGCCCTCCGTAGCGACCGGGCCGTCGGGGTCGGCCGATCCCCTGCGACGGTCGGGCTGCAGCTCGACCACGGCCGGAGTCGAACAGACCCGGCTTCACGGGCGGACCGGCGTGAACCGTCCCATCACCTGACCCGATGACCGCTCGATCCACCAACGGTCAACGCTCGAGGCCGGGCACGGGCAGACGCGATCGATCGTGCGCCGGCTCCGGTCGATGGCTTGTGCGTTGGAGGCCGCGCAGGGTCCGCCATGGTTCGACGGCGTGGGAGGGCGCCATAGGGAACCACGCGGGACGATTGCGATGGTCGAAGGCGAGCGCGTGACCGGGTTGGCCGCGGGCGATCTGGTCGGGGGGCAGCCGCCTTCGCCACAATGTCGACACGCTCTCGCCGTGCTGCGGCCGGCCTCCGGTGAACAGGTCGACCATGGGCCGGTCGGTGAGGGTCCGGCCGGCAGAGACCGTCCGGGTGGGAATCTCCTCATCGCCGGCCAGCGTGGACAGGGCCTCGAGCGTCCGCACATCCCCGATGCCCGGGAGCACCACCGTGGTGCCGAACAAGGAGGGAAAGCCGTCCGCCCGCTCAGGCCACCGATCCCGCGCCTGCGAGAGGTCCTGCAGGCACGCCACCGTGACCAGGCCCTGTCCGCCTCCCTCGCTGATCATCGAGGGCAGGTCGGGGAGGGGGGCGATGTTCGCCACCTCGTCAAGAGCCAGCAGGACGGGTGGACCCGATCGGCCTCCGAGGGGGAGTTGGGCGCTGCGTGCGTAGCACGCCTGTCGGATGTCTTCGATGAGGCCCACCACCATCGGGGCGACCAGGCTCTGGCGGTGGGCCGGGGCGGCAATGAATATGGTGTCCGACGAGCCCACGAAGCGGGGCGGGTCGAAGTCCGGGTCGGCGGTGACCTCGAGGGCATGGTCTGACCGGAAGGCAGTGAGCGATCCCGAGGCCGTGGACCAGATGCCGCTGAGCTCCCGTTCGTCGGTGGCGGCGATCCCGTCGAGCAGATTCCGGGCCAGCTCGGTGGATCGACGGGGCCCGCCGGCCAGAATCTGCTGGGCCGGCAGCGCTTGTCGGCGATCGACCCAGGTCAGGACGGTGCGCATGGTGGCACCATCCAGGGCGGCGGCATGCAGCAGTGGTGCCAGCAGGGCCTGGGCGCGCTCGCTCCAGTGTGATCCATCGCCCCGCCGGCCCCCGGTGGCGCCGGACGGCGACCCCACCTCGACCAGGGACCGGGCCATGGCCAGCGCCCCCATCCATGTGGTGCAGGACTGCAACGGGGACCACCGGAGGGGGAGCACCCCGCGGGGTGGTTCGACCCACCCGGTCGGATCGAACAGGAGGCAGGTGCCGAGTGCTGAACGCGCCGACAAGGTCGCCGCCATGACATCCGGTTTGGTCGACGTGGACACCACCGCCCCGTTGCTGGCCAACACATTGGGAATGATCAGCGATGTCGTCTTACCCGACCGCGGCGGACCGAGGATCATCACCGAATGCTGAGGTTCGACGAAGTGCCAACCGAGCTCATCGTGCCCCAGATACGCGCCGTGGTCCGCGTCTGCCGATGCACTCAATGCGGCGCGATGGCACGAAGTAGCGGCTGAGGAGGGTACTGACGAAGAATTATTTTCCATCGGATATGCGGCTCGCAATCGGTGCTTTCGACGTCGATGTGTAGCAGCGCACCCGAGGCGCACGATCACGGCGCACGAGCGCCGATGCCAAATAATCCTTGCAAACAAACGGTTTTCTGTCCATGGTCGATCGTGAGCGTGCCGGAGTTTCGTTCACAACGACGCGCTGAACTCTCGAGCGCGCCACGCGCACGGCGTGGGCGCGTGGTCGCGTCGCGCGCAAAGGTCCTTGACCTGGCCGCAAAAACCCATTTTGCTAGTAGGGGTTACGTATCGCTGAGGAGGTGATCGTGAACAAATCTCAACTCGTCAAATCAGTGAGTGGGTCGACGATGTCGTCTCGCACCGTTGTGGAAGACGTGGTTGATGTGCTGTTCGAAACGATCGTCGCCGAGGTTCGATCCGGACGGAAGGTCACAGTGATCGGATTCGGGACATTCAACCCGACCGATCGTGGCCCCCGAGTGGGTCGAAATCCACGGACTGGAGCAGTGGTACGTATCCCGGCGTCGAAAGGTGTCCGGTTCGCCACCGGTTCGGCGTTCAAATCGGCGTTGAACCCTAAGGAGGGAGTATCAATGGCAGTAAAGAAGGCAGCAGCCAGGAGGACGGTCCGCAAGGCTCCGGCCAAGAAGACAGCGGCCCGTAAGTCGACAGCCAAAAAGGCGGTGAAGAAGGCTCCGGCCCGCAAGGCTCCGGCCCGTAAGACTGCAGCGAAGCGAACTGCCGCCAAGCGCACGGCCAAGAAGGCTCCGGCCCGCAAGCGGACGGCCAAGAAGGCTCCGGCCCGCAAGACGGCAGCCCGGAAGTCCACGGCCAAGCGCACGGCCAAGAAGGCTCCGGCCCGCAAGCGGACGGCCAAGAAGGCTCCGGCCCGCAAGACGGCAGCCCGGAAGTCCACGGCCAGGCGCACGACCAAGAAGAGGGCTCCGGCCCGCAAGGCCGTCAAGCGGACGGCCAAGAGGCGGTAGCTGCGCAGGTCGGCACCTTTGGTGCCGCCAACGAATTGTCAGCAGGGGCCTTCGGGCCCCTGCTGACGCGTCGGAAGCGGATCAGAGATCGGTCATCAGTCGGAAGGCCTCTGCCGATGGGTAGCCGGCGAGCGATCCATGGGTCGCCAGTTGGCGTAGCACCTTCGAGGCGAACTCGGACCCCGGCGGGACGCTCTCCGGTCCCGAGCTGCCCGATGACGGTGCCAGGTCCCCGAGGCCCATCGTCGATTCCAGTTGACTGTGATGGCAGAGCAGCGCCTCGATCTTCACCTCTTCGAATCCCCTCGCATCCTCGAGGTGATTGGGTAGGTCTGCCTCCCACAGCAGAAGGGACTCCGGTCGATGGGGCTCGAGCCCCAGTTCGGTGAAGAAGTTCCGGTCGCGAGCCCCGACGAGCGCATCGACGGTGACAAAGCCCGCAGCCCGGTGATCTGGATGGAGCCGGTACCGTCGCCACGGGTCGTGGCCCAGCACCACAGTCGGGCGGACCAGGCGGATGAGCCGGGCCACAGCCCTCCGCTCGTCGATGCCGTTCTCGAGCTCGCCATCGACCCGCTCGAGGAAGAAGACCCGGTCCGGGGGCGGTGTCGTTCGATGCGGCATGCCGTCGACGACCGCGGCTGCGTCGTGACACTCCTGTCGGCGGTCGGCCACCAGTTGGCGGATATCGGCGTCGGGGCGCCAACTTCCCTTGGAGCCGTCGGTGAGCACGAGGTAGTGGAGCTCCGACCCGGCCGCGGCCCACTTGGCCAGGGTGGCGCCGCATCCGAATTCGATGTCGTCGGGGTGGGCGCCGACGGCCAGCACGGCGGCGGGCACCGGGAGATCGACCGTGACGGGTCCGGCAGAGAGGAGATCGCCCACGGGAAGCCCGCTCGGACCCTGGTGGCCATCGGTGGCGCCTTCAAGCCCCGTCACAAGGCCGAATCACGACTGGCGGCCACGGGCACGACGTCACCGGGCTCGTCGATGTCAAAGGCCAGGTCCGGACGATCGAGCACCCGGACGGGAAGCCCGATCCGGTGCGCTTCAGCAGTGTGTCGGGCAAAGGAGCCCGGTCCATAGGAGAACTGGAACCCGGCATCGGCCGGCAGCGCGATCACGTTGGTGCCGTTGCCATAGCGGTCGGGCACCAGCGTGATGACCGAGGCATCGCCGACGCCGGCCAGATCGGAGGCACGGGGGAGGTCGGCGTGGGCCACGGTCACCTGGGTCACGCCCCCGGCCCGCAGGTGCTCGACGCCCGCTTGGACGGCGCCGTTGAGGCCGCGCCCCGGTTCCCACACCACCAACGCCCCCCGGGCGCGGGCCCAATCGGCCACCTCGGTGTCGTCGCAGACCACGGCGACCGGCAACGGGTGTGCGGCGCTCATGACCCGGTCGGCCATGGCGCGTGCCAGGTCGGCGCGTTGCACTTCGTTCAGGGCCAGATGGAGTCGGCGCTTGGCCTGGTCGAACGCTTTGACCGGGATGAGCACGGCGCGGGGCCCGAAGCGAAGGGGATGGCCCGGCAGCGATGACCGGAGAGAAGCGGCTGCCACCGTGACAGTGTAGGGGGCGACCCGCCGATCCTTCCCCGACGGCGTGTCGACCTAGGGTGTGATCGTGTCCAACAAGGTCGCCACCGAGGGCCAACAACGAATGGAAGCCCTGGCCCGGGTCCGTTCCCTTCTCCTCGAATTGGGATGCACGAGAGAGGAGATCGACCGGGCGGTGGCCGACGATGTGCTGGACCTCCTGGTGGTCGACAGGATGCTGGCCCCGGCAGGGACTCGCTTGACGCAGGCCCAGGTGGCCGAGCGAACGGACATCCCCATCGAAGTCGCTCGGCGTTTCTGGCGCGCCCTCGGCTTCCTCGACGTCGATGAGGATGACCTCGCCTTCACCGAGATGGACATCGAAGCCGTCCGGCTGTTCCAGTCGATGGTGGCCATGGGCCTTGTCGACATCGATTCAGCGGTGCAGATGGCCCGGGTGATCGGTTCGTCGATGGCCCGAATCGCCGAGGCCGAGACGGGAGGGGCCACGACCCCCATCCTGGCGGCGTCGGGCGACAGCATCATCGACGCCGACGAGTTCGCCATGCAGGCGGGGGAGGCGCTTCCGGCCATGGGCCGCCTCCTCGAGTACGTCTGGCGCCGTCATCTGCAGGCGGCGACGCGGCGGGCCATGCTGCTCCGGGCCCGTGCCTCCGAAGAGGGCATCAGCCCGGTCATGACGGTGGGATTCGCCGACATGGTCGGTTTCACCGTGCTCAGCCAGCATCTGGGTGACGAGGACCTCGCCGCCGTGGTGGCCCGGTTCGAAGAACTGGCCCATGACACGGTGGTGGCATTGGGCGGCCGTGTGGTCAAGATGATCGGCGACGAGGCGATGTTCGTGGTCCCGACGGCCACCAGTGCCGCCGAGATCGGGTTGAGCCTGGCCGAGGCGTACGCGGATGATGAGCTCCTGTCCGATGTGCGGGTGGCCCTGGCGGTGGGACCGGTGCTGGTCCAGGACGGAGACTTCTACGGTCCCGTGGTCAACCTGTCCAGCCGGCTGGTCGGTGTGGCCAACCCTGGGACCGTCCTCGTCTCCGACGACTTCCGCACGGCGCTCGAGGCCGAGGGTGCGGAGGGCTTCACCACGCGGGCGCTCCGCACCCGCAACCTGAAGGACATCGGCCGGGTGCAGGTGTGGAAGCTGTCCCGGGCCGGTACTGAGCCCGGGGCCGATCGCCGCAGGAACGTGAGGTGGGAGCGACTCGGCGAGGTGCTGCGCGAGCTGGATGAGCTGCGCGATCGGGGAGAGCAGCTGGTGGTCCGCGCCTCCCGACCACCCGCGGGGGAAGCCGGCCAGTCGCAGCCGCCCCGACCGGAACGGGATGTCCCGGCCTCAGTCCCCGGCCAGCCGGGCCGTGGCGATTCCCTGGGTCCGGAGCTCGAAGCCCCCCTCGAAGGGGACGACCGGCCCGCCCCGTAGGTCGACGAGCCAGCCGGTCCGCCCCGGGAGTTCGACGAACGTCGGGGTCGACTGTGGATTGAACACCCGCACCTCGAGGAGTCCGCCCTCCCGACGGACCGAAGAGACCTCGGCTCCTCGCACCGTCAGGGCCGAACCACGACCGGCCCGGTCGCCGCCGCCGAAGGACACCGTGGTCGCCAGGGGCACCAGCAGGTCTTCGGCCGCCTGGTAGGGATCGACGTCGCCTACCTGCAGGGCGTAGCTCACCTCGATGGGGCCGATGAGCTGTGGGCCCTCGATCGGCGTCATCGGCCCGGCCGGCAGGGGCCGGGTGCTCATTCCCAGCCGGGACAGCATGCCGGTGGAGCGCAGCAGCGTGAGCGCCAATGCCCGGGCCTCGCCGGCTCCCCCGGGCCCGGACCCCTCGATGTCCACCAGCTCGTACTCGAGGAGCCCCTCATGGACGACGGTCAGGCCGCCGCTCGACACGAACCGGCGCGACGGGAAGGTGGGTGTCGGGAACTCGTCGGCCCGACCTTCGGCGGTGAGGCCGCGCTGGACGACGGTGAAGGCGCATTCGGCCTGCGATGTCGCAGCCGGCTCGGGTAGGGGGAGGTGCACCCGCACCCGATGGTCCCTCGACGGATTGTCGAAGCTGGTGCTCACCCGGACCAGCGACTCGTCGGCACGGAGCTCGACGGTGGTGATGACCGACACCTGGCGGCTTCCGACCCTGGCCTTGGTGTCGTGATCCACCCGATCGGGCCAGGTGAACACCGACGTGATGGCGGCGGTGGCCCGGACCGGTCCGCGATCGACGATGGCCACCGACACCGAGTCGGGCGAGGAGACGGCGTGATCGATCCGGGGCGGCGAGTAGTTGTAGGTGTCGCCGTAGTCGCCGCTGTCGACGAGACGCCCGTATCCGCCGACCCCGTTGAGTGAGAACGTGCCGTCTGCCGGGTCGATGGCCACCGTCACCAGGCCGTTGGCCAGGGTGATGGCACCCCGGGCGTCGCCCTCCACGCGGACCGGATGGACCAGGGGGGCGGGATCGAACGGGGCCCATCCGAACCCGGCGACCTCGGTCTGTCGGGCCAGGATGCGCCGCATCGGTGGTTGGTCGAGCGTCAGGCGGACCTCGGTGTCGGGCCGGGCGGTGAGCCGGGTGAACAGCTCACGCTTGATCTCCTCGACGGGCACCCCGTCGCGCGGCTCGGCGCCGAGGACGATGGTGATGTCGAGCCCCGTCTCATCCTCGGCCAGGGTGACATCCGTGATGTAGGTGTCGTCGTCGATACGGGCGCCCTGGATGAGCCCGAGCATGTTGAGGACCGTCGGGCCGTCGAGGGTCATCGACCCCGGTAGCCCCAGCCGCTCGGACAGCACCTGAACGTCGGGCCCGATCTCGCCGGCCGCCGGAACGACCACCTCGACCATTCCACCGCGCTCCCGGGCCGACGGGTTGACCACGACGGGTCCGGCCGAGGCCATCGACGCGGCCACGGCCGCCAGGGCCTGGTCGGCCAGACCCTGCCCGATGTGGCGGACCTCGGCGTAGCGGTGCAGGACGGCATCCACCACGTCATCGATCGAGCAGGCGCAGATCGAGTCGTGAGCGGCGTTGCGGATCATCAAGGTCCAGGCCAGATCCAACAAGGACGCCGGCCAGGACGTGGTGGGGAGGAACAACGCCGAGAGCGGCTCGGCCATGCGCTCGAGCCACTGCTCGGCCCTGGCTGCGGCCTGCTTCACGTCGACCCGGTTGGAGCCGACCCCCATCAACAGGTTCGTGCGGGCACCGGAGCGCAACTCGCCCTGCCAGTGTGGGAGGTCACGCTCGGGCGCCAGTTCGAGGTAGTCGGGCAGTGAGGAGATGGTCAGCTCGAAGTCGCCCTGGATCTGGTTGGCCTCGGCGACCACCCGTCCCAACCACGGCTGGGGGCGAAGGTGGTCGCTGCCGTTCATCAACAACAGCGGGTCACCGTCATGGAGGAAGGACCCGAACTCCTCGAGGTGGGCGTGCAGGCGGCGCACCAGGGCCTTGGCGTCCTCGGGAAGGGCGGCGCCGTTGCCGTACCCGGCGGCCAGGTACTCGGCCCGAACGCTCGAACCGTCCGGGGACTCCCACCGGAAGGCCGACCGGTCGACGGCGGACGGCACCCCGCGCCACACCACGGCGCCATCGAATCCGGCCTCGGAGAGGATCTGGGGCATCTGGGCGATGTGGCCGAACATGTCGGGCAGGTAGCCGACAGCCATCACCCCGCCGAACGCGGCGCCACGGCGGATTCCGGCTTGGAGATTGCGGATGATGGTCTCACCGGACACCAGGAACTCGTCCATCAGGATGTACCACGGTCCGATGGTGATCCGACCCGCGGTGGCCAGAGCGCGGAGCCGTTGTTCATTCTCCGGGCGGATCTCGAGGTAGTCGTCGATGACCGCCACCTGGCCGTCGAGGAGGAAGTGGGTGTAGGAGCTGTCCTGCTCCATCTGGTCGAGCAGGCCGTCGATGAGGCGGACCAGCTTGAGCCGGAAGGTCTGGAACGGCTCGTACCACTCCCGGTCCCAGTGGGTGTGGGGGACGACTGCGATGCGGCGGGGCCCTCCCGAGGTGCTCACGAAGGAATGGGGCCGTACTCCGCTTCGTAGGCCTGGAGCTCGCCCACGATCCGCTCGGCGTCCTTGGTCGTCTGGTCGGATCCGCGCCCAGAATGGTCGGCGTAGATGGCGGCCCCGAGGTCGCGGAGGAGCCCGTCGGCCTTGTGCTTGGCCTGGGCGGCGTCCAGTTTGGCCTGGCCGGCCTTGCCCGCCTCGGTGGCCTTGGCCAGTCCGATCTCGGCCGATGCCTTGACCTTGTCCATCAGTCCCATGGTCTGGTTCCTTTCGATCCTCGCCGCCCGCCGACAGGAACCTGTCTCGGACAGCTGGGGCGCTCGCCGGATCAGTCTGCCACCGGTGCACCCGATCTGCACCGCGGATCGCCCACGACCGTCCAGGCGTCGGGTGCCGGTCGAGGCCCGCCTCCGTTCGACTAAGACTGGGGCCCGCACTGTTGCCGGGCCGTTCGGGTGCCTCGGGCATCCCCGCCCGGTGACCGGACCGAGCAAGGAGGGCGCCCTGCGTCCCTGGCGTGATCATCTACCGGACGGCTCCGGTCTGACCTCGGAGGGCCTGGTGTCATCGGGCACCCTGCTGCGCGCCTGGTCCGCCCGATGGCAGTCCGCTCCGGATGCGCCCCTGTGGAGGGAGCCCGGGCGTTCCGCCTCTCGCCCCGGTGGACCGGCCTCTGGCTCCGATGGGGAAATCCCGGTCGGGCGCCGATGGTGGACAGCGGGGGAGTTCGACGAGGCCACCCGTCGGGTGGCCGGCAGGCTCCGGGCCGCCGGTCTGGCGCCGGGTGATCGGATGGTCTGGTCGACGGCTGCATCGGTGGCGGCCCTGGTGGCCAACGTCGGCGCGCTCCGGGCGGGCCTGGTGGTGGTACCGCTCAGCACCGCCTACTCCGAGCGGGAGCTGGCCCACATCGTGACCGATGTCCGACCCGCGGCCGCCGTGGTGGAACGCGCCGAGCAGGCCGAGTGGGTTCGCCGGGCCTCGCCCGGAGCCGTGGTGACGGTCGGCCCGGAGGTGGACCTCCCCGAGGGCGACGTCGGGCCGCTGGATGCCGCCCGCCCGGACGACGCGGCCTTGATCCTTTACACCTCGGGCACCACCGGCGCGCCGAAGGGCGCCGTGCTGCGGCACAGCCACCTCCTGGCCGGCACGGAATCGGTGAGGGTCGCATGGCGGTGGGGTCCCGAGGACCGGCTGGTCCACTGCCTGCCCCTGTTCCACGCCCACGGTCTGTGTGTCGGCGTCTACGGCACCCTGCTGGCCGGTGCTTCTGCCGTGCTCCTCCCGGGCTTCGATCCGGCCGGTGTGGCCGCGGAGGCACTCGAGGAGAAGGCGTCCCTCTTCTTCGGGGTGCCGACGATGTACCACCGCCTGGTCCGGTCGGGCTACGCGTCGGACCTCCGTCGCCTACGGCTGTGCGTGTCGGGATCGGCTCCACTGTCGTCGGATCTGCACGCCGCCGTCAGTGCCGCCATCAGCTCGCCGGTGCTCGAGCGGTACGGGATGACCGAGACGCTGATGCTCTCCTCCAACCCGTACGACGGCGATCGGCGGGCCGGAACGGTGGGCTTCCCACTTCCGGGAGTCGCGATCATGCTCGGCGCCGGAGACGAGATCCTGGTGCGAGGCCGGAACGTGTTCGACGGTTACTGGAACCGACCGGCGGCCGACGCCGAGGCCTTCGTGCCTTCGCAGGACGGCGGGTCGCCCTGGTTCCGGACGGCTGACCAGGGCCGCGACGATGACGGGTACCTGGTCATCAACGGACGCTCCAAGGAGCTGATCATCTCGGGAGGCTTCAACGTCTACCCCACCGAGGTCGAGGACGTGCTGGCCACCCATCCCCGGGTGGCCGAAGTGGCGGTAACGGGCACGCCGTCCGACGAGTGGGGCGAAGTGGTCACGGCGTGGATCGTGGCCGACGGCTTCCCTCCGTCGGTCGACGATCTGGCCCAATTCACATCGGCCACGCTGGCCCCCTACAAGCGCCCCCGCCTGGTCCGCATCGTCGAGGACCTACCCCGCAACGCCCTGGGCAAGGTGATGCGAAACCAGCTGCGGCAGTGAAGTTGGCTGTAGGTTGCGCAGGTGGCGTTGGTTTCCCCCCTCGGCCAGATCGATCCCCGGACGTGAGGCGAACGGCGAAGGCGGTCGCCCGCACCCCGGTCCGGGCGCCGGTATCGGCGCCGGACGACCGGGTCGAGCGCTCCCTGCGCGACGGAGGGATGCAATTCGTCGCCGGCCTGGACGAAGTGGGCCGCGGCGCATGGGCCGGTCCGGTTTCCGTGGGAGTGGTCGTGTTCCCCGAGAACCTGGAGCCCCCCGAGGGTGTGCGCGACTCGAAGATGCTGACCGAGGACCGTCGCGAGGCCCTCTACCCGCTCATCACCGAGTGGACGTCGGCGTGGTCGGTCGGTCATGCCGGTCCCGAGGAGTGCGACTCGCTGGGCATGACCGCTGCCTTACGGCTGGCCGCTCGTCGCGCCCTTGACGGGCTGAGCTTCCAGCCCTGCGTCGTCCTGATGGACGGCGCCTTCGACTATGTGACCGAACCGGGCCAGGCCGACGAGGCGGCGTCGGCCGTCAGCCCGACGCCACCGGTGCGCACGGTGGTCCGGGGAGATGCATCGTGCGTCTCCATCGCCGCGGCCTCGATCTTGGCCAAGGTCACCCGGGACCGAATGATGCGAACGATGTCGGCCAGCTTTCCGCCCTTCGACTTCGACCGCAACAAGGGCTATCCCTCGCCGGTGCACCGCACGGCCCTGGCCGGTTTCGGCCTGACCTCGATCCATCGGCGCTCATGGGCGTTCGTCGACGACCTGGCCTTTCGCTAGGAGACTGTTGAACAATTCTCCCGTTGGTGCTCGCGATTTGCGGCCAGATCG
>JADEYI010000335.1_pt1 | contig 73098 bp, 66 predicted proteins | sample 8542331 | NCBI WGS metagenome assembly JADEYI01 (sample SAMN16510988, study PRJNA670497) | mine drainage metagenome | isolation source: biofilm near Copperflume 1 | place: Germany: Marsberg coppermine Kilianstollen | collected 2018-02 | reverse complement strand
CTGCCTTCCTCGCGGCGAACCTCGCCTACGAGATGCTCTCCCTCGTCGCGCTCCGGCGCGGCGGGCGCTGAGGGGGGCGGGCGATGGCGACGCTCGACTGGCGCTCCACCCTGCCTCCGGGCTTCCGCTGGCCGGACGGCATCCGGGCGGCCGCATGCTTCACGTTCGACCTCGATGCGGAGAGCGCGATCCTCGTCGATCGGCCGGAGGCCGCCGGCTGGCTCGACGTCATGAGCCACCAGGCGTACGGGCCGCGGACGGGCCTCCCGCGGCTCCTTCGGCTGCTCGATCGGCAGGGCATCCGGGCGACGTTCTTCGTGCCCGGCTACTCCGCCGAGCGGTGGCCGGAGGCCGTCCGGGCGATCCGCGACGCCGGCCACGAGATCGGTCACCACGGGTATCTCCACGAGGGCTCACGGCACGCGACACCGGCCCAGGAGGAGGCGCGGCTCCTTCGCGGGCTCGACGCCCTCGATCGTGTGGCGGGCGTCCGACCGGTCGGCTACCGGGCACCGACGTGGGAGCTCACCTACGCTATGCCGGCGATCCTCGCCCGGCACGGCTTCCGCTACGACTCGGGGCTCATGGACGCCGACCATCCGTACCACCTGGCGACCACACCGCAACCCGATGCGCCGTGGATCGTCGAACTGCCGGCCCACTGGAGCCTCGACGACTGGGAGGCCTACGTCTACCTGCCGGAGATCTCCGGATCCGGGGCGATCGCCCGGCCGACCGAGGTCCTCGAGCGCTGGACCTTCGAGCTCGACGCCCTCGTGCGTGAGGGAGGACTCTTCGTCCTGACGAACCATCCGTTCGTCTCCGGGCGCGCCTCGCGTGCCGAGGCGCTCGGGCGCCTCATGGAGCACGCCCGGGCGACGGACGGGCTGTGGATCGGAACGTGCGCGGAGATCGCGGACTGGGTCGCCGGCCTCGACCTCGAACCCGTCGTCCAGCGGCCGCCGATCCTGCCGGAAGCGGACGATCGCGGAGAGCGCTGAGGGATTCGAGGCGCGGGTGCCCCGGGCGCCGTCAGGGCGTTCGGAGGGCGGCGGCGAGGCGACCGGTGGCGGTGTCATCCGAGCCGAGGACGACGATCACCGAGTCCGGCGAGGACTGCACGACGTCGCCATGGCCGAGCTTCCCGGTCGCCGTTCGGGCCGCCGTGGCGAACGCGTCGGCCGCCGACTGGGTATCCCAGCGGCTGACGATCGCCACGCCCCAGCGGGCGGATGGCGCGCCCGACGGGGAGGCGGAGGAGCTCGCCGCGGGCCCTGCGACTGCCGGGCCCTCGACGACCACGACCCGGTCGCCACCCCAGCCGGTCGCGGAGGCCACGGCCGCCTGCGGGAGGATCCCGCCCGCGATCTGAAGCCATTCTCGAAGTCCGAACTCGCCGAGGGTGTCCTGGCTGGAGACGGTCCAGCCAGGCCCGAGGCGGGTCGCGAGGTCGGCCGGGATCGCGACGGCGATCGGCGCCGCGTGGGCGAGGTACAGCTCGGGGTGGAGGATCTGCTCGGTCGAGTCGGGGGGCGCTGTGTAGGCCGCGTCCACGGCGGCCCAGCCGCCCTTCGCCCAGAGGCTTTCGACGAACGGCAGGCCGCTCGTGTACGGGAAGAGGAGCTGGTCCCGCAGGAACGGCGGCATCGACGCGAGCACGGCGGTCTGGGCCGGGTTCACCGACTCCTGGAGGAGCTGGAGGGTCTCGACCGGGGTGAGGGCCTGCTGGGCCCAGTCCGACATGAGGAGCGTCGCGTCGCCCTCGGCGAGCGAGAGTCGGGCGAGCGAGCGATCGCTCTGGCCGACGGTGTCGATCCCGAGCTTCGTCAGGCCGAAGTGCTGGTCCTGGAGGGCGTGGTCGAACTCGTGGGCGAAGGTGACCTTCTGGCTCGGCCCGATCGCGCCCGTCTGGGAGATGACGTACAGCTGCTTCGTCGTCGGCCGGTAGAAGCCCGCGACCTGGCTCGTGAGGAGCCTCAGGAGCTCATCCTTGAGGGACAGGTCCCGGGGGAAAAGGCCGAGATCTCGATACAGCGCCTGCTCGCCGGCGATGACTGCCGGCGGGTTCTCGGCGTCGAAATCCGCTCGGAGCGCGGCGGCGAGGCCGGCCGCGTCGAGGATCTTCGGCGAGACCGGGGCGAGGGCCGCCAGTCCGCGGATCTGCACCACCTGACCCTCGATCCGAGCGTAGACGACCGCCGGGTCCTCGGGTGGGCCGCTCGGGGCGGGCGAGTAAGGCTCGAGCGTGGGGCCGGATACCGGGCTCGAGCCCTGCGGCGCGGTCCCGCCGGACCCGATCGGTGCGACCGCCGTCGGGCCGCAGCCGCCGATCGCGACGACCAGGCCGACCATCACCGAGATCAGCCGGCTCGCCGCCCTTGAACGACGCACATCCATCGCGGCATGGTCGCACAGCCATCGCCGGGGCCGCGACGGTGGAGGCCGGATGGCAGCAGGTGCCCGGGGCCCGGCGCGTCGGGAGCCCGGTGGGCTCGCCGTCCGGGCTGACGCGGCGCCGATCCTGAGGGTGAGCGTTTCTTAATCGGTTCGGCGCTTGTCCCTGAACACCGTCGTCCTAGTGTTCCCCATGGAACCTCTCCTCAAGTTCCATCCTCCCTCCCTCCGACGGGGAGCGCCGATTGGGCAGGCGCTCCCCGTCCTCCTTTTCCGGAGACCGATCGGCGGCCGGACCGGATGGCGGCCGGCACCGCCGCCACCCAGGGGCGAGGAATCACGGCCCCGCGAAAAGCCGCCGTTGATGCGCGTGTGTCAGAATCGTGGCGATGGAACTCACCTGGTACGGGCGCTCGTGCATCCGGCTCCGCGGCAAGGACGCCGTCGTCGTCGCCGACCCGTATCCCGCGATCGTCGGGCCGACCGGACGAGGCATCACCGGCGAGATCGTGACCTTCAGCCACCCCGACGACGCCCCGACGCCGAGAGCGAAGGGGGCCCTCTCGCGCGACGGTCTGACGGTCCTGCCGACGAGCCTCGAGCGTGCGTTCGTCCTCGATGGTCCGGGCGAGTACGAAGTACGCGAGGTCCTGATCACCGGGATCGGGACGTACCGCGACGACGCGAAGGGGCAGGAGCGCGGCCGGCAGACGGCATTCGTCGTGGAGCTCGACGGTCTCCACACGGTCCACCTCGGCGATATCGGCCACCTCCTCAGCGAGGAGAAGCTCGGCGACATCGGGCCGGTGGACGTCGCCTGCGTGCCGGTCGGCGGCGCCCTCGCAGCCCCACGCGCAGCCGAGCTCATCGCCCAGCTGGACCCGCGGATCGTCGTCCCGATGCCGATGTGCGAGGACGAGGCGGCCTGCGAGGAGGCCCTCGGACGGTTCTTTCATGAACTCGGCGGAACGCCAGGGCCAGCCATGGCGCGACTCTCCGTGACGCCGTCGAGCCTGCCGACCGAGACGACGACGGTCCGCCTGGAGTCGCGCGGCAAAGCCTGAACCTGCGCGCGAGCCCCCGACCCAACTGCCGCGTGGCGCTCAGGTCGGCCGTTCGTGCACTGTGCGACCGCGCTTGATGACCATCCGGACGAGATCTGCGCCGGGCCAGTACGGGATCTGATCGACGGACGGCACGCCCCAGATGACGAGGTCGGCCTGCTTGCCGGGTTCGATGGACCCGATCTCGTCGGCGAGGCCGACGGCATGGGCCGCGTTGATCGTCACCGCCACGAGCGCCTCGGCCGGCGAGAGGCCGAGCGTGAGACAGGCGACGGTCATGACGAGCGGCAGACTCGCCGTCGGCGACGTGCCCGGATTGAAGTCCGTGCCGAGCGCGACGGGCACGCCCGCCTCGATGAATCGCCGGGCGGGCGCGTGATGCTCCTTCATGAGGAACCAGGTGGTCGCCGGGAGGAGCGTCGCGATCACCGGACGATCCGTGGCAGCGGCGGCGGCGAGTGCGGCGATCCCGGCGTCCGACGGCGTCGCCAGGTGATCCGCCGACGCGGCGCCGATCTCCGCCGCAAGCTCCGCCCCGCCGGACGGCGCGAGTTCGTCCGCGTGCAGCCGAGGCGCCATCCCTAATGCCGCTGCCGCCGTCAGGATCCGCCGGCTCTGGTCCACCGTGAACACGCCCGCTTCGCAGAAGACGTCGCAGAACCGGGCCCGCCCCTGGGCGGCTACCCCCGGAAGCTGCTCCTCGACGATATGGCGCACGTATGCCTCCGTCCCATCCGGACGCGTTCGGAACTCCTGCGGGACGGCGTGTGCGCCGAGGTACGTCGGCACCACGTCGATCGGGCCCTCCCGGCCGAGGCGGTAGGCGATCTCGAGGAGACGGAGCTCCGTCCGAAGGTCGAGGCCGTAGCCGGACTTCGCCTCGATCGTCGTCGTCCCGTGGCGGAGCATCTCGCCGAGCCAGCGACGCCCGTGCGCCGCGAGCGCGTCGTCCGAGGCAGCGCGCGTCGCGGCGACCGTCGAGAGGATCCCACCCCCGGCCTCGAGGATCTCGAGGTATCCGGCTCCGGCCTGCCGGAGCAGGAGCTCGCGCTCGCGCGTGCCGGCGAACAGCAGGTGGGTGTGGGAGTCCACGAGGCCCGGGGTCACGACGCCGCCGGTCGCGTCGATCACGGCGAACCGTGCCATCGGGTAGCCGCCGTCCGCGAGCTCGCGCTCGACCCGCGCCCGTGGCCCCACGCTGACGATCCGGCTCTCCCAGGTGGCGACCACCGGCGCCCGGCGCTCGTCCCTGGCGCGATCCCGGCCGGTGCGGCCCACGTCGTCGATGGAGAGGAGCGCCAGTCGGCCCTGGCTTCCGCCCCGCCGCAGCCCGCCGGCGAGCGTCGCGACCTGCGCTGCCCCCACGATGAGGATGCCGGACGTCGCCACCTCGCCGCGCCCACCCGGAAGAACGCGGAGATTCACCTCGCGCCGGGGTCCGACGCTCCTGGGGGCACGGCTCCTGCGTCGGCGGCGGCCGACCCACCCTGCGCCGCCTCCAGCCGAAGCTCGAGCGTCTGGAGCGGCGAGAAGTCGCGGAGGCGAAGGAACCGCGCGGCGCCGGCCAACCGCTCCGTGGTCGGCTGTTGCGGATCCACCCCGGCTCGATCGGCGACCGCGAGGAACGAGGCGAGCGGGGCGAGTCCGATGAGCTCCGACTCGGCGAGCGCGATCCCGTCGTTCGCCGCCTCATCGCGGACGGTCTCCCAGACGAGCCAGAGCGGGGTGACCGTGAAATCGAGGAGGTTCATCGAGACCTGCGCCCGACGCTCGTGACCGCGCTCCGGCTCGTGGACCTCGAAGCCGTTCGCCTGGAGCCGCGGCAGGCCGCCGCCCGACTCCCGGACGCGGCGCGCGATCCGCTTGGCGAGCTCGAGATCGTGGCTCGCAAGGTTGATGTTGTAGGCGATGAGGAACGGCCGGGCGCCGACGGCGACCGCGCCCGCTCGTGGATGGATCCGCGCGGGACCGAAATCCGGTTCGCGACCGGCCTGCCCGATCTCCGTGCGAAGGCCCTCGTACTGGCCTCGGCGGACGTCGGCGAGCCTCACCCGGTCGGACCGGGTGGCCGCCGCCGCATAGAGGTAGACCGGCAGGTCGAACCGCTCGGCGATCCGCCGACCGAAGCCCCGGGCGAGCTCGACGCAATCCTCGAGCGTCGACTCGCCGAGCGGCACGAACGGGATGACATCCACCGCCCCGATGCGCGGGTGTTCGCCAGCATGCCGCGCCATGTCGATCTCGGCGATCGCCCCGGCGATGAGCCGCTCGAGCGCGGTGCACACCGCGTCGCTGTCGCCGGCCATCGTGAGGACGCTCCGGTTATGACTCGCGTCACTCGTGCGATCGAGCAGGTGAACGCCCGGGACGGACACGACAGCCGCGACGAGGCGGTCGACGACGTCGGGACGGCGGCCTTCGCTGATGTTCGGGACGGATTCGATGAGCTGCATCTGTCGTATCGTGACACGTCCGAGACGGGCCGCGCCGTGCGTCAGCCCGTCAGCGAGGGAGGCCCGTCCCGATGCCCAGCGCTCGTCTCGGCGTGCTCCGACATGCGGACTATCGACGCTACTGGACCGCGTCGACGGTGAGCCTGTTCGGCACGCAGGTGACCCAGATCGCCATCCCGGTCATCGCCGTCCTCGTCCTTCGGGCGACGCCGTTCGAAGTCGCCCTCCTCACCACGATCGAATTCCTTCCGTGGATCCTCTTCACCCTGCCGGCTGGGGTCTGGGTCGATCGCCTGCCGCGGCGCCGCCTCCTCATCGCCGGCGATCTCGGTCGAGCAGCGATGCTCGTGAGCATCCCGCTCGCCGACGCCCTCGGCGCCCTGACGATCTGGCAACTGTTCGTCGTCGGCTTCGTGAACGGCGTCTGCACGGTCTTCTTCGACGTGGCGGACCAGTCCTACCTGCCGACGGTCGTCGCGCGCGACGACCTTGTCGAGGGCAACGCGAAGCTCCAGGTGAGCGCCTCGTCCGCCCAGATCCTCGGCCAGCCCATGGGCGGCGGCATCGTCGCGCTCCTGACGGCGCCGTTCGCGGTGATCGTCGACGCGGCGAGCTTCGTCGGCTCGGCGCTCCTCATCGCGCGGATCAGGGCCGTGGAAGCCCCGCGGGTCGCGGCCGGCGCGGTCGCGACGGGCGGGGAGGCCGCGGCCGACAGGAGCACAGCGGTCGCGACGGGCGGGAGCCCAGCAGGCGCGATCGCGGCGGCCGCGGTCGCGCTACCGCGGGAGGGGATGCGCCGCGAGATCGGCGAGGGCCTCCGGTACGTCCTCGGCAATCCGTACCTCCGGGGCATCGCCGCCAGCACGAGTACCTCGAATCTCTTCTCCAACATCGTCTTCGCGGTGTTCGCGATCTACCTCTACCGCGATCTCAGCCTCGTTCCGGCGCAGGTCGGCCTCATCGGCGGCGCAGGCGGGTTCGGGGTCCTGGCCGGCGCACTCCTTGCGAACCGGTTCGCCGCCTGGATCGGTGTCGGCCGGACGATCGTGATCTCGGCCGCCCTCACGGGACCGGCAGGCCTCCTCATCCCCATCGCCTCACCGGGCACGGCCGTGCCGCTGCTCGCTGCGGCTTCGTTCCTCGGCGGGATGTTCGCCGTCATCTACAACGTCAACCAGGTGAGCCTCCGGCAGGCGATCACCCCGGAGCGCCTTCTCGGCCGGCTCAACGGCACCATGCGGTTCCTCGTCTGGGGCACGGTCCCGATCGGGTCGCTCATCGGAGGCGTCCTCGCATCAGCGCTCGGGACGCATGCCGGGATCTGGATCGGGACCATCCTCGGCTTCACGCCGTTCGTGCCGCTGCTGTTCTCACCGGTGCCGGGCCTGCGGCGGATCCCGGAACGAGCTGAGGACGCCGGCGCCGCCGAGATCGCCGGGGGATCCGCCTCCGACCTCGTCCACGCCGGGCAGGGGGAACCGACGATCGTCCCCGATCGCGAATAGCCCGACGGGCAGCCGCACCCGACCGGCAGCCGGACCCCGCATCGGGAGCCGCACCGCCCAGCATCCAGCGGCACCCGACGCCAGGTGCGCCCCCGCATCCGGCCGAGCCCGCATCCGGCCGCGCCTCGCATCGGATACGCGCCAGGTGCGTGGTAGGAGCGACTCGTGGAGCACTCGAACGACCGGGGCGACCGCCGCGGCGTTGCCCGCCGCACAATCGTGCTCGGGCGGGGCGGCTGACCCGCCCTCACTGCCTCTTGATGCGCAGGAGGTCGACTATACGACGCACCCGGTGCGTAGACGGCCCGACCCACCGCCCGACCGGCAACCGGAGCCCGACGCGGCGCCCTCACGGTGCCCGCGCTCGCCTCGGCCGTCAGCCTCGATCGACCATCGGAACCCGGACCCCGCGCTCGCGGGCGACCTCGAGCGCACGCTCGTACCCGGCGTCGGCGTGGCGGATGACCCCCATCCCGGGGTCAGTCGTCAGCACCCGCTCGAGCTTCCGTCGCGCGAGTTCCGTGCCGTCCGCCACGACGACCATGCCCGCATGCTCGGAGTAGCCGATCCCGGTTCCGCCGCCGTGATGGATCGAGACCCACGTCGCACCGGCGGCCGTGTTGACGAGCGCGTTGAGGAGCGGCCAGTCCGCGATCGCGTCCGACCCGTCGCGCATCGCCTCCGTCTCGCGGTTCGGCGAGGCGACGGACCCGGCGTCGAGGTGATCGCGGCCGATGACGATCGGCGCGGCGACTTCGCCGGACCGGACGAGCTCGTTGAACGCGGCGCCCGCCTTCGCCCGTTCGCCGTAGCCGAGCCAGCAGATCCGCGCCGGCAGGCCCTGAAAGGGAACCTTCGCCTCGGCCATCTCGATCCATCGGCGGAGGCCGGCATCGTCCGGGAACAGCGAGAGGATCGCGCGGTCCGTCGCGAGGATGTCCGCCGCATCGCCGGACAGCGCCACCCAGCGGAACGGCCCGCGTCCCTCGCAGAACTGGGGGCGGATGAATGCTGGCACGAACCCGGGATAGGCGAACGCGTCCTCGACGCCGCCCTCCTGCGCCATCGCCCGGAGGTTGTTCCCGTAGTCGAAGACGATCGAGCCGGCGGCCTGGAACGCGAGCATCGCCCGGACGTGGTCCGCCATCGACGCGACCGACCGGCGGAGGTAGACCTCCGGCTGGGCGGAACGCAGGGCGAGCGCGTCTGCGAGCGCGATCTCGGCCGGCACGTACCCGCCGAGCGCGTCGTGCGCGGACGTCTGGTCCGTGACGACATCGAACCGTTCGCCGCGTCTGACCAGGTCCGGCTCGACCTCCGCCGCGTTCCCGACGAGGGCGACGGACAGCGCTCGCCCGTTCACCGCCGCCTCGCGCGCCCAGCGGAGCCCCTCGTCGACGGACGCCGTGAGCCGGTCCACATAGCCGATCTCGAGGCGCCGGCGGGCTCGCGCCTCGTCGACCTCGACCGCGAGGCAGACACCGTCGTTCATCGTCACCGAGAGCGGCTGCGCGCCGCCCATCCCGCCGAGCCCGGCGGTGAGGACGACCCGTCCGCGGAGCGTCCCGCCGAAGTGCTGCCGCGCCAGCTCCGCGAACGTCTCGTACGTGCCCTGGAGGATCCCCTGCGTCCCGATGTAGATCCACGAGCCGGCGGTCATCTGGCCGTACATCGTGAGACCGGCCCGCTCGAGCTCGCGGAACGTCTCCCAAGTCGCCCATCGGCCGACGAGGTTCGAGTTCGCGATGAGGACCCGGGGCGCCCATTCGTTCGTCCGGAAGACACCGACCGGTTTGCCGCTCTGGACGAGGAGGGTCTCGTCGTCGGCGAGCGAGCGGAGCTCCCGGACGATCGCGTCGAACGCCTCCCAGCTTCGAGCGGCCCGCCCCGTGCCGCCGTAGACGACGAGCGCGTCGGGATCCTCGGCCACCTCCGGGTCGAGGTTGTTCATGAGCATCCGCAGCGCGGCCTCCTGCTGCCAGCCGCGGCACGTCAGCTCGGAGCCGCGCGGAGCGCGGACGGGCCGGGCGCCCGGGAGCGCCGTGCCCCGCAGCGTTCTTTGAGCTGTCACGCCTGCGCGCCTCCGTACAGATGGGTATCCCAGAGTCGAGCCGATGTGAGACGAGGATGCTGCCGCCAGGATTCCGAGTCCCACCGGCAGGACAGGTGCCCTTAGGCGACACAACCACACTAGTGGCGATTGTGCGTGGCGGCAAGCTGGCAGCGCGGCCTAGAGCCTGCAGGGTCTGATATTCAGGACACATATGTCCTGCTCACTGTTGTGAAGACGTGCCCGTCCCCGTAGTGTCTCCAACGTCACCGCCAGCCGCGTTTCGCTTGCGAGACAGATCGTGGAGGAGGTCACCATGGCCGTCGCTCAGGTTCGGAACCAGCGCCCTAGGGTCGTCGTCTCACTCACCGCGGGCCTCGCGCTACTCATCGCTGCGTGCTCAGGCGCGGTATCGCCGAGTCCGAGCACGGCCCCGGGGACGGTTTCGCCAGCGGCCGCGTCGAGCGCGTCTTCGGCGCCGTCGGCCGTCTCGTCCGCACTCCCGAGCCCCGAAGCCGGCACCTTTCGGATGGGCACCGAACCGTGGCTTGGTTACGGCCCCTGGTGGATCGCCATGAGCAAGGGCCTGTTCGCGCAGAATGGCCTGACGGCGAAGGTGACGAGCTTCGACACGGACGACCAAATCAACGCAGCTCTCGTCTCGGGGCAGCTCGACGGTGCCAACATCGCGACTCACACCGCGTTGCGTCTGATCTCCCAAGGGACTCCCATCACGATCGTTCTCCTCCTCGACCAGTCCAATGCCGCCGACGCGATTCTCGCCGGCCCAGGCATCAACTCGATCGCCGATATGAAGGGCAAGAAGGTCGCCTACGAAGAAGGCACGACGTCGGACATCCTGCTGCGGTACGCCCTATCCCAGAACGGGATGACGATCAATGACATCGTCAAGGTGCCGACGCCAGCAGCCCAGGCGGGGATCCTCGCCATTACCAAGAAGGTGGACGTCGCCGTCACGTATGAGCCCTACCTCACGACCGCGCTCCAGCAGGACAGCAGCTTCAAGCTGATCTATAAGGCGGCCCAGGAGCCCGGTCTCATCGGGGACGTGTTCGTGGTCCGGAACGACTACCTCGCAAGCCATCCGGGCCAGGTGGACGCCCTCCTCAAGACCTGGGGCGACTCCGTCGCCTATCTTCGCACGAACCCGACCGACGGTCAGGCGATCATCGAGAAGGCCGTTGGCGCTAACCCCGGTGACCTCAAGACCGCCTTCGAAGGCGTACAGATCTACAGCCTGGACGAGGCGAAGCAGCTCATGACCGGCGGCGCCTACCTCAAGACGCTGACCGAGGTGAAGAAGATCGCCACCGACGCGGGAATCATCACCAAGCCAGTCGACGAAACGAAGGTCATGAACACGAGCTTCATTCTCGCCGTCGCCCCTTGACGGTCACCGCGCCCGGGATTCACCGGTGAGCGGACCCGCCGATTCCCGTTCCGGCGTCGACCCGGCATCAGCCGGGCGCCGGCGGCACCCCGCATTCGCGATTGGCGGCACGATCACCGTTCGCGGCTACGTGGGGACAGCTGTGCTCGCATTCGCCGCATTGATCGCGGTGTGGCTCCTGATTCGGGCATTGAACCTTGCTCCGGTGTTGTTCCTGCCGGGCCCGATCGAGGTCCTCGATCGGCTCGGCAGGCTCGCCGCCGACGGCACGCTCTGGTCCGACATCTCGGTGTCCGTCTGGCGGATCATCGTGGGCTTCGTCCTCGCGACCGTCATTGCTGTCCCGATGGGCATCCTCATCGGGACGTACCGGTTCGCGGAAGCCCTCATCGAGCCCTTCATCGACTTCGTGCGCTATATGCCGGTCGTCGGTTTCGTCCCGCTGACCATCGTCTGGATCGGCATCGACGATACCCAGAAGTTCGCCATCGTGTTCATCGGAACGTTCTTCCAAGAAGTCCTCCTGATAATGGACAACGTCAAGCGCGTCCCCCTTGACCTTGTCAACATCGGGCGGACCCTGGGGATGCGCGACGGCGCAATCCTGGCCCGAATCGTGGCCCCGTCGGCGGCACCGGGAATCTGGGACACCTTGCGGATCTCGCTCGGATGGGCCTGGACGTGGGTGGTTCTCGCCGAGCTCGTGGCAGCCACCTCGGGGCTCGGTTACCGGATAAACCTCGCGCCTCGCTACTTCGAAACGGACATCATCATCGGCTACCTCATCGTGCTGGGAATCCTGGGGCTGGTCACGGACCAGACCATGAAGGCACTGGGTCGGCTGTTCTTCCGGTGGGCGGACCGATGACGATTGGCGCGGTCCGCGAGGGAGACGTTCCACGGCTCGAGATTCGCGACCTCGAGAAGATCTTCGAGGGCCCGCGACCAGTCGCCGCGCTGGGACCGATCTCGCTGCGACTGGCCGAGAACGAGTTCGTCTCGATCGCCGGAACGTCGGGCTGCGGCAAGTCCACACTTCTTTCGATCGTGGCGGGCCTGATCGAACCGACCAAGGGCGTCGTTCTCGTCGACGGCAAGCCGATCGGTGGGCCCGGACGCGACCGTGGCGTCGTCTTCCAGACATACACGCTCTTTCCCTGGATGACCGCCCGTGCCAATGTTGAATTTGCGCTCCGGGGTGAGCGGATGACCGCGAGCGAGCGGCGGAAGGCGGCCGGCCAACACCTCGACGTGGTGGGTCTCGGCGGGTTTGCTGACGCGTATCCGCGCCAGCTTTCCGGCGGAATGAAGCAGCGCGTGGCGATCGCCCGCGCGCTCTGTTACCGGCCGAGGATCCTGCTGATGGACGAGCCATTTGGCGCCCTTGATGCCCAGACACGGCTTCTCATGCAGGAGCTTCTGACGCGCGTCTGGGAGTCCCATCGCCTCACCGTGATGTTCGTCACCCACGACGTCGACGAAGCGGTCTTCATCTCGGACCGCGTGGTCATCATGTCCAACCGACCGGGGAGACTGAAGGAAGAGCTTTCGATCGACCTCCCCCGGCCGCGCCATTTCGAGATCCAGGAGACGCCGGCCTTCGCCGCGCTCCGGGGCCGAATCCTTGCGTCCATCCGCGAAGAGTCGCTCCGGGCAGAACCTGGCGTCGCCGCGGGGATCGGGTGAATACCCCCAGCCGCATTTCAGTGAGCGACATGCCCGGGATGGTTTGGACCGTCACGGGGCCCGTGGCAGCCAGCGCGCTCGGACCGACGAGTCCGCACGAGCATATCTTCATCAACATCGAGTGCTGGTTTGATCCGCCGACGGACGACGACGGCCGCGCGCCCGCCGCGAGCCGGGTGGACGCGTCGACGGAGGCGACCGTGCGGGCCAATCCGTTCGCCGTTCGGGACAACCTTATCCTCGACGACCTCTCGGTCGCGATTGAGGAGGTCGGGCGGTTTCGGGCCGCCGGAGGGCGAACGCTCGTCGACCTGACTCTCGACGACATCGGGCGGTCGCCGACCCGGCTGCGGACCGTTAGCGAAGCAACCGGAGTGCTTGTCGTCATGGGCTGCGGCCACTACATCGCGGCCGCTCATCCGCGGGAGCTCCACGACCGCCACCCGAGGCGTTCCGAGACGAGATCCTCCTGGACCTCTTGGCTGGTCCCGACGGAATCCGGGCCGGCGTCATTGGCGAGATCGGCACCTCGAACCCGATCGACCCTGCCGAGGCACGCGTCCTCAGCGGTGCGTGCGCCGCCCAGCGCGAGACCGGGCGGACGCTATTCGTTCATCTCGACCCGTGGGGCCGGGCCGGCCACGATGTCCTGGACCGATGCGAGCACGCCGGCGTCGACCTCGATCGAGTCGTCCTCTGTCATCTCGACCCGTCACTGGCAGACGTGGCCTATGCGCGTTCGCTCGCCGCTCGCGGAGCCTTCGTCGGCATCGACATCTGGGGCGACGAGGACGCCTACGGCGACCGCGGCATGCCGTCCGACACCTCGCGGACCGCCGCCGTCGTCGCGGCCCACGAGGAAGGCTGGTCCGATCGCCTCCTCCTCGCCCAGGACGTCTGCACGAAGACCCAGCTCCACGCGTTCGGCGGTCGGGGCTACGACCACCTGCTGACCGGAGTTGCGCCTGGACTGCGGACGGCGGGCCTGTCGGCCGCCGAGGTCGACCGGCTCCTCGTGGACAACCCGCGGCGTGCTATCAGCGGGATGCCCGTTTTCGTCAGCCCCTGACTTCTGGAGGGTCCCATGCCCGAGAGCTACCGTGGAATGCAGGTCGAGATCAGGGACGGCCACGCGGTCGTGGCGCGGACAACCCGTGAGGCGGACGTCCGCCTGGACGTGGGGCTCGGGCCGCGCCAGGAGCCGTCGCTGGACACCGGGATCGCCTTCTTCAACCATATGCTGGAGATGATCGCCTGGCATGGCGGGCTCAACCTGAACGTCCGCTTCGCGGCGAAGACGTTCGCCCTGCGGCACGTCGTCTGCGAGGACATCGGGATGGCGCTCGGGCTCGGGATCGGCGCCCTGATCACGCGCGCCATCGACGACGGGGTCGAAGGAGCTTCTGGGGCATGGATGGCGATGGACGAGGCGCTTGCGTTCTGTGCGCTCTCGTTCGAGGGTCGGTCGATGCACTTCATCGACCGCAAGGCGGAGGGCTCACGCGTGGAGCAGGTCGAGGACACGACCGGCGCCGACATGGTCGCGTTCTATGAGGGGTTCGCCCAGGGAGCTCGCTGCACGCTCCGGTTGCGGGTTATCGAAGGCCGTGATCCGCACCACTCCTGGGAGGCCGCTGCACGGGCGTTCGCGGTCGCACTCCGCGGCTGTTTCGCGCCTCTTCCATGGCGAGCCGGTCTGACCGTCGGAGTCAAGGGGACCCTCGACTGATCAGGCGACCCATCCTGCTCTCGACGTTCCAGGGGACTCAACAGGTGCCGATCAAGCCACGCGCCGCCCTCGACGCGATCGTCCCGTATGTGCCGGGCGCCGCGCCAGCTGCGTCCGCGGATCGCGCCCTCAAGCTCGCCTCGAACGAGAACCCGTTTGGTCCTTCGCCGCGGGCCGTCGAGGCGGCTCGAACTGCGCTCGAAAGCGCCGAGCGCTACCCCGACGGGGGGTCGAGTTTGCTGCGAGCGCGGCTCGCCGAGCGACACGGCGTCGCGCCAGACCAGATCCTGCTCGGCACCGGCAGCGACGAAACCTTCTACCTGCTGACCCGGGCATACCTGGAGCCCGGGCGACGCGCCGTGATGGCCGCGCCGCCATACGGCATCCATGCGGTCGCGGCGCGATCGATGGGTGCCGAGATCGTGCTCGTGCCACTCCGCGACCATACACACGACCTGGAGGCGATGGCGGCGGCGGCCGTGGCGCAGGGCTGCGTCTTCGTGGCGAACCCGCACAACCCGACCGGGACCGCCGTCCGGCCGGACGACCTGCGAGCCTTCGTCGAGCGCGTTCCGTCCGACTGCATGGTCGTCGTCGACGAGGCTTACTACGAGTTCATGGACCCGGCGATCCGCCTGACCGCCGTCGACCTTCTCGACCGGCACCCGAGCCTCGTCGTCACCCGAACCTTCTCAAAAGCCTACGGCTTGGCTGGCCTCCGCGTCGGGTACGCGATCGCCTCAGCGGCCGTGCTGGAGCCGGTTGAGCGGATCCGCCCACCATTCAATGTCACCGCGATATCGCTGGCCGCAGCGGCTGCCGCGCTGGAAGACGCGGCCCACGTCGAGATGACGGTTCGTGAGACGGCAGTCGCGATGTCGGTCCTCGTCGACGCGTGTGACCGTGTCGAGCTCGGCTACGTGCCGTCGCAGGCGAACTTCCTCCTAGTCGAGGATCGCGACAGCTGGCCGGTGGCGCTCCTCGCGGAGGGCATCACTGTTCGGCCGGGCGCGACCCTCGGCGTGCCCGGATGGGCACGGGTGAGCCTGGGGCGGCCGGACGACATGCGGCGGGTCGTCGGGGTTATCGAGCGGACCGTTCGGGCACGATGAGGGTGCGGCGAACGATGGACCGACACCGACGATGATCGGAGCCGTCCTCGCCGGACCTCGGGACCTCCGCGTGCGCGAGCTGCCGGACCCGAATCCAGGCTTCGGCGAGGTACGGGTGCGCGTTGCCCGGGCCGGCCTGTGCGGGTCGGACGTGCACGTCTGGAGGACGGGCGAGTTCGTGACCCGCTTCCCCGTGGTGCCAGGTCACGAAGTGGCGGGAGTCGTCGAGAAGGTCGGGGAGGGCTGCGAGTACCTTGCCTCGCGCCGGGTCGTGCTGGACTCGCGGGTCCCATGCCACATCTGCGCCCGATGCCTCGAGGGACAACTCCAGCGCTGCCCACAGCTCGGTTTCCTGGGCGAGGTCTGCGACGGTGGGTTCGCCCAATCGGTGGTCGTGCCCGGCGATCACGTCTGGACGATTCCAGACGGTCTGCCGTTCGAGGTGGCCGTCCTCGCCGAACCAACCGCGGTGGCGCTGCACGCTTGGTCCCGCCTGCGCGCTGTCGCGCGTGACGTTGCGCGCGTTGCCATCCTCGGCGCCGGTCCAATCGGCGTGCTCCAGGCCCTCGTAATCCCTGAGGCGATTGAGGTCCTGCTTGTGGAGCCGAATCGCGGGCGGGCGCAGGTCGCGCGCAGGATCACCGGTCGGTCGGTCGTCGCCCCGGGCGCCTTGCCTGCCGGCGCTGATGGGTTCGACGCCTGCTTCGACTGCGCGGGTTCCGGCGGGTCGATCTCAACGGCCGCCCTCATGGTGCGGCCGGGCGGAACCGTCGCCGCCATCGCGCTCCACCACTACCCAGAGGAACTCGACACGAACGTGATCATCGCACGCGAGATCGTCATCACCGGCGCTCACGTCTTCGCCGACGAGATGCCCGAGACGCTGGAGTTGCTCCGCATCCAGACGGGCCGCTTCGCGCCCGTCGTGGACCGCACTGTTGGTCTGGAGGAGCTTCCGGCGCTGGTCGCCGCGGCCGCCGATGGACACCAAGAGCACCTCAAGCTTGCGGTGGCACCCTGGGCCTGATTGCCGGAAACGTCGTTGACCAGAACTGTCATCGGCGATTGTCCGTCGAACGATGCATCTCGCCGGTCCCGGTCGGCTCCGGCGCGGATCCGACCACAGCCGCGCGCGATCGGGAACTCGCCAGCTGCGCAGTCAGCTCGGCCCCGATCCGCGCCGCCGTCACCTCAACGTGGTGCATCGCTACCTTGAGGTCCGACCCAACCAACCGGAACGATGGGGCCGTGATGCTAACGGCAGCGGGCGGGTGGCCCGACCACGAGATCCGACAGGCAACGGCGGTGATCCCGGCCTCCACCGCGTCCGCCGCGACTTGCGCCCCACCAAGACCGGACAGAGCTGCTCCACCTGCCGTTCCGATGAGAGGTACCGTCCGTCCGGCCCAGCCGCTGTGGCGTAGCGCTCGAGGGCTCTCTACCTGGTCGAGGAAGACGGACTGGGTCCCGTCCTGGACGAGGAGGTTCGCCGTTTCTCCAGTTAGATCGCGGAGTTCGCTGAGCAGGGGGAGTGCGATCGTCCGGAGAAGCTCGATCGGCTCGATCCGCGCGGCGAGCCGAACTGTACGAAGTCCCAGCGAGTAGAGCCCCCCCGGGGCCACCGCGACAAGGCCTTCGGCTTCCAGGACCGAGAGGGTGCGCTGCACCCGTTCCAGATCCAGGCCGGTGCTCTGGGCCACCGATGCTGCGGTCTGGCGTACGACCTGCCGGTCGAATGACTCGAGGATCTGGAGAGCCGTCGGGATCGTCGGGACCTCGGCGCCGATCTCACGGGCCCGATCGCCGACGGCCCACGTCCGCCCCGTGTGATCGTATTTCACGAAGCCACGGTCGCGCATCGTGTTCAGGAGTTGGTGAGCGCTCGACTTCGGTATGTCGCACTCGCGCGCGACGACCATGGTGGGCAGCCCGTAGCTGCGGCGTTCCAGGAGATCGAGGACTCGCAGTGCGCGGTCGGCCGACCTCGAGGCGCCGAGCACGGGCGTTTGTCTGTCCACCATATCGCCTCCAGCAGGCGCGTTTTGAAGAACCGGCGGATATGGCCTCTGTCTTCAATACTAGACGGAAGTTCGGCACGTCGCCCTTGTTCTTGTACGGAAGGGCGTCGTAGGCTGCTCGCATGAATGCCGCTGAGTCCAGCATCTTGGACAGTTCGGAGAACCTGCCGCGCACGCACCGGCGGTGCCCAAGCAGTGTCGTCCAAAACCCGGCCCGACGCACCAGGGAAGCTGCCGATGTCCATCGTCCTTGATGGCTCCTCGCTCACAATCGAGAAGCTCGTCCGGATCGCCCGCGACGGGGAACCGGCGACGCTCGATCCGGCGGCAATCAAACGGATTCGCGCCTGCCGGACGATGCTCGAGGAGAAGCTCGCCGCGCACGAGACCATGTACGGGGTGAACACTGGGATCGGCGAGTTCTCCGAGGTGGTCCTGACGGACCAACAGGTCGAGCAGTTCCAGCGCTATCTCATTTACAACCACGCCGCAGGGATCGGCGAGCCCGCCTCGATCGAGTCCGTCCGGGCCGCGATCGCCGGCAGGGTCAACGTCCATGCTCACGGCAATTCCGGCCCTCGTCTGGAGATCCCGCTGACGCTCCTCGATATGCTCAACCGCGACGTCACCCCGGTCGTCTGCCAGAAGGGCTCCGTCGGTGCGTCCGGCGACCTTGCTCCGATGGCCCAGGTGGCGCTTCTGCTCATGGGCGAGGGCGAGGCCTACCACCGGGGCGAGCGGCTGCCCGGACGCGTGGCGATGGAACGGGCGGGGATCCCGATCCCGGGCCTCGCGGCGCGCGACGGCTTGGCCACGATCAACGGCTCGAACCTGCTCACCGCGATGAGCGCGATCGAGCTGTACGACATCGACCGGCTCCTGCGCCAGGCTGAGATCGCCGCTGCGATGACGCTGGAAGCACTGCTCGCCAACCTCAAGCCCTATGACCCGCGCCTCCACGAGCTGCGCGGCTTCCCGGGCGCGATCCGGAGCGCTCGTTCGATCATGGCCTGCATCGCCGGCAGCGACCTGGTGACCGACAAGGTGAAGACGAAGGTCCAGGACGCGTACTCGATGCGTTCGTCGCCGCAGGTGATCGGCGCCGCCCACGATGTCGTCGCCTTTGCCTGCCGCCAAGTGGAGATCGAGCTCAACGGCGTCGGCGACAACCCGATCTTCCTGCCCGAGGAACGGCTCACGCTCACCGGCGCGAACTTCCAAGGGACACCGGTCAGCCTGCCCATGGACATGGTGGGCGCGGCCGTGACGATGGTCTGCGTCCTCTCCGAGCGCCGGCTCAACCGGCTCACGAACCCGGCCCTCAGCATGGGGCTGCCCGCATTCCTGACCAAGGGTGCCGGGATGTTCTCGGGGATGATGCTCAGCCAGTACACGGCCGACACGCTCATCACCGAGCAGCGCATCCTCTCCGCGCCCGCCTCGATCCTCTCGATCCCGGCCGCTGCGGACCAGGAGGACTTCGTCTCGATGGGCATGAATACCGCGATCAAGACCGGCCAAATCCTCGCCAACGCCTACGGCGTCATCGGGATCGAGATGATGGCTGCCGCGCAGGCCCTCGACTTCCGGAACTTCACGTTCGGCGCCGGTGTCGAGGCCGCCCGCTGGGCCATCCGCCGCCAGGTTGCTCATCTTGACGAAGACCGCCCGCTGCATGTCGACCACACGGCGATCGCGGAGCTCGTCCGCTCCGGTGAGATCCTGCGTGACGTCGAGGCGGCGGTGGGGCCGCTCGCGTGACGGAACCGGCCCCGAATCAGGGCTCCTTGATCATGCGGCGGATGACCGGCCGGACGGCCTTGGTCACCGGCGGCACCAGCGGAATCGGCTTGGCTGCCGCCACGCGATTGGCCAGGGAAGGTGCGAGCGTCTTCGTGGTCGGCCGCGACCGGCACCGCCTCGACGGCGCTCTCGACGAGATTCGCGCAGCCGTTCCCGGCGTCACAGTCACGGGCAGGGCTGCGGACGTCACCGACGCTGAGGCGATGGCAGCCGCTGTCGCCGAGGCCGCCCGGTTCGGATCGCGACTCGACGTGCTCGTTGCGGCGGCCGGCATCGACGGCGAGGGCCGCGACGTCCTGGACCTCGACCCGTCTGCCTTCATGCACGTGCTCGACATCAACGTGCGTGGCCTGTTCGTCGCCGCGCAGGCCGGGGGTCGGCGGATGGCGGCCGATGGCGGTGGCGGAGCGATAGTTCTGGTCGCGTCCGTGAACGGCCTCGTAGCCGAGGTCGGCTTCGCCGACTACAACGCCTCGAAGGGTGGCGCCGTGCTGCTCGCCCGTTCGATGGCCCGCGACCTCGCCGACCGCCGGATCCGCGTCAACGCGGTGTGCCCGGGGTATGTTCGTACCCCGATGACCGCGGGGTACCTGGCTGACCCGGCCACGATGGCCACGATCACCAGGGGGATACCGTTGGGGCGAGTCGCGGACCCCGACGAGATCGCGGCAGTCATCGCATTTCTCGTCTCCGATGAAGCGTCCTACGTCACCGGATCAGCCATCGTCGTCGATGGCGGGAGGACTGCATGAGGGTGCTCACCCTGCGCCGTTGGGCGGAACTCGACGCCGCGGAGCGGAACCGGATCCTCGAGCGCGCGACGAGCCAGATCCTGGATCCCAAGCTGCTTGAATCCATCGGCCGGATCTACGCCGACGTGGCAGCTCGCGGCGACGCCGCCGTGGCCGACGCGACCGAGCGCTTCGACGGCGTGCGGGTCGACCCGAATGCGCTGCTGGTCGACCAAGCCGATATCGACGCGGCGCACGCGGCGCTCTCGCCGCCACTCCTCGATGCGATCCGCTTCGCGATTGCGTCGGTTCGTTCGTTCAACGAGGCGCAGCTGGCGGCCAGCCCCGACTGGCGCCGCGAGATCCGCCCCGGCGTCGAGGTGGGCGAGCGGATGCTGCCCATCCCCAGCGCCGGGCTCTTCGTGCCCTGCGGCAAGGGTTCGTACCCGTCAGTCCTGGTGATGATCGGCACTCCGGCGGTCGTGGCTGGGGTGCCAGAGATCACGGTCGTCGTGCCGCCGATGCCCGGTACGGACAGGGTCGACCTTGGCGTCCTCGCGACCGCGAAGGAGCTCGGGATTCGGCGGGTCCTGCGGGCGAACGGGCCGGCCGGCGTTGCCGCGGTCGCGCTCGGCACGGCCACGATCCCACGCGTCACGAAGATCGTCGGGCCGGGCAGCCCGGCTGTCACGGCCGCCCAGGTCCTGGCTCAGATCCACGGGGTCGCCACGAACATGCTCTGCGGGCCGTCGGAGTCCCTCATCATCGCCGACGAGTCGATCGACCCCGTCCGCCTCGCCGCCGACCTGCTCAATGAGGCTGAACACGGCGCCGATTCGGCCGCGCTGCTTGTCACCGACTCTCTCTCGGTCGTCGAGGCGGTCGACAACGAGATCGCCGGCCAACTCGCCCGCCTGCCTGAGCCCCGCGCGTCGTACGCGCGATCGGCCCTCTCGGTGCTGGGTGGTGCGTTCCTCTTCGACTCCATGGACGAGGCGGTCGAGTTCGCCGGGATCTACGCGCCGGAGCATCTTCAGATCGCGACGAGAGACCCGGAAGCGACCCTCGCGCGACTGACCTACGCGGGAGAGGTGCTGCTCGGCCAGGATTCGCCGGTGAGCGCCGCGAACTTCACGATCGGTGTGCCGGCGACGCTGCCGACCGGCGGCTTCGCCCGGATCAACGGCGGCGTCACGTCGCGGACCTTCATGACGACCACGTCCATCGCCAGGCTCACCGCCGCCGGACTGGCGTCGCTCGCGGCGGCGACGCTCGCGCTCGCCGACCACGAGGGATTCCCCGCCCACGCAGCAGCGCTGCGCATCCGGGGCCTGGGGTGACCGACCGGCCCGGCCCGGCCGTCGGCCGGTCTCCGGTGGACCTCGGCATCGCGCCCGTGGAGGGAGGGCCCGGGCCCCTCAACCTCGCCGAGTTCGAGGCGTTGGCCCTCGCCGAGCTCGATCCCGGGGTCGCCGCGTACTTCGGCGGCGCGGCGGCCGACGAAGTGACTCTGGCGGACAACCTGGACGCGTTCCGCCGCTGGCGCATCGTTCCGCGCGTCTTGGTGGACATCGAGACACGCGACCCGTCGGTGGAGATGCTCGGCCGACGCTGGCCCGCCCCGATCATGGTGGCGCCGATGGCGCTCCAGCGGATGGCCCATCCCGACGGGGAGGTGGCCGTCGCCCGCGCCTGCGCGGCTCGCGGGATCACGATGAGCCTGTCCACGGTCGCCAGCGCCACGATCGAAGACGTGGGCGCGGCCAGCGCGCCCACGTGGTTCCAGCTGTATCTCCTGCGCGATCCTGGACGCAACCGCGAGCTGCTCGACCGGGCGGCCGCAGCCGGTTACGAGGCGATCATCCTGACGGTCGACGCTCCCATCCTCGGTCGGCGGGAGCGGGACCTGCGGACCCAGTTCCATCTCCCCCCGGGCGTGGGGTACGCCAACATCCACCGTAGCGGAACGAAGCGCGACCATGCGAAGGGCGACGATATCTACGGCGACGACGACATCAAGCCCGCGAACACCCTGGAGGATCTCGACTGGACGACGGCCAACACGCGCCTGCCGGTCATCGTGAAGGGGATCCTGCATCCCGTGGACGCACGCGCCGCGATCGACCACGGTGCGGCCGCAGTCGGCGTCTCGAACCATGGCGGCCGCCAGCTCGACAGCTCGATCGCCGCGCTCGACGCCCTGCCGGGCGTCCTCGACGCGGTCGTCGGGCGCGTCCCCGTCATCCTCGACGGCGGCATCCGGCGCGGCACCGACATCCTGATGGCGCTCGCCCTGGGGGCTCGCGCGGTGATGGTTGGTCGTCCCATCCTGTGGGCCCTCGCGTGGGGTGGCGAGCGAGGCGTCGGGCTCGCCCTCGACATGCTGGTGAAGGAATACGACCTGGCCCTGGCGCTGGCAGGCGTGCCGCGGTCGGCATCCCTGTCGCCGGGGCTGCTCGTCCGCGCGGCCTCCGCAGCGGCCGGGGCCTGACCGCGCGGTATCGGCGTGACCGGCGACCGCTTCGACCTGGCGATCATAGGCGGCGGGATCGTCGGGCTGGCGACGGCCGTCCAACTGCAGCGCCGGCGGCCGGACCTGCGCATGGTGGTGCTCGAGCAGGAGGGGAAGCTGGGGGCCCACCAATCGGGCCACAACAGTGGCGTCCTCCACGCCGGCCTCTACTACGCCCCTGGCTCGCAGAAGGCACGCCTGTGCCGCGAGGGCAAGGCAGAACTCGAGGCGTTCTTGGAGGGGCACGCAATTCCATTCGAACGGTGCGGCAAGCTCGTCGTGGCGCTGACGCTGGACGAGTTGCCTCGCCTGGAGGAACTCCGGCGACGGGCGACCGCGAATGGCGTGCCCCGGCTGGAGGAGATCGGCCCGGAGCGCATCCGAGAGATCGAGCCGCACGCGGCCGGCCTCCGGGCCCTCTGGAGCCCCACGACCGGGATCACCGATTTCCGGCTGGTCGTCGCGGCCCTCGCCCGCGAGATTCAATCGGCCGGCGGCACGATCGAAACCTCCCGCCGGGTCACGGGAGTCGCAGATCACGGAAGGGATCGGGTTCTTCAGACGAGCCGCGGTCCGCTCATCGCTCACAACGTCATCGCCTGTGCGGGGCTGTGGGCCGACCGGGTGGCGAAGCTCACCGGCGACTCCGGGCGTGATCGCATCGTCCCGTTCCGCGGCGACTATTACACGCTCACCGCTGACGCTAGGTCACTCGTCCGCGGCCTCATCTACCCCGTCGCCGACCCACGCTTCCCGTTCCTCGGAGTCCATTTCACCCGGCGCATCGACGGTGAGGTCTGGGCCGGGCCGAACGCAGTGCTGGCATTCGCTCGCACCGGCTACCGGCGGACCGACGTGAACCTGCGCGACCTGGTCGATACACTCACCGATCGCGGGTTCCTGCGCCTGGCGGCCCGCTTCTGGCGGATGGGAGCCGTCGAGTTGTGGCGCGACTGGTCGAAAGCCGCGTTCCTCGGGGCACTCCTCCGTTACGTTCCGGAGCTCCGAGCGGACCAGCTGGTCTTTGGGCCTTCCGGCGTCCGCGCCCAGGCGCTCGATCCGGACGGGACGCTCGTCGATGACTTCCGGTTCGGCGGCAACCGCCACGTCCTTCACGTTCGGAATGCCCCATCTCCCGCAGCCACGGCGTCGCTCGCGATCGGCCGGGAACTCGCCGAGCGAGCCATCGAACGATTCGAGCTCACTCGCGCGCGTCCGTAGGTCGCCCAAGCACTTCGTCGGATTCGGTGACGGTCGCCCCTCCGCGGGTTCGACGAACATTGGGGCGCCGCGGCACGTCAGCTCGGAGCCGCGCGGAGCGCGGACGGGCCGGGCGCCCGGGAGCGCCGTGCCCCGATCCGAGCCGCCGACCGTCGCTGTCATCCGCGTCCCTCCCGAGGCCTGGGTCAATGCCACCGGAGTCCTCCGTCAGGCGCGCCCTCCGCCGCTCGTGGCGTGACGGTAGCACTCCCGCGATCCGTCGGAGTCCGCTCAGAGTTCGCGGCGCACCACCGGGAAGTGCGGGTCGTCGACCGCGAGGGTGAACCCGACGCCGAGCCAGAACGCCGTGGTCGCCGCGCTCGTCGCCTCGGGCCGCGCGCCGATCTCCGGATACGCCTCCACGGCGGCGAACCCGCGCCCGGCGAGATCCGCGCAGACCGCGTCCACCAGTCGCCGGGCGTGACCGGCATGACGACCGTCGGCCGTGCTCGCGACGCAGGTGATGACGGCCGGGGGTGGCGCATCCGGCAGCTGCCGATACAGCTCCCGAACGCGAGCCGCTCGCGGATACGCGGACAACGGCCCGAATTGCGCATACGCGAGCGGGACGTCGTCCACGAGGAGGACCTTGGCGTAGCTCCCGAAGACCGCGGCGCCGCGCCCGAGGAGGGCGAGTTTTCGAGGGGCGACCGGAGCGGGTCCGCGGGCTGGCGCGCGCCGCGGGGCGAACGGATTGTCGACGAGCGGATCGGCGTCGCCGGGCGCGGCGAACGGATTGGATGTCGGGGCGCGCTGGACCGCGGGCGCGAACGGGTTGAGCGAAGGGTTGAGCGAGGGACCCTCGCCGAAGGGGTTCGGCCGGGGACGCAGGGCGGCTGCTGCCGCCGATGTCGCCTGGGCGGCCGGGGAGACCCGCGCCCGTTTGGAGCCTCGGTCCGCGTCCTCCCAGTAGTCGCAGGTCCGATGGTCGAAGGCCGGGTCGGCGCACGGTGGCAGGACGGAGAACGACACCTCGTCCTCGACGTCCACGATCCGGACCGCCATCGCGACCGTCTGCCTCAGGACCGGGACCGCACGTCCGGGCGGGGCCCGGGGCCAGCAGCAACGGTCAGGCCGGCGGGTACGGCGAGGTCCGCTGGACCCGCGAGGTGGGAGAGCGTGCCGTCATGGACGAGTGCGAAGGCTGCGGCGAGGTCCGGGCCCGGCTCTCGATCCACCTCGAGCCGCGGGATCGCCGCCCGGATGATCCGGTGGGCTTCGGCGACCCCGGCTCCCGGTCGAGCATCCGGGAGCTGATCGAGGCGGAAGTCGAGCGCCTGGGTGGCGCATATGAGCTCGATCGCGACGATCCGCTCGACGTGCTCGAGGACGGCCCGGGCGTGCCGTGCGGCGATCGAGCCCATCGAGACGTGGTCCTCCTGGTTCGCGCTCGTCGGGATCGAGTCGGCCGAGGCGGGATGCACGAGGACCTTGTTCTCGGAGGCGAGAGCGGCGGCCGTGTACTGCAGGATCATGAGGCCGCTGTTCGTGCCCGGATCCGCGGCGAGGAACGGCGGCAGACCCCCGTTGAGTCGCGCGTCCACGAGGAGTGCCGTCCGCCGCTCCGAGATCGATCCGAGCTCGGCAACAGCGAGCTTCGCCGCGTCGAGGGCGAGGGCGACCGGCTCACCGTGAAAGTTGCCGCCGCTGATGACGAGGCCGCCGCCTGTCGCGATCGCCGTCGGGTCCGCCGCGCCGCCGCCCGCAAAGACGAGCGGATTGTCCGTCGCCGAGTTGAGCTCGATGTCGAGCACCCGGCGGAGGTGGTCGAGCATGTCGCGGACCGCACCGTGGACCTGCGGCACGCAGCGAAGCGAGTACGGGTCCTGGACCTTGTGGGCGTCGCCGTGGTGGCCGGTCTGGAGGCTCGAATCGCGGAGGAGGTGCCGCAGCTCCGCGGCCACGGCGATCTGGCCCGGGTGCGGACGAGCGAGCTGGTACGCGGCGGAGAATGCGACATCGGTCCCGAGAAGTGCCTCGACGGACATCGCGGCCGCCACGCTTGCGGTCCGGGTGAGCCGATCCGCGTCGGCCAGGAGGAGCGCTCCGAGCGCGCTCATCATCTGGGTCCCGTTGAGGAGCGCGAGACCCTCTTTCGCCTCGAGGACGAGCGGCTCGAGCCCGGCCTCGCGGAGCGCGAGGAGCGCCGCCATGCGCCGGCCGCCGAACTCCACCTCGCCACGGCCGATGAGCGGGAGGGCAAGGTGGGCCAGCGGTGCGAGGTCGCCGGACGCTCCCAGGCTCCCCTGTTCGGGCACGACGGGGTGGATCCCCGCCTCGAGGAACGACAGCAGCCGATCCACGAGGTCCGGCCGGCACCCCGAGTGGCCGAGGGCGAGCGTGTTCGCCCGGAGGAGGAGCATCGCCCGGACGATCTCGCGCGGGAACGGCGCACCCACGCCGGCCGCGTGGCTCATGAGGAGGTTCTGCTGGAGTCGTCCGACGTCCTCGCGGGGGATGAACGTGGTCGCCAGGTCACCGAAGCCGGTCGTCACGCCGTACACCACGGCGCCCTCCGCCACCAGCCGCTCGATGACCCCACGCGCCTCCGCCATGCGGGCCCTGGCGTCCGGGTCGAGGACCGCCCTCCTCCCCCGTCGAGCGACCGCCTCCACGTCGGCGATCGTGAGGTCGGCGCCGGTGAGGATGACGGCGCTCGGGGTCTCGCCGTTCTGTTCAGTCACGCCCCGGAGCATAGCCGCCCGCCTCGGCTCGGCGCAGCCGGTCGAGTCGCGAGCGTTCCGGGCGTCCCCTCGGCTATGCTCCCCCGATGCTCGGTTTCATCGACACGATCGTCATCCCGTTCCTCAACAGCCTGTACGGTGCCGTCGGGTACGTCGGCGTCGCCGTGGCCATGGCGATCGAGTCGGCCATGATCCCGCTCCCGTCCGAGCTCATCCTCCCCTACGCCGGGTTCCTCGTCTCCGACCCGACGCAGATCGAACCGCTGACCCACGGCCCGTGGTCCTTCTGGATCGTCGTCATCGTGGCGACCATCGGCAACACGATCGGGTCGCTCATCGGGTACGCGATCGGCGCGTACGGGGGCCGACCGCTCCTCGCCCGGTGGGGCCGCTTCCTCCTCATCCGCGAGGACGAGCTCGCCGCCACCGAGCGATTCTTCGCCCGACATGGCGCGGCGACGGCATTCGTCAGCCGACTCCTCCCGGTCGTGCGGACCTTCATCAGCTTCCCGGCCGGCGTCGCTCGCATGCCGCTCGCCACGTTCATCGCCTTCTCGGCCGCCGGCGCATTCCTCTGGTCGGTCGCTCTCGTCTTCGCCGGCACCCAGCTCGGCGCCCACTGGCAGGACATCCGCCACACGCTGCAGCCGTTCGACACCCTGATGCTCGTGGTGGTCGTGGCGCTCGTCGCGGTCTTCGTCTGGTGGCGGCTCGGCCGCCCTGGCTGGCGCCGCGCGAGCTGACCGCCTCCCGGTTCTCGCACCGCCTCCCGGCTACTCGAAGATCTCCTCCGGCGGAGGCATGCCGCGGAAGCGCCGGTACAGCGCGATGTCGTAGACGATCTTCAGCGCACCGGACAGGTAGAACGGGATCGCCGCGAGCGCGGCGGCGCCCACGAGTGGAGCCGCGATGAGCGGCGAGACGGCCGCTCCAGTCGTCCGCGCGATGCCCGTCACGCCGGCGGCGGCAGATCGTTCGTCCGGCTCGACGATCGCCATCGTGTAGCTCTGCCGGGTCGGCACGTCCATCTGGCTGATGCTCGCCCGGATGAGGAGGAGGAGGATCGCGAGGGGCAGACTCGGCATGATCGGGATGAGGATGAGCAGGATGTTGCTCGGCAGGTGGGTGAACACCATCGTCCGGATGAGGCCGAACCGGGCGGCAAGGCGCGACGCCGAGAGCGCCGAGATGGCCGCGAGGATGTTCGTCCCGAAGAAGATCGCCCCGAGGACGGCCGGATCGACCTGCCATCGGAGGTGGAACCAGTACGCGACGAGACTCTGCGTGACGAGGCCGCCGGCGAACGCGTCCAGGCCGAAGAGGGCCGACAGTCGGAGGACGATCGACCGCGACCGATGCAGTCCGAACCGCGCTCGGACGCTCGCCGGCACCCCGCTCCGATCGAACTCCACGGCCGGTGTGAGGCGACCGAAGCCGAGGGCAAGGAGGAGTCCGACCACCGCGTAGACGACGAGGACCGCCCGATAGCTGTCGATGGGCGTCGTCCCGGCCGCCTGGAGCGCCTGGGCGATGAGCCCCCCGGATAGCGCGCCGACCGCCGCGGCCACGGAGCCGACGAGGTTGTACCAGGCGAAGACATGGGTCCGCGACGCGCCGGGGATGGAGATCGTCAGGGCCGCCTGCTCAACGGCGAGGAACGGCCCCACCTCGTTGCCGGATGGCGAGATCACCCCGATCGTCGCGGCGAGAAGAAGGAGCAGCGGATCGCGCGTCACGACGAAGACGGCTCCCGCGGCCGCCATGAGCAGCGCGCCGGCGATGAGCACGCGCCGCCGACCGAGCCGATCGGCATTCGTCGTGAGCCACAGGCTGACGAGCGTGTCGCCGGCGAGGGTGAGGCTGAGCACCACCCCGATCTGCGGATCGGACAGGCCGACCGCGGCGAGATAGAGGACAAGGACGACCGCCACCGATCCGTAGGCGAACATCCGGAGCGTCCGGGCGACGAACAGCGCCCGGCCGTCGCGTGTCAGTTCCGGCACGGTCGACGGTTCACTCCCATGGCGTCGCCGTGGCCGGACGGACGTGGGCAACGTCATTGAGGAGGACGAGACGGGCATCGGACGGGCCGATGCCGTGCTCGAACCGGAGGACCGTGAGGTTCACCTGGCTCTGGAGGAAGCGGAGCCGGAACTCGCGGACCGGCAGATCGAGGGCGACGCAGACGAGGATCCGGTTGAAGCTGCTGTGGCCGACCGCCAGGACCGCGAGCGCGCCGGGATCGTCCGGCTCATGGCTGTCCGGGTGTGCGACGAGGAGGTCGTCGAGGAAGCTCCGGGCCCGAGCCGCGACATCGCCGCCGGACTCGCCCCCGGGACAGCGGAACGATGCGGGATCGGCCTCCCAGGCATGCCGACGCAGCCGGTCCGTCGCCTCGATCTCATCGTACGTGTGGCCCTCCCATTCGCCGTAGTCCATCTCGAGGAGACGGGGATCGGTCGTCACCGGTGCCGGATCCGCGAGCCCGGCGACGATGATCTCAGCCGTCTGGCGAGCACGGAGGAGGGGGCTCGAGACGATCCGCTCGAAGCGAGTCGCTGCGAGCCGGATGGCGAGCGCCTGGGCCTGGGCGCGACCGGCGTCCGAGAGCTCCACGTCGATGCGCTGGCCGAGATGCTGCTCGGGCACGGACCGTGGAGTCAGGCCGTGCCGCGTCAGGACGAGAGTCAGCATCGCGGCACAGTGTAGGATGCCCGCCGGAGGCACCGCCGACTGGATGATCGACCCCAGACCACCCGCCGCTCACGACGATCACGGCCACGACGTGGCGCTCGGGCCGCCCGACTGGGCCGCCTGGGGCGCGGGGCTCCTCGGGGTCGCGCTCGGCCTCGCCGTCTGGATCTGCCTCGCCGTCGCGACGGGCTGAGCGCAACGACGGGCTGAGCGCACAAGGGCGGCGTCACTCAGAAAAGGCCGACAACCTCGCCGTCCGCGTCGATGTCGATCTTCTCTCCGCCCGGCCGCGAGGGCAGGCCAGGCATCGTCCGCATCTCGCCGCAGATGGCGGTGACGAAGCCGGCCCCGGCGGAGAGCCGGATCTCGCGGATGGGGACGGTGAAGCCGCTCGGGCGCCCCTTGAGGGCGGCGTCGTGACTCAACGAGTACTGCGTCTTCGCCATGCAGATCGGCAGCTGGCCATAGCCGAGATCCTCGTATTGCATGAGCGACCTGCGGGCCGCGGGAAGGAACTCCACCCCGTCGGCTCCGTAGATCCGTGTCGCGATCGTCGCGATCTTCTCGGCAAGCGGCATCTCGTCCGGGTAGAGAAGCCGGAACTCGGCGGGCTCCGAGGTCGCCGCCCAGACCGCCTCGGCGAGTGCCGTGGCGCCCTTCCCACCGTCCACGAAGTGCGTCGCGACGACTGCGTCGCGGGCACCCGCCGCGAGCGCGACCTCGCGGATCGCGTCCACCTCCGCCGGCGTATCCGTCGGGAACGCATTGATCGCGACCACCGCGGGGATACCGAAGAGCCGGACGTTCTCGATCTGTTTGGCGAGGTTCGCAGCACCGGCCCTGACGGCTGCCACGTTCTCCTCGAGGAGAGCCGGGTCGAGCGGCTTGCCGGCGACGATCTTCCCGACCCCCCCGTGCATCTTCAGCGCCCGCACGGTGGCGACGACGACCGCCGCGTTCGGCACGAGCCCCGACGCCCGGCACTTGATGTCGAAGAACTTCTCGGCACCCATGTCCGCCCCGAACCCCGCTTCGGTGCAGACGATGTCGTTCGTCACGAGAGCGAGGCGGTCGGCGATGATCGAGTTGTTGCCGTGGGCGATGTTGGCGAACGGCCCGCAATGGACGAACGCCGGCCCACCCTCGAGCGTCTGGAGAAGGTTCGGCTTGATCGCGTCGCGGAGGAGCACCGTCATCGCTCCGGCGACGCCGAGGTCCTCCGCGGTCACCGCCTTCCCGTCCGCCGTCGTCGCCAGCACGATCCGGCCGAGCCGGGCGCGGAGGTCGTGGAGATCGCTGGCCAGGGCGAGGACCGCCATGACCTCCGAACCCACGGTGATGACGAACTCCGTCTCGCGGGGGACGCCATCCTCGCGACCGCCGAGGCCGATGACGACGTGGCGAAGCGCGCGATCGCTGATGTCGAGGACCCTCGGCCAGAGGATCCCGTGCGGGTCGATCCCGAGCGGGTTCCGGTGGTGGAGGCTGTTGTCGAGGAAGGCCCCGGCGAGGTTGTGCGCCGCCCCGATCGCATGAACGTCGCCGGTGAGATGCAGGTTGAAATCCTCCATCGGGATCACCTGGCTGTAGCCGCCACCAGCGGCGCCGCCCTTGATCCCGAAGACCGGACCGAGGGACGGCTGCCGGATGTTCACCGACGCCCGATGGCCGATCGCGTTGAGCCCCTGCGCCAGACCGACCGTCGTCGTCGACTTGCCCTCACCGAGAGGCGTCGGCGTGATCGCCGTCACCACGACGTAGCGGCCGCGGGGGCGCTCGGCTTCGAGGCGTTGGATCGCCCCAAGCGTGACCTTCGCCTTGGACGGGCCATAGAGCTCGAGCTCATCGTCGCGGATGCCGAGGTCGGCCGCCACCGCCGCGATCGGGCGCGGGCGGACAGCTCGGGCGATCTCGAGGTCGGACGGGAAGCTCATGCGAGCCTTCGAGCCTGCTGCTCGGCGGCGCGAAGGACGTGGGTCATGAGGAGGGCGTTCGTCACCGGGCCGATGCCCCCGGGGACCGGCGTCAGGGCGGAGGCGACCGCTGCCACGGACTCCTCGTCGACGTCCCCGACGAGGCGCTCGCCGACGAGATTGATCCCCACATCCACCACGACCGCACCTCGCTTGAGCATCTGACCGGTGATGAGCGCCGGGACGCCGGCAGCCACGACGACGATGTCCGCCGCGCGGACGTGAGCCGCGAGGTCCTCCGTCCGGCGGTGGCAGACCGTGACGGTCGCATCCTCTCGAAGAAACAGGAGCGCCGCCGGCTTGCCGACGACATTCGATCGGCCGACGACCACGACCCGCCTGCCGCGGATCTGGACACCCGAACGCTTGAGGATCTCGACCGCGGCCTGCGCCGTGGTCGGCAGAAAGCCGTCGTTGCCGAGGGTGAGCCGCCCCGCGTTGAGGGGGTGGATGCCGTCGATGTCCTTCGCCGGATCGAGCGTCTCCGTCACCGTGACGAGGGGGATCCGCTTCGGCAGCGGCATCTGGACGATGATCCCGGCGACGAGTGGATCCTCGTTGAGGTCAGCGATGGCGTTCCGAAGCTGCGCTGCAGACGCTCGGCCCGGCACCTCGACGAGCCGACCGGCGATCCCGACGCCCCGGCACGTGCGAAGGATCTGCCGAAGGTAGACGGCCGACGGCGCGTCCCGGCCGACGAGGACGACCGCGAGCGTCGGCGCATACCCGTGCCGCCTCCGGAACGTCGCGACGTCCGCCTTGACGCCCGTCGTGATCTCCGCTGCGATCGGGGCGCCGAGGAGCATCCGGGCGTGCGTGGGTCCCCGTCGCCTTGGCGCTGCGACCGTCACTGCTCGAGATCGGCCGGCAGCGGGTCGCGCGCCTCGCCGGAGGCGACGACCGAGCGAGTCCTCTCGGCGAGCGAGGTGACCTGGACGAGGAGCGCGTCGACGCGACTCTCGATCTCCGCCGCGCGCGCGGGGTCGCCGAGAGCCGGGAGGTTGATCCGGACATTGGCCGCAGCGCCACGCGCCGCGGCCTCGCCGAGCAGCGACGCGACCGCCAGGTCACTCGCCGCGTTGACGTTGCTCCGGCCGGCGAGCTCCTCGGTCGCGGCCACGAGATCGCGGCACGCCTCGACACAGGCGAATGGAACCTGGGTGGCCGTGAGCGCCGCGGCTCGGAGTCTCGCCGATCGCCGGGCCCGGTCGTCTTCCGTCTCGCGCGGCATCTTCATCGCGATCGCAAAGGACCCATACGCCGCGGCATCGTCGTCCGCGAGCTCGAGGAACCGGCTGGCAAGACGGCGGCCGGTCGCGACGGACCGAGCATGGGTCGCGGCGTGATCGGCGTACCGAGGCCGGTCCGAGGACAGGGTCGCGACCATCGTGACGAGTGCGGCGCCGAGACTCGCGGCGACCGCCGACGCACTTCCTCCCCCCGGGACCGGCTCCTCCGATGCGAGCTGACCGATGAAATCCTCGACGGTCATCTTGCGGAATGGAACGGCCGCAGCCTCGGGTGGCACATCGCCGATTGTAGCCGCGGGGCGGTCGCTCGGGATGAGCGCGGTACCGGCGCACCCACCCCGAGCTCGCCCTGTCCGGCCGGATGGGGAGGAGCCGCCGGCCGGGATGGCCCGACGGTCGAACGTCGGGCGTCGTCGTGGAGCGGAGCCTCGCGTCAGGCGGCTGGACGCGCCTCGTCGAGCCCGTCGATCGTCCATCGGCGGCTCCGATGGACGTACGTCAGCGCGAGGCGGGCTCGCGGCGTCTCGACCTCGAAGATCGTCCGTGGCCCGACCGCCGCGGAATACGCGGAGGTCTCGTGACGGACGGCGGCGAGCGAGGTCACCGGAAGCCGTTCCGAGCCCCACGTGATCTCCCGCGGACGTCCATCGAACCAGTCGGTCCGGACGCGGACTGGAACGGGTTCGACTCGGATCATCGCCATCTCTCGATTCCCTTTCAGCGGTTCGTCGGCGATCCGCTGGACGACCTGGGCACGGGCTCGTCCATGACAGAACGGATGTTCGGTTGTTGCGGACTGTAGATCGAACGCCTGTTCTCTGTCAAGCGGTCAGGTGGACCATCCGGCCGCATCGTGCCATCTGTGTGACACACCGCGAGAAACCGGCGGAGGCACTCTCGCGGACGCTATGGCCGCCGCTCGGCGTCCGGGTCGGGCGGAAGCCCATGGCGAGCTTCCGGCCCAGGGACCCGTCCACCCTGCCGTCGCTCGGGGGCCGTCAACGGATCGCGTTCGAAGGGCGCCGGCAATCCCGTGCCGAGCAAGCGGGCCCGGGTGATGGTCCGCTCGCCATACCGTCGACGGATCGCGTCGGAGGCCTCGACAACGCTTCGTCGCCGCTCGTCGGCCCCCTCGAACAGCGCGATCTGCTCCCGCTCACCGAGATTCGAGGCCGTCACGCCGATGAGCCGGACGCGGATGCCGCGGACCTCCGGCCGGGCGAGCTCGAGCGCGGCGCGCCAGATGGGCTCGGTGAGATCCGTCGGCTCGACGAGCGTTCGCTGGCGGGTCACGGTGCGGAACGACGAGTCGCGGATCTTCACCGTCACCGTGCCGGCCCGGACTCCCGCGGACCGCAGGCGACCGGAGACGCCCTCGGCCATGGCGAGGAGCGTCCGCTCGATGACCTCCCGGTCGCTCGTGTCGACATCGAAGGTGTGCTCGTGGCCGATCGACTTCGCCGCGTCGCCCTGGCCGACCGGATCCGGATCGACGCCCCGGGCCCGCTCGGAGAGCGCGATGCCGTTCCTTCCGAACCGTCGCTCCACGAGCGCCGGATCGAGCGCCGCGAGGTCGCCGATCGTGCTCACGCCGAGCTCCCGGAGCGCCTCCGCCGTCCGGGCTCCGACGCCCCACAGCCGGGCGATCGGCAGCGGTGCGAGGAACACGGCCTCCTCGCCGGGGGGCACCACGACGAGCGCGTCCGGCTTGCGGAGATCGGAGGCGACCTTGGCGACGAGCTTCGTCGTCGCGACGCCCACGGACGCCGTGAGGTGGATCTCGTCGCTGATCGCCACCCGGATGAGCCCGCCGATCGTCGGCCCGTCGCCGAACAGGGACCGCGATGCCGTGACGTCGAGGAACGCCTCGTCGATGGAGATCGGTTCGACCAGCGGGGTGAAGCGCCGGAGGATCGCCATCACCTCGCGACTCACCGCCTGGTACTTGACGCCGTCCACCGGAAGGAAGACGCCCTGGGGACAGAGCGCGCCGGCCGTCCGCAGCGGCATCGCCGAGTGGACACCGAACGCCCGAGCCTCGTAACTCGCCGCCGAAACGACGCCACGATCGGTCGGCCCGCCACCGCCGACGATGACCGGCCGCCCACGGAGTCCCGGCCGGTCGCGCTGTTCGACCGCCGCGAAGAAGGCGTCGAGGTCGACGTGGAGGATCGTCCGGGTGGTCATGCCGCGCCTCAGAACGCCCAGTGGCCGATGACGAACAGGGTGAGGCAGACCGTGAGCAGCAACGTCAGGACGGCGATGACGAGCGGCCCAAGGTTCGGTCGGGCGATCCCGCGCCCCACGAAGATGAACAGGGCGGGGACGCCGAGCACGTAGCGCGGCAGGCTGATCGGCCAGCTCAGGGTGGCGAGCGAGACGAGCGTGATGAGGGCATACGTTGCATCAGCCGGACGGCGTCGAACGGACCGCAGTGTCCAGATGACCACGACCGCAAGAAGGACTTCCGCCGCCAGCGGCGCGACGTAGACGGTGAGCCACGACTCGTTCCAGCCTGGGCGCATGACGCCCGCGACGAGGGCCCGCAGGGCGTCCCACGGCCAGACGTTCTGGACGTGGAAGACCGTCCGCTGGATCTCGACGAACCTGAACGGGTCGCCGAAGGTCGTCACATTGATCCCGAGGTACAGCAGCGGGCCAAGGAACGGCAGAGCCAGCCAGCCAAGGTCTCGTCCCAACGAACGGTGCCTGACGAGGTACTCGACGCCGAGGGCGGGGATCAGGAAGGCGCCCTGGAGGCGGGTGAGCGAGGCCAGCAAGGCGAACACCCCGGCCCCGCGCCAGTCGTCCTCACGGGCTCGAACGAGCGACCAGACGACGAAGGCAAGGAACGGCGCCTCCGAATATGGCGCCACGAACGCGAATGCGGTCGGAAAGAGGTTGAGGGCGATGACGGAGGCCCGTGCCGTCCGCCGGCCATGGTCGTCGCGGGCCAGGTGGTACACGCCCACCGCGGCGAACACGGTGCCCGCGAATGAGACGAGCATCGCCGCCGCGAGCGGGCTGGTGAGAAGACTGCCCAACGCGATGAGAGCCGGGAACAGCGGGAACAGCACGATACGTGCAGGATCCGCGGGTGGCCCGTACCAGTACCGCGCAATCTCGAAGAAATGCGGGGCGTCCCAATGGGCCCAGATGCCGAACGGATCCTGGGTCAGGATCTCCGGTCGGAAGAACATGACGAGCAGGAACCCTGCCGCGATCGTGCCGATGTGGATCGCGATCGTGGGCAGGATGGCGTCCGCCCACTCCTCTGCGCGGCGGCGGTGACGCCACGCTTCCGACCCGGCGCCCAGGTCGACGATCGGCGCCGTTCCGACCGCGGGGCCGGCGGACACCGTCTGATCGCCGTGAGGCCGGTGCTCAGCCCTTCGGTTCGACCACGATCGTGACCTCCGGCGTCATGCCGGCGAAGACCTTGACCGCGACCTTGTACGTGCCGAGTGACTTGAGCGGCTCGTCGAGGTCCACCTTGTGGCGGTCCACCTCGATGCCGCGGCGGGCGAGCGCGTCGGCGATGTCCTTGGTCGTGATGGAACCGTAGAGCTTGCCGCCCTCACCGACCTTTACGCCCATCGTGAGGGTCGTGCTCGCGATGCGGGTGGCGTAGATCTCCGCCTCCTCCCGCTCGCGGCGACGCTTGTCCTCGCGGCTCGCGATGTCGTGCTGCCAGGCACGGTAGGCACCACCCGCGGCGGGCACGGCGAGATTCTGCGGGATGAGGAAGTTCACGGCGAAGCCGTCGGCGACCGACTTGAGCTCACCGCTCTTGCCGAGCTTGGCGACGTCGCTCGTGAGGATGATCTTCACGCTGGGGAACCCTCCCTGGAGATCCAGGACCGCAGGCGCGGCCCGATGTCGGTGGCTGAGATGGCGCGGCCGGCAGCCGAGGCGGCCTGCGGGACACGACGGAGCGTCCGCCGCACGGACTTGGGCGTGAGGCGGCGGATCTGGGCAACATCGCGATCGAAGGCGTCCCGCTCGATGCCGAGCTCGTCGAGCTTCTCGTGGAGCAGATCGCTCGGCACGCCATCGAGGAAGACATCGACGGCAAGGATCACGACGACCAGGTCGTCGATCCCGCCGAGGACCGGGATGTCGTCGGGAATCAGGTCGCGCCCGAGGAGCAGGTACCCGGCGGCTCCGGCGAGGACCGCCTTGCGGGCGAGGGGCGTCCGGACATCCTGGATGAGCGCGACGATGAGACGGACGTACGAGGGCGCCCGACTCGCGAGCGGCAGGAACGCCGCGTAGCCGAGCAGACGTCGGATCGACCCGGTCCGGCCCGGGTCGCGTCGTCCGTTGCGGGACGTCTTCGCTGCGCTGACCTTGGTCGCTGCAGCGTGATCGTTCGTGCGCGAGCGCGCCATCGTGTCGTCGTCGCCCTCTTGCCCGCGTGGCCATGGACACCCACCGAGCCTGTCTCGTCGCGGGACAGCGCAGTCTACCGCGGAGTCGTCGCGCGCGGCGAGCCGGCGACTGACCCGCCAGGCGTGCCGGACCGCTCCACGCGGAGCCCGCACTTGACATCGAACACCCGTTCTGTATGCTTCCAGGGAAAGGAGGCGCCCGTGACCAGGCACGACGCCGAGCGCAAGATCAAGATCCTCGACTACATCGCGGCGACGCTGCGCGCGCGGGGTTACCCGCCGTCCGTCCGCGAGATCGCGCGCGCGGTCGGCCTGGCGTCCACGTCCGCCGTCCACCATCACCTCCAGATCCTCGAGCGTGACGGTTACCTGGAGCGCGGCGCAGCGCAGTCTCGTGCGATCCGCCTCACGCCCACGGCCGCGATCCGCCTCGGGCTCGCCGCGGAGCTCGTCCCCCAGGCGGAAGCCGCCGCGTCGCGCGTGCTCCCGATCATCGGCGAGGTCGCCGCCGGCGGGCCGATCGAGGCGTATCAGGATGTTTCCGAGACCATGGCCGTGCCCGAGATCCTCGCGCCGAGCGGAGACGCCTATGTCCTCAAGGTCCGCGGCGACTCGATGATCGAGGCCCACATCGCGGACGGGGACTTCGTCCTCATCCGCCCGCAGTCCACCGCCCGCAACGGTGACATCGTCGTCGCCCAGGTGGAGGAGAACGCCGTCACCCTGAAGCGCTTCTTCCGCGAGAAGGACAAGGTCCGCCTCAAGCCGGCGAATCCGGCCTACCCGGACCAGATCTACGACGACGTGCGGATCCAGGGCAAGCTCATCGGGGTGATCCGCCGCCTGGACTGACGAGCGGGATGTGGTCGTGGTCCGGTCCCGACAGACCGCCTCCGTCCACGCCTCGTCCACAGCGGGTGCCCGGCGATCGCGCTTTCGTGGAGAACCTTCGTCGATAAGCCACTGGCCGCGCAGGCTGCCGGTCGGCAGGATGGTCGAGCCTCGCCGCATGGAGCCGCCACGTGATCGACCGCCTCCCACCGCAGAGCATCGAAGCCGAGCAATCGACGCTCGGTGCGCTTCTCATCGATCGAGACGCGATCATCGAGGTCGCGGACTTCCTCCGCGCGGAGGACTTCTATCGACCGGCCAACGGATCGATCTTTGCGGCGGCCCTCGACCTCTACGAACGGCGCGAGCCGATCGACATCGTCACGGTCTCCGAGACGCTCGAGCGACAGGGCTCGCTCGAGTCCATCGGCGGCCGGACGTACCTCTCGAGCCTGGCGAACCAGACTCCCACTGCCGTCCACGCCGTGCCGTACGCCCGGATCGTCGAGCGCAAGGCGATCCTCCGGAACCTCATCGGCGCCGCGGGGCGCATCGCCGGCATCGGATACGAGGATCCCGCGGAGATCCAGGAGGCGATCGATCGGGCGGAGAGTGAGCTCTTCACCGTCAGCCAGCGCCGGATCACGGTCGGGTTCAGCCGGCTCGATCGGCTCCTCCACGACGCCTACGACCGCCTCGATTACCTCCACGCCCATCGCGGCGAGATCAGCGGGATCAGGACCGGCTTCAACGACCTCGACGCGCTGACGACCGGTCTCCAGAAGAGCGACCTGGTCATCGTGGCGGCGCGACCGTCCGTCGGCAAGACGAGCTTCGCCCTCAACGTCGCCGAGCATGCCGCCGTGCGCGACAAGAAGAGTGTCGGCGTCTTCAGTCTCGAGATGAGCAAGGAGCAGCTCGTCCTTCGCCTCCTCTCGAGCGTCGCGAACATCGACTCGCAGCGCCTCCGGAGCGGATTCCTCGAAGAGTTGGACTTTGCCCGGATAGCGCCGGCGATGAACGCACTCTCGGAGGCGCCGATGTACATCGACGACACGCCGAGCATCTCGACGATGGAACTCCGGACCAAGGCCCGCCGCCTCCAGGCGGAGTCCGGACTCGACCTCGTGATCGTCGACTACCTCCAGCTCATGCAGGCGTCCACGACGAGCCGCGACGCGAACCGCGTCCAGGAGGTATCGGAGATCTCGCGCGGCCTCAAGGCCCTGGCGCGCGAACTCTCGGTCCCGGTCATGGCCCTCTCCCAGCTGTCGCGCCAGCCGGAGATGCGCGAGAGCAAGGAGCCGCGACTCTCGGACCTCCGCGAATCGGGCGCCATCGAACAGGACGCGGACCTCGTCCTGTTCCTCTGGCGGGACAAGGAGCGCGGTTCGGACGATGCCGCACAGGATGGCGAGGTCGTGAAGCTCAAGCTCGCGAAGCACCGCAACGGGCCGACGGGCGAAGTCGACCTCTGGTTCAAGAAGCGACAGACACGATTCGTCAGCTACGCCGGAGAGCGATACGCCGAGGCGGGTTGACTCGACCCGGTACCGTGCCCGCCAGCTGCCGCGATCTGCGATTTCCGCACGATCCGCTCCGGAGATCGCCGAGAATCCGGCCTCCCATGCGCTTGACGGTGCGCGTATCCTCCGCTCCATGTTCGATCGGTCGTCGAGAAGGGGCCCGACGATCGACGTCCGCGTCCAGCGCGTTGGAGGTCGGCGAGAGGGTGTATCAGGATCGCGTATTGACCTGTCGTGACTGCGGCGAGGAGTTCGTCTTTTCAGCGGGGGAGCAGGCGTTCTTCGCGAGCAAGAGTCTCCAGAACGACCCACAGCGCTGCGCGGGCTGCCGGGCCGCCGCCAAACAGGCCCGGATGACGACCGGGCCCCGCGAGTATCACACTGCGATCTGCGGCGAGTGCGGCGGCCAGGCGACAGTGCCCTTCGCACCGCGCAACGACCGTCCGGTCTACTGCAGCTCGTGCTTCGACAAGGTGCGGGCCGCCGCGGGGGTGGCGGCGAGCCCCACTCCGGCCTGATCGGGCGGCCAAGGAGGATTCCACGGTGGGCATCATCATCATCCGGGAGATGGTCGGGACCAGCCCACGTTCGTGGAGCGACGCAGCGCGCCAGGCCGTCGCGACCGCCTCGCGGACCGTCCGCAACATCAGGACGGTGGAGGTCGTGAAGTCCACCGCGATCGTCGAGGACGGCGAGATCGTCGAGTACCGGGTCGAGCTGAAGATCGGCTTCGAATACGAGGGCTGAACCGGTCCGCGAGCCGCCCGAGTGACCTCCGAGCCCGATGGCGCGCAGCTAATCGGCAGGTGAGCATGCGGCGCCACGATGCGCCGCATGGTGCTCCGAGATCGTCGCCCCGTGGTCTCCAGCGTTGACAGCCGCGTCGGCCGGTCCGTATCGTTCGCCGCGCCCGACCCCGCGACCGCCGCAGTCCAGCCCAGGGCCACGGCACGCCCACCGATCGCGGTCGGTCCGGGTCGTCCGGCGAGCGCGGCGCCGATCCACGTCCCGGGGAACAGCGACGTGAACAGCTTCCCCATCGACCTGTCCAAGGTTCGGAGCCCGGCCCTGCGGGACGAGACCCTGACCCGCGACCGGCTCCTCGATTGGCTCGACGCGAAGATCCACCATCGGCTCGTCCTCGTCACGGCGGAGGCGGGTTATGGCAAGACGACGCTCCTCGCAGACTTCTCTCGCCGCACCCGGATCCGGACGCTCTGGTACCGGCTCGACGAGACGGATCGCGACTGGGTGACCTTCCTCAACCACCTCGTTGCCGCGGGTCGCGTCACGGATCCCGGATTCGCGCCGTCCACGTGGTCCCTCCTCGGCGAGCTTGGGACGGGCGGCGCACCGATGATGACGATCGTGGCCACGTTCATCCGCGAGCTGGCCCGGCTCGCGGACCACGGGTCGGCGCTCATCCTCGACGATTACCACGCCGTCGAATCGGTCGCGGACATCCAGGCGATCGTCCGCGAGATCGTGACGCGCGCGCCGGAGCGACTCGCCGTCGTCATCGCCAGCCGGCATCAGCCGAGCCTGCCGACCGCCCGGTTGCGCACGCTGGGGGAGGTCGTCGAGCTGACCCGGGAGGATCTCCGATTCGAGCCGGCCGAGACCGAGCGCCTGTTCCGCGAGACGTATGGGCGACCGCTCGACGCCGATGTCCTCTCTGACCTCGACGCCCGGACACAGGGATGGGCCGCCTCCCTCCGGCTCGTCCAGGCGGCACTCCGGGAACGATCGATGGCGGAGACCCGCGCGTTCATCCGGGCCCTGAGCGGAGCCCGTGGCTCGCTGCACGACTATCTCGCCGAGGAGATCGTGGGCGACCTGGACCCGGCGATGCAGTCGTTCCTCATGCGGACAGCGATCCTGACGGACCTTGCCATCCCGACCGCGGCGCATGCGGCAAGCGTCGTCCCGGAGATCGCCTCGACGGCGATCGACGAGGCGGCTCGCGTCGGGCTGCTTCCCCGGGCTGAAGATTCCCTCCCGGCGCGCTATCACCCGCTGGTCCGGGAATTCCTCGAGGAGCGCCTTCGTCGCGAGATCGGAGCGGAGGGCATCGCAGCGCTCCACCGGAGTGTCGCGCGCCACGGCGAGCGCAGCGACTGGAAGCTCGCGGCGCACCATTTCGCCGCGGCCGGCGATCTCGAGGACCTCCATCGAGTCCTCGTCGCGGCGATCGGCGACATCATGGGCGGCGGCGGCTTCGCCCTGGCCGAGTCGTACGTGGATCGTTACCCTGAACTCGGCGCCGATCCGACCTTCGGCCTCTTCCTCTCACGCCGCGACCTCTACAACGGCGACTTCGATCGCGCCCTCGCTCGTGCCGAATCCGCTGTCGACGCCTTCCCGCCCGACCTCGGCAACCCGATCTCGCACTTCGCCCTCGCGAACCTCTCGAGCGTTCTGTATTCGCTTGGGGAAATTGAGTCAGCAGTGCTGCACGCTTCAGACCTCTTGCGGCTGACGCCTGCTCCGGAACTCGATGACATCGCGAATGGCATCCTTGTCGTAAGCGCGGAATCGGTCGATGGCAGCCTCGTCACGTCCGCCGGCCTACTCGAGAGGGCGCTCGTCGAACAACATCGCCGCGGCCATGCTCACTACGAAGGCATCTCTCATCTGAACCTCGCCTGCAACCTGCAGGCTCGAGGTTCTGCGGAGGAGGCGCTCGAGCATGCCGACCACGCTCTGAGGCTGCTCGCCAGTACATCCTCGGGGTCGGAGATCCCATCAGTCCACGCCGTGCGCGCGTGGGCCTTGCATCACCTCGGCCGAACGGAGGAGGGTATGGCGGAACTCCAGACTGCCATCTCCTCGGGGGGTCCGGATCAACGGATGGTCGCGATCGAGTGCGCCGAACTCGAAGCCCTGTACGGAAGTCCGGTCCACGCGCGCGCATTGCTTCAGGAGATCGAAAGGCTCCCGAAGGGCGCTTCACAGGAAGACGACTACGCACACCTCGTTTGGGCCGTGATAGCGGATTCGCCGGAGGAGGTGGCGTGGACGACTGCGGCTCTGCTGAACGTCGATCCGGCACGTCGACGTGGCATCTCAGCCTACGTGGGGCGCTGGCATCTCGCGCTCGCGCGCCTGGAAGCCAAGGCCGGCCGAGATCCTTCAACTCATTTGGTCTCGGGGCGACAGATACTCCAAGCACAGCATGCCATCCATTGGCTCAAGTGCGCCGAGATCCTGTCGGCGTGTTTCGAGTTCGATCCAGCAGCGCTGAATGGTTGGGTCGAGCGCCTGCGACCGGGTGAATCTGCGTACCTCTCCATCTGTGCTGAGGCGGTCGTCAGGCGACTTGACGACTTGTCGGTCCTCGCTGCAGAGCGCGTTCAATCAGAAGCAGCATTTCGACCCGAGCGGTGGCGACCGGCACTCCGTCGGGCTTTGGAGACTGAGGAGCCGGCGGCTCGCGGCGCTGCCGCGCTGTTGGATGTCGTTGGGGATGCCCGCGACGTCCGGCCCCTGCGGCGATACTCCAAAGCCCACCGTGGCGGATCGTCCTTGGGTCGAGGCCTCGCCCAACGGCTCGCACCGCAGGCACGGATAAGCGATCTCGGGCGCGTGGTGATACGCGTCCACGACCGGGAGATTGACAGCCCGAGCGTTCGTCGAAAGGTTCTCTCCCTGGTCTGCTTTCTGCTGACCAAGTCCGGCTTCGCGTCGACTCGCGACCAGGTCCTCGAGGCTCTTTGGCCTAGTCTCGATCCCTCCATCGCAGTGAACTCACTCAATCAGACCGTCTACTTCCTCCGCCGCGTCTTTGATCCCCGTTACAAGGAAGACGAGTCACCCAACTACGTGTACCACGACGGTGAGATCGTTCGGCTAGATCGGACCCTCGTGACCAGCCAGAGTGCGGCGTGCCTCGCTCTCATCGAGGAAGCACGGTCGGGCCTGAGCCCAGAAGTCGTCGATCGGTTGAGCCTCGCGTACGTCGATCAGTTTGCGATGGACTTTGAATACGAGGATTGGTCAGCACCATTTCGACAGACGCTCCACGCGGCCTATCTCGACGTGGTAGAGCAAGCGATTCGAGCCGATACAGAAGCTGGCCACTTCGATCGGGCTGCTGTCATCGCCAGGCGAGCCCTTGCCGTGGATCCGGACGCCGAGCCGATCGAAGGCGTCCTGCTGAGGATCTATCGGACCGCGGGATCCCACGCGGCGGCCTCCGAGCAGCACTCTCACTACGTCTCATTCAACGAAGAGGATGGCGCGTGAATTCCTCTCACCTAGGTGTGGATAGGTAACCTGACGTATTGACCGGGGCAGTTCAGGGTCCCTATAGTCCGGCCACTTCCTGGTACTGAAGTACTAGGAGGGAATGTCAAGACGCTCGGACGCGCCGATGCACCACCTGAAATGGGCACTTAGGGTGGAGCGGAGCGAGTAGTGCAACCGACCGACCCACAAGTCAGGTCGGTTTTCGTGTCGCTATGGCACGGAGGCCGCGAGGAGGAACGAGCGTGAACGCAGAGTCTGCAGCCAAGGGCTGGTAACCAAAGAGGGCATGCGTCGATGAAAGCCTTCATCGTTAGGCTGACAGCGACGCTCGGAGCGATCGCCCTTACGGCGATTGCTGGCGGAGCGTCACTCAAGGGCTTCTAGGACTAGAGGACCATTCCAGATTCTGGTTCGCAGGGCGTAAAGTCTGTGCGCAATCAGTTTCGAGGAGCCGGTGTCTAAGTCGCTGAAGTTCTATCTTGTCGGAGTCGTGGTCATTAGCGCGGGGGCGCTGGTAGCCACGACTCTGATTTTCCCTGTCGGCGCTGGGGTCGCTCTCAGGATCGGATCGCCTGACGGCCTCCCGCCTTCGACAACTGAGCTGATCACTGGTATCGGTTTCTGGGCCGTGATGACGATTTTGGCGTCGGCATCGCCCGTCCAATTGCCTCAGGGCACCCAGCTCGGTGTGTCGACCGCCCCGATCTTGGGGGCGATGGTTCTTGGTGGACCAGTCGTGGCCGGGTGGGTTGCCGCGATTGGCACTACGGAGATGCGCGAACTCCGCGGGCAGATACCCTGGTACGGAACCTTGGCGAACCACGCCGGAATTGTCCTGCCCGCGATTCTCGGCGGGATTGTCCGTGTGGCTATTCTCGGTGGCTCCCACGATCTCGGTCTCGACTTCGTGAGCATGCTCGTGGGCGCCGGCGTCTACTTTGTCGGAAATGTCACGCTTGCCTCCTCATTGGTTGCCTTGCGCACGGGCAAGAGTCCACGTGACATCTTCATCGGCGACTTCCGAGGAATCACACTCAGCGCTCTGGCCCTCGCCCCGCTGGCGTGGCTCATGGCGCAGGTTTACCTCGTCGTGTGGTGGGCCACCCTCCTATTCGCGCTCCCCTTGTACACCACGCGCGTCGCCTATCACCGGTTCGTGGAGATGCGGGAGATGTTCACGCAGACCATCCAGAGCCTGGCCAATGCCGTGGACAAGCGCGATCCATTCACGGCGAACCATTCCCAGCGGGTGATGCTCATCGCGACCGACATCGGACGGACGATGAAATGCAACGAGGCGGAGATGGAGGCACTCGAGTGGGGCGGCCTCCTCCACGACATCGGCAAGATCGGGGTGCGTGACGAGATCCTCCTCAAGCAGGAGAAGCTCACGCGCGATGAGCGGATGAAGATGAACGCCCACCCGGAGCTCGGGGCGCAGATCATCTCGCCCGTCCTGCGCCTGGCGCCGGAGTTGCCGATCATCCGGCACCACCACGAGTGGTACAACGGCTCGGGCTATCCGGACCGCCTCATCGGCGACGAGATCCCGAAGCTGGCACGGGTGCTCCACGTCGCGGATGCGTTCGAGGCGATGACGGCCAAGCGCCCGTATCGCATGACCCCGCTGACGGCAGAGCAGGCGCTCTCGGAGCTGCGGCGGTTCGCCGGGGTGCAGTTCGATCCGGTCGTCGTGGATGCGTTCGTCCGCACGCCATGGGTCGATGGCATCGTCGATCCGGGTCGGACGGTCGAGCCGCGGCCGATCCCGCTCCTCGCCCAGGCGGCCGGTCGCATGGCGCAGGCGTCGGCTCGACCGGACGCGAGCGCCCCACACTCGGCGGGCCGAGTCTCCGACATCAACTAGCGGGTGCTGCTCGGGAGCGTCGCCCTCGGCCTCCTCGCCGGGTTCCTGCTCGGCGGCAACCTGGGCGACCTCGTCGCCAACACTCGACGGCTTCGCTGGCTCGCGGTCCTCGTCCTCGGCGCGATCGTGCGATTCGGGACGGAGGCGGGGCTCCACGCGAGCATCGGAGCGTTCGCGACGTTCCGGCTGCCGCTCTTCACCCTCGCGTTCGGCCTCCTCCTCCTCGGCTGCTGGGCGAACCGGCGCGAGCCGGGTTTCGTCATCGCGTTCGTCGGCATCGGGATGAACCTCGTCCCGATCATCCTCAACAACGGCTACATGCCCGTCTGGGCGCCGAGCCTCGCCGCCGCCGGCTTCACGGTGGCCGACGTGCAGTCGGGGTTCCACGCGATCCTGTCCACCCCGCTCGACGCGTCGTTCCTCCTCCATGGCGGTCCCCTCGGGGACGTCATCCCGATCCCACTCCCGATCATCCAGAACGTCGCCTCCGTCGGCGACCTGTTCCTGGCCGGTGGGCTCGCGTTCTTCGCGTTCGCTAGTGTCATGCGTTCGTCGCTCGACGATCTGGGCGGCGCACCGGCCAGGGCGCCCGGTCCGCTCACCGGTCTCGCCGGGACGGCCCGCATCCCGCGGACGGTGGACGCGGCGATCCGAGGTCAGGGCATCCGCGCCGAGACGGGACTCGCCGCCGGCCTCGCCGAGGCGTCGATGCTCGAACGCCCGCTCGTCTTCGGAAGCGCGGGGGCCGGTCTTTCCTCGCCGGCGCTCGCCCTACTGCCCGGCGCGGAACGACGGCCGGCACGGACCGCCACGCCTCGCGCCGCCACCGCCACCACCGCCGCCGCCGCCGCGGTGACCGGTCCCTGGATCGCCGCTCCCGGCATCGCCGTCCGCCGCCCCCGGCACCCGTACATCCGGCTCGCCCTCAACGGCTCGTTCTCGGCGCTCTGGGTGGGTCAGCTCATCAGCCTGTTCGGAGACCGGGTCCACCAGATCGCCCTTGCGTTCCTCGTCTTTCGAGCCACGGACTCGCCACTCGCGGTTGCGCTCGTGTTCCTCTCCGCCTCGCTGCCGAACCTGATCCTCGGGCCGATCGCGGGTACATTCGTGGACCGCTGGGACCACCAGGAGATCATGGTCGTCAGCGATCTGCTCCGCGGCTCGATCGTCCTGCTCATCCCGATCGCCGCGGTGACGAACGTCTGGCTCGCCTACCCGCTCGTCTTCCTCGTGACGTCCGTGTCGCTCTTCTTCCGACCGGCACGGACGGCGATCATCCCCCGCATCGTGCAGCAGGACGAGCTCCTCACGGCGAACTCGGCGACGTGGCTCGGCGACACGATGGCGGACATCGTTGGCTACCCGCTCGCCGGACTCTTCGTCGCGTTCCTCGGATCGGCGCTCCCGCTCGCGTTCTGGATCGATGCCGGGACGTACGTCGCCTCGGCGCTTCTCATCGCGACGATGGCCGTGCCGGCGATGCGTCGGAGCACGGGCGGGACGGATCTCGCCGCGGCACCGAAGGCGGGGTTCTTCGCCGAGTTCCGTGAAGGCTGGAGCTTCCTCCGCAACGAGACGGTCCTTCTCGCGAACACGCTCCAGGGAGCGGCCGGCCAGTTCACGCTCGGGGTTCTCCTCGCGATCACCCCGGTCTACGCCGCGGAGGCGATCCAGCGCGGTCCGATCGAGGCGACGGCCGCCTACGCCTTCCTCGAGACGGCGATCGGCGTCGGCAACCTCATTGGTGGTTTCGCGGTGGGGCTCATCGGGGCACGTCTCGCGAAGGGTAGGATGGTGATCGTGGGCTACACGGCCTGGGGAATCTCGATCGCGGCCCTCGCGATCGCGGGGCAGCTGCCGATCGCGATCGGCCTCATGGTGGGCCAGGGCGTCGCGAACATGATCTTCATCATCCCGAGCCAGACGCTGTTCCAGGAGCGGACGCCGCCGGACCTCATCGGTCGAGTCGTGGGTTTCCGGTTTTCGCTCGTCTTCGGCTCGCAGACGATCGCCATGGCGGTGGCCGGGATCCTCGCCCTGCAGTTCGGTCCGGCCCCCGTCCTCGGGGTCTTCGGGTTGACGACGATGCTCGCCGGGCTCGCCGGTTTGCTCGTGCCGGCGGTGCGCGACGCCTGATTCGGTACACTGGCGGCCGCGCGGAGGGCCCGCGACCCTCGTCCGCGATCCCAGAGGAGCGATGTCGACCACATGACCGACCGCGAGCACGACGCGCCGTCCACGGCGCCGCTCGACCCGACGACGACCGAGCCCGAGGCCGAGCAGACCGAGGCCGAGCAGACCGACGCCGCGGAACCCGAGGCCGCCGAGGCCGAGCAGACCGCGGTCGAGCAGACCCCGGTCCCAGGCACCGCGCGACAGCCCGTCACCGCCGCCGGTGCTGCGCCCACCGGGCCCACCGTTTCGGAGCGGGCCGTCCACGTGCAGGATCGGGCGTCGAAGCTCTTCGTCGTCGGCGTCGTCGCGACGTTCGTCGCGATCTTCGCGTACGGCGTCCTCGGCGGACCGCACGGCCTCATCACGAAGGCCCTGCCGACTCCCGCCCCGTCGGCATCCGCCGTTCCGTCCGCGTCGAGCAGCACGGGACCGTCCACCGTCCCGAGCGCGACCCCGGGCGAGACGCCGGTGCCCACGCCGAACCCGTCGTTCAAGTTCCCGAGCCCGACGGCCACCCTCGGCCCGTCCGCGGCACCCTCGACCGCCCCGTCGGCGGCCCCGTCGGCCACGCCCTCGGCGGCTCCGTCGAAAACGCCCTCCGCCTCGCCGTCTCCGTCCTGAGGCGCGCCGGGCCGGGCGGAAGATCGCGGCGGCGCGATCAATCGCCCTCGTAGAGTCGCTGGAGGTCGATGAGTTCGACGTCCCGGCGCCCCCGCGCCGTCTCGATGACATCGGGAGCGAAGCCAGATCGCCCGAAGAGAAGGAGCCGGGCCTGGCTCACATCGGCCCGACCGGCCAGGAGGCTCCTGGCACGCCCGAGCCTGGCGAGATCGCCCATTGCCCGCACGGCGTCGCCGCCCTTGGCCTCGCCGATCGCGAGGAGCATCGGCTTCCCGCTCACGCGTGTGTCGGCGTCCGCGACCACGTCGATCTCGAACGCCTGCTTTGCCAGTGAGTCGTTCACCTGCACGAACCCCACCCGACGCGCGCGCCCACCGAGCGTCCGGGTGGACGCGTAACGCCTCGTCCACGCCCTCGCGAGCGCCTCGAAATGGGGCCCGAGCACCTGTGATGCGAAGCGGGCTTCCGACGCGGCCCATGCATCGTTCGTCAGTCGAGCCTCGAGCCGGGCGAGTTCCGGCCGCAGCACGGCGAAGTGGAACCGAAGAAGGGGGTCGGCGACGCGCAGGAGCGGGCGATTCGGTCGAAGGAGGTCCTGATCCCGGACGATGAACTGACCGCGCTCGAGCTGGTTCAGCGGGTAGTCGAGAGCGCTGTCGGGCTTCGCGAGCCGGCTGGCGACGCCCCGACGCGTCGAAGCACCCTCCGCGATCGTCGCGATGATCGACCGGTAGAGCGCTCGATCGACGAGAGTCGGGTCCTCCGTCAGAAGGTATTCGGCCTCCCGGAACAGCGCATGCGATGGGTTGAGCACGCCCGCCGCAAGCCATTCCCCGAACTCCGCGATCGACGACGGAACGGCCCCATCGAGGAGATCGCGGTAGCCCGGCGGACCGCCGATGACCGCGTGGACGAGCAGCGCCACCTCCAGGTCGGAGATGCCCCAGTAGCTCCGTGACTGCCGGAAGTCGAAGCTGTCGACGGCCAGGTCGAGGACGGCGCGACCGCGCAGCGCCTGCTGCCCCGTGAGAAGGCCGGTCATCACCGAGAGCGCGGATCCACAGAGGACGAGACGGAAGGCCGGATGCCGCCCCGACCGCGCGCCGTCGTAGGCAGCCTGGATGACCGACGGGAGTTCCGGCGACTCGCGAAGGAGGTAGGGGAACTCGTCAATCACCATCGGCCGCCCGCCCGCGAGGTCGGCGAGCGCCCGAAATGCTGCGGCCCAGTCGTCGAAGCGACCGCCCGCCCATGCGGGGGCACCGGCGAAGGCTGCCGCCGCGGCCGCGATGCGCTCAAGGGCCGGACGACGCGCTTCCTCGAGCGCCTGGTGGTAGAACCCGCCGGTCGCGGCCGTCAGGTTCTCGAGCATGAAGCTCTTGCCCTGACGACGCCGGCCATAGACGAGTCCCAGGCGCGGCGTGTCGTCCGGGCCGGCGAAGAACCCCGTGAGATCCGACCACTCGCTCTCCCGGTCGAACAGTAGCGGCGGGCGGGCGGGCGCCGGCTGTGCCATCTATGTCAACTCCACTTGGCCCAACTGGACTTGGCTCACCTGGAGTTATACCACGGCGACGCGGGGTCAATTCGACCGCGAGCCATCGCCCCGTCACGCGCAGCCGACGCGTCGGTATACTCGGCCGGCCATGACCCACGTCTTCGTCGCGCCCCACCCGGACGACGTCGCCCTCTCCTGCGGTGGGCTCATCGCGAGCCTCCGCGAGCTCGGCCAGAACGTCGCGATCCTCACCGTCTTCTCCGGCGACGGGACGACGAGCCCATTGACGCCGTACCAGCGCGAGGCGCTCGGCTTCGGCTCAAAGGCGATCTGGCCTGCGACGGAGGCGTTCAATCGGTCGAGCATCCGGAGCGACTTCCCGGCCCACCCGGACCCGGACACCACGCTCCCGCCATGGCAGGCGACGACGGACCGGCTCGATGCGACCCAGGTGGACGCGGACCAGGCGGCGAAACGGTTCTGGCAGCGCTCGTCGTGGTATCGCCGGGCGGAGATCCACAACGTCGCGCTCGGCGGCCGGCCGCTCATGGACGACGAGCCGAACCAGGGCGCGGTCATGACGGACGAGCTCCTCGACGCCGCGGCGGCCGGTGAGCTCATGGCGACCCGGCGCCTGGAGGATGAGCGCTACGCCCTGTTCGCGGAGGCATCCCTCGTGCTCCTCGACCTGCCGGATGCCGTCTTCCGCGGCTACGAGGGCGACCTCGAGCTCCTCGGCGCGCCCCGCGAGGACGACGACGTTCCGATCGCCGCCCTCCGCAATGAGATCACCCGGCTCGAGCCGCAGAAGGTGTACTTCCCGCTCGGGATCGGCGACCACGTGGACCACCAGCTCCTCCGGCGCGTCGGGATGTCCATGCTCGCGGACGGTCGACGCTGGATCATGCCCGGCCCTGAATGGGCGGGGACGGTGACCTTTTACGAAGACTTCCCGTACGCCTGGTGGAACGGCTTCACTCGGCTGGAGGACCTCGGTCCGGAGGCGCGGGCGGAGATCCCGGCCGGCATCTCCCTGTGGGCCGAATACGCCGACACGACGGACCAGATCGAGCGCAAGGTGACCGGGGTGCGCCTCTATGAGAGCCAGCTCGACCGGCTCTTCGGCGGCGTCCGGCCGATGGCGGATGCCGTCCGCGGGCACGGCCGGCGGGTGGCAGAGCTCGGCGGGCTCTCCGGTGCGTTCGCCGAGCGGTACTGGACGTCCGTCCGGGTCTGAGCGCGGGGTCCGGCGGCGGGGCGGTACTCTCGGGGCAGGGAATCGGCGTCCGGCGTCCGTAGACTGCAACGGATGACACCCACGAGCACGACGAAGCACCGCGCGACGGGGGATGGCGAGCCGCGCCGCGACTGGCATCGCCTGCCGGGGATCCGCGTCTTCGCCGCGCTCGGTGCGGAACGAACGCTCCGGCTCACGGCGGTCATCGCCCTCATCGTCGGATTGGGCTGGGTCATCGTGAACGCCCGGCCGTGGGATGGACCTCCCGCGAGCTGGATCCTCGACACCGGGAACTACTACGCGGCCGCCGAACGACTGAACGCCGGGCATTCCCTGTACGCGTACGCACCTGGCGACCGTCACGTGCTCGACCTGCTCTTCGGCCTGCCGTCGCCGTACCTCTATCCCCCCCTCATCGGGGTCCTGTGGCGGCCGATCGCGGCCTTCCTGCCATACGAGCCGGTCATCACCGCGTGGTGGGCGACCGGACTCGTCTCCTTCATGGGATTCCTCTTCTGGCTCATCCGTCGCGGCGGGATCGTCACCTCGCTCGGTGTGCTCATCCTTCTCGTGCCGCTCGTCGAGACCGCGTGGTCCGGCAACGTGAGCACCTTCATCACGATGGCGGTGGTCGGCACGTGGTTCGCGCTCGAGCGCGGACGCGGTCGGACCGCCGGCGCGATCATCGGGCTCACCACCGTCCTCAAGCTCACGCCGGTCTTCCTCGCCTGGTGGCTCCTCGTCGAACGACGCTGGCGGGCCGCCCAGGCGGCGATCGTCGTTGGGCTCGCGAGCCTCGCCGTCGGCATGCTCGGGGCGGGCCTGACCGCCCACCTCGACTACCTCCGGATCTCCGACGCGGTCGCCCGCGGTGGCGGGATCCAGGGCAGCATCGTCGGGGTCCTCACGGCGCTGGGGGCATCACGCGACCTCATGCCCCTTGTCGCACCGATCGTCTCCCTCGTGGGCATTGGCGCCGTTTGGATGCTCCGTCATCATCCCCGGGCGGCCTGGGCGGTCGCGATCGCAACGGGCGTCTTCGCCTCGCCGATCTTCAACCTGACGAACGTCACGCTGCTGCTGGCGGCGTTCGTGGCGCTGGACCGCGTGAGCGGTGCGAAGGGCTTGCGAGCGAGGGGGCGCGGACCTGCTCAGGTTTCGAGCCGCCCACTCCCGCTCGGTCCCGGCCGCCGTTGACGCGGGCCTGGCGACCAAGCTCCGGCTCGGGAGGAGTGCTTCCGCGGTTCCCATGGCGGCTCGCGCTTCTCGCGTGGATCGGCTTCTGGGTCATCCTCGCCTGCGGCCTCTTCCTCGGGTACGACCAGATCAATTACCAGGCGGCCGCCGAGAGGCTCAACGCGGGACATGCACTCTACTCACTGGGTCCTGGCGACAGACTCGTCACGATCAACCCGCCGTTTTGGTATTCGCCTCTCCTGTATCCACCCCTCATCGCGGTTCTGTGGCGTCCGATCGTTCTCGTGCCATTCGGAGCGGCGATCTGGTGGCTCGTGAACGCAGGGGCGATGCTCGCCACGACCGCGCACGTTGCTCGACGGTCACCGCTCGTAGTGGCACTGGCCGGCGTCGGCGTGGGGATCACGGTCGCATCCGGCAACGTCGGGTGCCTGCTGGTCGCCGGGATGGTAGCCTCGTGGCGCTGGAGGGACCGTCCTGAAGTCGGCGTGCTCGTGGCCACCATGGTCGCAGTGAAGCTGATCCCCGCCACCCTCGTCTTCTGGCTTCTGGCGACCCGGAGATGGCAGGCACTCGGATGGTTCATGGCAGCCTCCGCTGGCTTGTTCGTCGTGACGGTCATCGGCGCCGGCGCGGCGAACGCCTTGGCATACGTCGACGTGCTCCGGACTCCGGCGGTCCCCGTTCCCCTGAGCCTTTCTGGCTTGACCGGAATCCCGCCTTGGACCGCTGTGGCGCTCGGAGCTGTCGCGATCCTCCTCCTGCATCGGAACGACGCCCGAGCATTTCAGCTGGCAGTCATCCTGACTATCCTTGGCTCCCCATTCGTCGGCGTGGCGACGCTCGCCTCGCTGCTACCGCTCGGTGCGCTCTCGGTCCGAACCCCGAGCAATAGCCGCAACAATGGGGGCGGCATTGGCCATGTGGACGACGCGCCGGGCCGGCGGTCGACGTGAGGCCCCATCCGGATCGCCGTCCCATTGATGGGCACCCGCCAATAGGGCTCGCTCAGCCCGCGGGCGCCTGCGCGTGGATGGCGATTGGGCGTTGGTGCGCGACGTTGCGCCGGGTGACCTGGCGCGCGGCGATGGCTCCGATCCAGATCGAGAGGAACCACCAGTCGTACAGGGCCGGGAGCGACCACCCGACGCCGATCGGAACCGTCCAGTATCGATCGGTGCGAGCGCCCCAGATGATGAGACCGAGACTCATCAAGAGGCGTATCGCGAACGGCACCGGTACGAGAGGAAGCGGGGAGACGGACGCGTTGGTCTCGGCGAATGCCAACCATCGCCACCATGCGCCCGGGTCGACCAGGAACGACGCGAGACCGACGATGAGCGTCACGGTCACCGCGATCGCCAGCTGGCGCCACTCGCGGCGTACGGCAAACCACACGAGGCCGAGGACCGGAGCGAGCTTCGTGAGGATGCCGAACGAATACAGCGCCGGCCATCGATAGCCGGCCACCAGGGCGGCAGCGACGAGCACCTGGACGTTGCCGAGCAGGACCGCATCGACCACCGCGCCCGGCGCGACCACGATGAAGCGCCACGCGATGAGCCATCCGACGACGAACAGCAGGGACCACTTACGAGCGCAGTACCAGAGCGCGCAGAACAGCGTGACCATGAGTGACGCCACGAAGAGCCCGTAGCCGATCGGATGGATGAGTTCGACGATCTGAGCCAGCGGCGGAGGGTAGACGTACGCATTCGCGATCCAATGGGTCGGATACGAGGTCGAGGCGTCCCAGACCATGTGGGCGTCGATTCCACCGACGATGGATCCGGTCGCATAGCCAATCCCTGAGCCGATCCCCAGGGCGACGCACACGTACAGGGCCAGGCGATCGAGCGGCTCCGTCCACCGGCCAAGGGACGCGACGTGGCGCCCCACACGCACGGCTCGCCCCGTCATCGCTGCGCGGACCCGGTTCTACGACTGGGCCGCAGGGGGCGCCCCGTCCGTGCTCGCCGCGAACCCCGCGGCCTGGAACCACTCGGCGGTGAGATCGAGACCCCGCTGCATCCGGATCTGCGGGACCCAGTGGAGCATCCGGCGGGCCTTCTCGATGTTGACGACCCGGCGGCGGATGTTGTCGATGTCGCGGCGGTCGATCGTCTGGATCGTGACCTCGCGGCCGGTCGCGAGGCCGATCATCCGGGCGAGCTCGACGATGGAGGTCTCGATGCCCGTCCCGACGTTGAAGATCTCGCCCTCGGCGCGGGGATGGATGGCGGCGAGAAGGGTCGCCTCCACCGCATCGTCGATGTAGGTGAAGTCGCGGGTCTGGAGCCCGTCACCGTGGATGGAGAGCGGCTCGCCGGCGAAGGCGTTCGTGAGGAACTTGCTGACGACACCGCAATACGGATTGTCCGGCCGCTGACCCACCCCGAAGATGTTCGAGTAGCGGACGACGGCCATCGGGAGGCTGTAGCTCTCGTAGAACGCCTGGCAGTAGCTCTCGCCGCCGAGCTTGCTGACGGCATACGGGCTGAGCGGGACGATGAGGTCGTCCTCGTTGATGGGGATGCTCCGCGGGTTGCCGTAGACGGAGGTGGACGAGCTGTACACAACGCGCTCCACCCGCGATTCCCGGGCGGCGAGCAGGACATTGAGCGTTCCGCCGATGTTCGTCTCGAAGTCGTCCCGGGGGTTCTTCGTGCTGGCGATGATGTTCCGGGCGGCGAGATGGAAGACGAGCGAGTTCGCCGCCACGAGCTCGTTGACGAGCGCGACGTCCGTCACGGAGCCGTGGACGAACTGTGCCGCCGCCGGGACCGTCTCCGCCTGGCCGGTGAAGAGATCGTCGAGGACGGTCACCTTCGCCCCGGCATCGACGAGACGGCGGGCGACCGCGCCACCGACGAATCCTGCGCCGCCTGTCACGAGGATCCGCCGGCCGCCGAAGGACCGCTCCGGGTTCATCATCGCTTCACCCCGAATCGGAGGAGGATCGCCGGGCGGAACAGCCGCCACCAGTCGCGCAGACCGCGCATGTGCGTGTAGCCCTCCTTGGCGTGATAGACGACGGTGCACGGGTATTCGATGACCCGATAGCCCCGCCGGATGGCCTTGTACAGGACGTACGGCTCCAGATCGTAGCTGTCCAGCCACGACTGGCCGATGTCGATCGCCGGATCGGCGAGGATCGATGAGCGGAAGATCCGGAAGCCGTTCGTGGCGTCCGTGATCCGCCGGAAGGCGAGGACGCTGAAGACGGCCGAGTAGACGCGGGTGCCGAAGCCGCGCCCGCCACTGTCGCCCTCCACCCGGCCGCCGCGGATCCAGCGCGATCCCTGGACGTAGTCCGCGTTCGACGCGAGCAGGCGATCGAGCGCGCCGACGAGCTCCGCCGGTTCGTGCTGATCGTCGCCCGAGAGGAGGGCGAGGTATGGCCGCTCGCGACCGATGCCCGCGCGGAAGCCGTCCCGGATGGCAGCCCCCACACCGCCGCGAACCTCATGCCGGATGACGAGCGCCGCACCGTGCTCTCTCGCTTCGTCGCCGGTCCCGTCCGTGGAACCGTCATCCACGACGATCGCCTCGAAGCGGCCATCGCGCGGCATCTTGTCGAGGACACGGCCGATCTTCCCCTTCTCGTTGAGGGCGGGGATGACGACGGCGACGAGCGGCTCGGTTGTATGCAACACCCCGATGGTACCGGCCGCGGGCGTCCGACTCACTGCTCGTCGTGGATGAACGCTCGGCGTAGCATCGAGCGGTGAACGACTCTACTCGGCCTGCCGGGCACCGGGACGAGCGATTGATCGGACACCGCTCGTGGGCGGCGCGCTGGGTGTTCGTCGGCTGTTCGATCGGCCTCTTCGTCGGGATCATCCTCTACGCGATCCTCGTCCTTGGGTACGGTCCCGCCGATGGCGTCACCTACCTGGCGGCGGGCGAACGCTTGAACGCCGGACATCCGCTCTACGCCCTGTCGCCCGGCGATCGACCGATCGACATCCGACCCCCGTACTGGACCGTCCCGCTCCTGTCGCCGCCGCTGATCGCGGTGATCTGGAGACCGCTTGCGGCTCTTCCGGCCGAAGCCGGTCTATACATCTGGTGGGCGGCCTGCGCAGTGGGCATCGGTTCCACGATCGGCCTCATGCTCCGGGCGCGGCCGGTTCTGATGGCGGTTGCACTTTTCGTCTTTCTCGTCCCGTTCATCTACGAGATCCCGACCGGAAATGTGAACGGGCTGCTCCTCTTCGCACTTGTCGCCGTGTGGCTCCTCGTCCGCGAGGGCCACGATCGAGGCGCGGGTGTAGTGCTGGCGGTCGCGGCGGTCCTCAAGCTGACGCCGGCGATCCTCGTCATCTGGCTCCTCGTCCAGCGTCGCTGGCATGCCGTTGCCGCGTTCGTCATTGCGGCGGTCGCGCTCGCTCTGCTCAGTCTCATCGGAGCAGGCCTGCAGGCGCATCTCGACTACCTGCATGTGATCGGTCAGACGGCTTCAGTGGGTTCATCGCAATTCAGTCTGGCCGGGGTCGTGCGCGACCTCGGCGTCGCGACGGAGGTTGCGCGTTTCGTCCCGCTCGCCATCGACATCGTCGGGATCTCGGCGATGTGGGCGCTGCGCCGCGGGCCGGAGGTCGCCTTCTCGATCGCGGTCTTCACCATGGTCTGGGGTTCGCCGGTGGTGAACATGGACTGGCTGACCCTACTGCTCGTGGCGATGGCCCCAGGAATATGGCCTCTTGCGCGCTCCCGACCATCCCCGACCCGTGCACCGGAACCAGAAATGTGGGCCCGTTGACGGCTCCGTGACGAGCATGATCGGCGAATGATGGCCGAGGGGACTCAGCCAGAAGAACGGCGGCCGCGGCGTTCGTGCGCTTCTGCGTGTCGTTCCCGGTGTCCCGATGGCGCTGACCAAGGACCTGGGCATTTGCGGCAGCCGTAGTGGCGTCGACGGCTCACCCGACCGCACGCTTCGGCAGCGGTGGCGTCCGCTTGTAGCCCAGCCGCGCGTGCCAGTAGGCCCATGCGCGAGGGCCGAAGACTCCAGGTGACGCCTTGCCGAGCACGTCGCGAAACGCCGCTTCACCGAAGAGCGACTCAACGAACTCCATGTCCTCCCAACTGCCGACGGCCATGACCTGGGCGATGAGTCTCGCCGGCTCTTTCAAGGTCGCTCTCGCCGGCTGCCACCAGATCAGCCGTCGCGCCATGTCCTCCAATTCCTTGGCTCGGCCGGGATCTCGGAGCGCGGTCCGCAGAGCCCTCGTGGAGTCGACGCTCGGGTCGGACGCGGCGCTCATCGCAGCCGCCTGCTGGCGCAATTTCTCGGCCGCTTCCTGCGGCAGCCTCCACCCGGCTACCTGGGCGATGCCGTCGCGCGGCGCGTCGGCAGCGAGGCGGTAGCGCGGCCGCGACCGACGATCGCGGATGACGACCCCGTCGTCCTCCAGAGACTCGATGTTGCGTTGGAGGCTCGAGAGAGGGGCGGAGACGAGATGGGCAAGCTCGCTCAGCGTCGCGCCTTCCGGACGCTCGGACAGCACGAGGAGGACAGACGCAGTCCGCGTGTCGAGGAGTTGCCTCACACCCATGATAATCTACGCATTTTGCGTAGCAGTCAACGGATGGAGGACCGTCCGCAGGCACGGTCACCCGCGTGTTCATGCCCCGAACTGACTGAGCCGGGAGACCCCTCGCCGCCCCGCGTGCGTGGACCGGGCCTACCCGAACGCTGTGGCCTCGTCAGACCGCGACGGCCTCGCTCAAGCGCACGGCCGCGGCACCCGCCTCGTAGATCGATTCCGTCGCATTCACCATGAGCTGGATGCAGAAGCGATCGTGGACCAGGTCGTGACCGGCCCGGGCAAGGGTGTCCGCGAGGGGGTGATCGCGGAGGAGGCGGACGATCGCCGCCGCGAGCGCACCGGCATCGCGCGGCGGCACGAGCAGCCCCGTGACGCCATCCTCCACCATCTCGGGGATGCCGCCGACGTTGGACGCGACGACCGGGCGCGAGAGCGCCATCGCCTCGAGGATCGTCAGTCCCTGCGCCTCGCGATAGGAGGGCAGGACCGCGACGTCAAGGGCGGCGGTGACCGCCGGGATGTCGTCGCGACGGCCGGTGAAGACGACCCGATGGGCGATCCGCAGCTCGCGGGCCTGGGCCTCGAGGGCCTCCCGCCCGCTTCCCTCGCCGACGACGAGGAGGTAGGCGTCCGGGCACGACCGGAGGATGGACAGCCAAGCCTCGAGGAGCGTCGGGTGGCCCTTCTCCGGTTCAAGCCGGGCGACGACGCCGACGACCGGCGCCCCGGGTTCCAGGCCGTACTCCTCGGACAGCGCGGAGGGCGCCTCCTGATGGTCGTATCGATCGAGGTCGACGCCGTTGTAGATGAGGCTCACGGGGGTCGCACAGCAGCGCTCGTCCGCGATCTTGGCCACGATCGCCCGCGAGACCGCGATGAGGCGGTCCATGGACGGCGTCAGCGCCCGCAGGAGCTCCCGATCCTCGATCGAGCGGACCCGCGACGAGTGAACGGTCGAAACGACATACGGCCGGAGCCCAACGGACCGCTCGAGCGCAAGCGCCGCGCGCGTGCCCAGGACCTCCGCCCGGAACATGTGGTTGTGGACGACATCGGGACGGATCTCCCCGAGGTGGGCGGTGAGGTCCGCCACGGCGGCGCCGTCCTCCGGATCGTCGACGATCGTCACCGGGATGCCGAGCCGGGCGATCTTCCGGGCCGCGCTCCCGGCGGAGAGCGAGACGACGCTCACGTCATAGCGGTCGCGATCGAGGCGCGAGAGGAGGCCGTACAGGTGTTCCTGGGCGCCGCCGTTCGTCCCGGTCGCGAGGACCTCGACGATGCGGATGCGGCGGTCGTCCGGAAGTGGCAACCGGATCACCGGCTCGAGGCAGGGGTCGTCGCCGGCAGGTGCGCTCATCTCAGCGGGCCGTCCGCGTGACGAGGATGCGCTGGATCGGCTCGTCCACCGCGCCCCACTCGTACTTGTAGGGCTCGTCGCCGCGGAGGAAGTCGAAGCGGGTACGGCCGGCGGCGATCGCCGCGGCGAGGTGGCGGGCGAGCAGGATGACGCCGGGCGAGAGCTCGCGCGCGTCCGGGTCCACGCCGGCGTTGTAGTAGCCGATGGACTCGCCGTCGTCGAAGTGGATCCCCGCGCCGATCCGACGGCCGTTCACGGTGAGGAATGTCAGGCGGATCGCCCCGCCGGGCCCGAACTCCTCGAAGAGCCGCCGGATGAAGAGCCGGCTGGCGTCGCCGCCGGGGGTCGGCGGGAAGAGGCCATCGGCGCCCCAGCGGCGCTGGTGAAGGTCGATGAAGGCATCCAGTTCGGCGAGGGCGTCGTCCGATTCGGAGAGGCGGACATCGCCGGCGGCCTCGGCCCGGCGGATCTTCCGACGGATCTCGTGGCGGGCCTTCTTCTCGAGCGTGTCGAGATAGCCCTCGAAGTCGTGGCCTGGCTCGATCTTCACGATCGGGCAGACATCCTCGCGTTCGAGGATGACGTTCCAGCCCTCGCCGGGTGCCGCCGCGCGAAAGGCGGCGGTGAGCTCGTCCGCCGCGGGGTCGCCGCAGCGAAGACGCCGCAGGTCGACGACATCCCACGGGTCCGGATGGAGGTCGTCCCGGGTCGGCGTCGCCGCGAGGTGGGCGACGAGCGCTTGGGAGACGGCGGGGAGATCCGTGGGCGCGGTGAGGACCGTCGCGTAGTCGGCGTGATAGCTCGCCCCGAAGAAGATCGCCTTCGCGGTGGGCGGGACCGCGGTGAGCCGCTGCTCGCCGCCGTGGCGGAGAGTCGAATGCGTCGCCGCATCCGTGGGCTCCACCTCGTGGCGGTGCATGAGCGGGACGATCGCCACTGGAAGGGCGTCGGGGTCCGCGCGGGACTCGCTCGGGCGAACGCCGGGAGCCTCGACGACCAGCGTCTCGTCGTGGGCGTTCGCGCCGTAGGCGTCCCACCACGCTCGATGGAACGCCCAGCGGCTGAACGGGGTCGCGGCGGGGGTGCGATCCACGAGCGCGTCCCACGTCGCCCTCGGGATGTCGTCGAACGCAACGCGCCGGACGACAAGGGGGTGGTCGGTCGGCATCGCCGTCGAGGCAGATCCGGTTCGGTCCTGGGTGGCGGCCGCGGCCGCCGGGGGACAGGCAGGCTCGGCGTCGAGCGTCTGGGAGGTCACGCCCGCGAGGATAGCACCGGCTTCAGTTTACGGTTGCGGCCGCAACTTCCGGGCCGCCGTCACAACAGGTGATATGCCCAGTAGACCCCACCGAGGTTGACGAGGATCCCGAAGCCGATGACCGCCCGCCATCCCCAGCCGAGCCCGTGGCGGGCGACGGCGAGCGCGCAGAGAGCGAGGACGAACGGGATGGAGTCGAGGGCATACCGATAGCCGTACTGGAGCCACCCGCCGCCGTAGTAGAGGAGCGTCGGGATGAGGACGAGGAGGGCGGCGAGGCCGAGACCGATCGCCAGGCGCGACCGCCACGGTGCCCGGACGGCGAGGAGCAGCCCGGGACTCGTGAGGAAGATGGACATCCCGAGTCCGTCCGGTCGGAAGAACGGGAACCTCGGGATCTGCGTCGGGAGGTGGAGGAACAGGTAGTCGATGTTCATCCCGACGTGCGAGGTGGAGAAGAGCCCCTGCTCGCGGAGCGTCTCGAGGAACGGTGGGAGCGTCGCGAGAGCGTAGCCGGACTCGAACGGGCTGCCGAACCGCGCGTCGTTGTACCAGAAGAAGAGGGCGAGGCTCGGGAGCGCGCCGAGGCCGAACGCGAGCCACTCCCGGATCGGCCAGGACCGCGGATCCCACGGGGCGACGTTCGCGCGCGGCTTCACCCCGTCCTCCGCCGGCGTCACCTCGCCGTCGTCCGGCGCAACGTCGCCGTCGTCCGGCGCCCAGAGCAGGAGCGCATAGACGGGCAGCGCGAACGCGAGCGGCGGGCGGGTGAGGAACGCCGCGCCGCCGAGAAGTCCGAGAAGCCACGGCCGGCGGCGGCCGAACAACTCGATGAGGGCGCACAAGGTGAGGAACGTCGCGACGAGGTGGCCCGTGTGCCACACGCCACCGCGGGTGGTGACCCACCAGATCGCCGTGCTGAAGCCGAGGAGCACCGCGAGCCACAGGCGATCGACGACCCGCGTGACGCCCGCCCGGCTCGCGAGCCAGAACGCGAGGCCGACATCCGTCGCGGCGATGAGGCTGTTGACGATCGGCTGCCACGAATCGGCGGTGGTCGAGCCCACGACCGCGACGAGCGGCATGAGTGCGATCGCCGGGAACGGCGCGAACGGGACGAAGAACCGTCCGGCCCCGCCGTAGATGACGTCGTTCTCGCCGAGGGCGAACGGGAGCCACGTCCGGCCGTGGAGGAACGCATCGGCGAGATAGAAGAAGTCGCCCCGGCCGGCGTTGAACTGGCGGGAGCTGAGGAGGTAGATGACGAACGACGCGACGACGAGGGCGAGGCCGGCGGCGACGGTCGTGATCCGGCGCGTCGTCATCGGCCTGTCGGGCGACGAATGGCCGCGATATCGATCCATATCACGCGGGAGAGTCTACGGGGGTGGGCGAACGCCGGGTCAGCGCCAAGCCGAAGGCCCTTCGTATCACCGACGCACCGAGTGCGTGCAATGTCGGGCCGCCGGGGCGGTCGAGGCCTGCTGGGGGCAGGTTTGAGCTCGGACTCGAGCGCCGGGTCCGCCGGCAGGCTCCCGAGTCGCGTATACGACGCACCCCACGCGTAGGTGACACAACCCACGCGGGAGCGATCCTCGGCAAGCTCCTGCGAGCCCCTACGTGCCCCTCCGCGGCGCGGTGAGGATCGGACCGATGAGGCCGGCCAGGAAGACGATCGGATACGCGGGCGGCCCGAGCCACGGGAGCAGCGGAAGCGCGACAGCCCACCACTGTCGCCGCTCGAGGAGGAGCGCCGTCGGGAGGAGCAGCAGCATCGCGTAGTGCTCCCAGAGGAGCGGCGAGATGACCTGACTGGCGATCGCCGTCGTCACGTATCCCGTCTCCGCGTCCGCCCGCCACCAGGCCCCGAGCACGATCGCGACCGCGAGGGCGACCCAGCCCCACTGGATCGCGGTGGCGACGGCGAGGCTCGCGCCGGCACCGTACGCGAGCGCGCCGGGCGTGTAGTTGTGCGGGGTCGTCACGGGCGAGCTCACCCGGCCGAGGATCGCGACGTAGTCCAACCACACCCCCGACCCTGCGATCGCCGTCGCGACGAGCGACGCTCCCACGAGGATCACCACACCGATGACGACCGCCCGCCGCCGACCGGTCGCGAGCGCCCAGCCGAAGAGGATCGCCGGCTGGACCTTGATGAGCGCGCCGATCGCGATGGCCGCTCCGAGGATCCCCGGCCGATCGCGCCATCGCCAGCCGGCCGCGAAGGCGAGGAACAGGAGCGGACCGACCTGGCCGAGCTTGATCGAATAGAGGAACGGCCAGCAGATCCCGGCGAGGAGGAGGGTCACCCAGCGGACATCCCGCCGCACCGGGAGGATCGCCACGCCGAGGACGTACGCGATGGCGAGGACGGCAGTCCACACGGCGGGTCCGGTGCCTGCGGGGAGCCACGAGAACGGGACCATCGCCAAGGCGAACGGTGGCGGGTACAGGAAGATCGCGAATGGGCCCGCCACGTTCACGTTCGGGTCGTAGAGCGCCTGGCCGGCGACAAGGCGCTCTGCCGCGCGGACGTACGCCTGGTAGTCGTAGCCGAGCGTGTCCCGGGCCGCCCAGGCGATCGCCACCGTGGCGGCCACGAAGATGAGGATCGCGAGGACCGGGAGCACCGCCCGGCCGAGCCGCGCCGCCCTCCCGGGCCGTGCGTCGCTCGCCAGGGGAGCCGCCGTCATGGCTCGCGTTCTGACCGGGACCTCGCCTGACCCCGGCTCGTCCGTCGGTGGAGGAACGGGATGCGGAGCAGGTCCCACGCGACGCGGAGCGCGAGACCCGGTCGCGCCCTCATCCGGGATCCGCGTCGGTCCGCCCAGCGGATCGGGACGGTGGCGATCCGCAGTCCGCGCCGCCGGGCGAGGTAGATGAGCTCGACGTCGAAGACGATGCTCGTGATCCGCTGGTCTGCGAACAGCGCGTCCGCGGCCTCCCTCGTGAAGCCCTTGAACCCGCACTGCGTGTCCTGCACGTCCCCGACCACCCACACGGACGCGAAGGCGTGGAACGCCCGCCCGAGGAGTCGGCGGTACAGCGGCTGGCTTCCCCGCATGTCCGTTCCGTCCGGCTGGATCCGGCTGCCGAGCGCCACATCCTGATCTGCGAGCGCCTGGACGAGGAGGGGCAGCTGGTCCGGCGGCGTCGCCATGTCCGCGTCGGCGAAGACGGCCAGGTCCGAGGTGACCGCGAGCATCCCCGCCCGCACGGCCGCGCCCTTGCCTGCGTGCGGCACCCGGAGGAGCGCGAGCTCGGGCAGGGACGCGTCGGCCCCGATGGCCTCCGGGCGCGATGCGACGATCCCCGCCGTCCCGTCCGTGCTTCCGTCATCCACGACGAGGACCGTCACGAGGGGCGGCAGGCGCGCCGCTCCGGGTGCGCCGTCACGAGCGTTCTCGCCGCGCCGATGGAGATACCCGAACAGCTCGTCGAGCGCCGGACCGATCCGGGTCGCCTCCTGGTACGCCGGCAGGACGATCGTGAGCGACCGGGCTTCCATCCGGCGCAGTGTAGATGGCACCGCCGGACCGCGACGGGGTACTCTCGGGTCAGTGCCACGGTCATCGCGCGGAGGCACCATCCCGTCCCATGACAATCTCGGCTTCTCCCGATCCCCCACTCGTCCGACGACGCATCGTCCAGCGAGTCGTCATCGGTGGATCGATCGCGCTCGTGCTCATCCAGGCGGTGCTGTTCGCCACCGGCTGGTTCGCGAACCATGACACGATCCCGCTCGGCCTCGACTGGCTCGGCTACCGGGCGGGGTTCGATCGACTTCTCGCGACAGGCTCGCCGTACGCGCCATTTGAGCTCGCCGGCCCGTTCACGCCTGAACATCTCGACTTCATCCACCCCCCGAACTTCCTCGTCCTCGTCGCCCCCTTCGCCGTCCTCCCCCATCCGATCGATTTCATCCTCTGGGACGCGATCCCCATCGCCGTCTTCTGCTATCTGCTTCGCGGTCTGGTCTGGTGGGCCTGGCCGGCCGTGGCGGTCCTCTCGATGACGAACTCGCTGCAGTACCCGATCCTCAACGGCAACAGCTCGCTCTTCCTCTGCGCCGTGTTCGGGCTCGGGATCCGGTTCGGTTGGCCAGTCGGACTCCTCGCGATGAAGCCGACGCTCGCTCCGCTCGCGATCGTGGGCCTTCGGCGGCCGATCCCTACGGCGATCCTCGCGATCGTCCCGATCCTCCTGACGGTGCCATTGATCCCCGACTACCTCACCGTGCTCCGGAACATGCAGGGCGTCCCGATCTCCTATTCGATCGCCAATTACTCGCTCATCGCACTTGCCGTCCTGCCCTGGCTGGCCGAACGCGCGCCAGGATGGTGGTGGATGCTGCGGCGGCGCTCGCCCTCTTCCGCGTCATCCTTGACCCGGCCAGCGGGCCGGCCGGCTGACTGAGGCGGCAGTTCGCGGCCGCGGTCGCCGCCGCGGTCCGACGCCGAGGACGCGCGTCAGCTCGCCAGACGGCGCCGTACGCTGGATGTGGGGGCGAGCGCGACACCCGCGAGGACGAGCGCCACCGCGATCCACAGGGCGACGGGCGCGAGGATCGTGCCGCCGGCGCCGACGAGCGCCGCGATGAGCACGAGGCCGATCGGGCGGGCGGACGGCGTCCCGCGGGCCGCGACCCAGGCGGCGGCCGCGAACGGGACGATCGCCACCGGGTAGTGGAACCACGTGATCGGCAGGAGGACGAGCGACGCGGCCGTCGCGATCGCGAGGGAGAGGGTGGTCCGCGGAACGAACCACGCCCCGAACGAGATGACAAGGACAGCGCCCCCGCCGATCACCGGCGCGAGGCGGGCCGCGAGCGACGGATCGCCGGCGAGCAGGGCGAGCTGGCTCGCGGGACCGATATTGAGGGCGACGGCGAGCTGCGCCGAGGCGCCCGCCCGAAGGACGCCGACGTAGTCGGTCCATGGCCCGCTGCCGCCGACGAGGAGACTGCCGCCGACGGCCAGGGCGATCGTCGCGACGGCCGCGATCAGGGTGATCCATTCAGTCGGGAATGCGCGCCGGGTCGCGTAGCGGCCGCCGATCCACGTGTGGAGACCGCGGATCGCGAGCCAGCCGAAGAGCGCACCCGGGTAGAGCTTGGCGAGCGTTGCCAGCCCGAGGACGATGCCCGCGCCGGTCCGCCAGCGGCCGGACTCGTCGATCGTCGCCACGAGCACGGCACCGTAGACGAACGGGAACCACGCGTCCACGTTGCCGAACAGGAGTGCGATGGCGAACGGATAGACGAAGGGCGCAAGGGCGAGGACGGGGAGGACGACGTCGAGCCCCGATCGATCCCCGTGCGCGTGCGCGAGCCCGCGCGCCACGATCCCGAGGCCGAGCGACGCACCGAGCCCCGACAGCAGGAGGACGAACGGCGTCGTGAGCCCCACGACGAGCGACGCGAACTGAGCGATGGGTGGCGGGTACGAGAAGAAGAGATCCTCGGCGGACGTCCCGCCGCTGACCGCGCCGGCGAGATACGGGCTCGTGCCGGCGGCCACACGCCGCCCGGCGTCGAGGACGAGCGCGAGATCGAACCCCGCCTTCGGTGGCTGCTCGGCGAAGAGTCCGACGCCCAGCCCGACGAGGCCGGCCCAGCCGGTGATCCCCACGGCGACCCAGACGAGCCGCCTGAACCGCGGATCGCGGAACGGCCGAACCAGCGAGATGGACACCGTCGCATCGTAGCGTTCGACAGCGCCGGCGAAGTCCGGCCCCCGGGGCATCGGTCCGCCTGGCGGATGACCCATTCGTACCGGTCGGAAGCGGCCCGACCCGGTGCTACTGTGCACCGCGATGCGTATCGCCGCGGGTCTCTACCTGCTAGCCCTCGCCGTCCGCGCGATCGCCATCGCCCACTTCCCCGATCCGGCCTATCCCGATTCCTTCTATTACGTGGACGTGGCGCGCCAGCTTGCGGCGGGCCACGGGCTCAACGTCGATGTCATCTGGGCCTTCGTCGACGTGGGCGGCCGGCTCCCCGCGAACCCCCAGCTGCCGATCCCGAGCAACGCCCACTGGATGCCGCTCGCGTCCTTCGTCCAATGGCCATTCATCGCGATCTTCGGTCAGGCCGCAGCGTGGGCGGCGGACGCTCCGTTCGCGATCGTCGGCGCGCTCGCCGCCCCGCTCACCTGGGCGATCGCCCGCGAGGCGGGCGCCCGACCCTCTGTCCAGGTGGGCGCCGGGATCCTTGCCGCGATCCCGGGCCTCCTCACCCCGTTCATGGCCCAGCCGGACAACTTCGGCCTGTACGAGACGCTCGTCGCCGGAGCGCTCCTCCTCACGGCCCGGGCGCTCAAGGGCGACGCGCGCGCGTTCGCCCTCGCCGGCCTCCTCGTGGGCCTCGCGACGCTCGCCCGAAACGACGGGGTCCTCGTCGCGGGGACGCTCGGCCTGGCCGTGGTCTGGGATCGATGGCGTTCCTGGCGGTCCGGCGGCGATCGGCCCCCGGTCATCCCGATGTGGGCGATCGTCGCCTCGGCGGCCGGCTTCCTCGTGGTCATGGGTCCGTGGTACGCCCGCCAGCTCGCCCTCTTCGGGAGCCTCTCTCCGTCCACCTCGTCCGGCCGGATCCTCTTCATCCGCTCGATGTCCGATATGAACAGCATCATCTCCGACGTCTCGATCGGCGCATTCCTCGGTCAGGGCATCGGCCCGCTCGTCGTGAGCCGCGTGCTCGGCTTTGTGGCGGCCGTCGGGATCTTCGCCGTGCTGGTCTGCGGCGTCGTCCTCGTCCCGTTCCTCCTCGTCGGGGGCTGGGCGCGGCGGCGCTCGGTGGACTTCGGTCCGTTCTTCGTCTACGCCGCGATCCTCTTCGCGTTCTCCGCGATCGTGTCGGCGATCCACGTCCCGGGCGGCACGTTCATCCACTCGGCGGTCGCGCTCGCCCCGCACAGCTACGTCCTCGCCCTCGAGGGGATCGCCGTCCTCGTGGGCTGGGTCGCACGGCGACGTCGCGCCTGGGACCCGGTGCGAGCGTCGCGGGTCTTCGTGGGCGGGGCGATCGTCCTCACGGCCGGTCTCGCCGTGGTCTTCACGCCAGTCGTCCACGCGGCCTGGACGGTGGCCCGCGATCCGCGCCTCGCCGCCGGCGCGTGGCTCGACGCGCATGGGGCACCCTCCACGGACCGCATCATGTCCATCGACGCGAGCGGCTTCCGATATCTCACCGGCCATCCGGGCGTCGTGACCGTGGATGACCCACTGTCGACCGTCGAGACCGTCGCCCGCGCGTACGACATCCGCTGGCTCGCCCTCGAGCGCCAGTCCATCGTGCGGGCCATGGTCCCGATCATCGAGGGCGGACCGCGCCCGTCGTGGATCGGCCCCCCGGTGCTGACGATCCCGGCGACGGCCGAGGAGATCGCCGCTGGCGACGCGGCACCCACACTCGCCCTCTACCCGATCTGCACGATGACCGCGGACACCCGATGCGGCGGCGGAGCGGCGCCGTGACCCGTCGCGAGCTGTGGCTGACCGCCGGCGGGCTGTTCGCGGTCGCGCTCGTCATCCGGGCGATCGTCGCCGCCGCGATCCCGTTCCCGACGCCGGAGGACACCGCGTACTACTACGGTGTCGCCCGGAACCTCGTCGAGGGACGAGGCCTCGTGTCCGACGCGATCTGGAGCTATCAGACGCCGCCGCTCGTCTTTCCGCGGCCTGCCTTCGAGGTGTGGCTGCCGCTCCCGGCGCTCCTCGCCGCGATCCCGATGCTGCTCCTCGGCACCGGGTTCCATGCCTCCCAGGTCGGGACCGTCCTCGTGGGATCGCTCGTGCCGGTCCTCGCCTGGCGGCTGGCGGCGGATCTTGCGGCGGAGCTGCGGCTGCCCGCCGGCCGCGCACGGACCCTCGCCGTGGGCAGCGGCCTGACGGCGGCCGTCTCGCTGCCGCTCCTCCTCCACAGCGCGCTGCCGGATTCGACGACGCCGTTCACGGCCATCGCGCTCGGGGCGTGCCTCCTCATGACTCGTCTGCTCCGCGATCCGCAGGGGGCTCGCGTCCGCGATGCGCGGGTCCTCGGCCTCGGCGTCCTCGTCGGCCTCGCGGCGCTCACCCGGAACGAGTTCGTCTGGCTCGGGCTCGCCTGGGTCGCGGTCGCATGGCTGGCGAGGGACGGGGTGGATGGCGGCGGGCGACGGCTCGATGGGGTGGTCCGGTTCCGGCTCATCGCCATCCCGGCGATCGTCGGCGGCCTCGTCCTCGTGCCCTGGCTCATCCGCGACTGGGCGGTCTTCGGCAGCCCCTTTCCCGGCCAGGCCGTCTCCAACGCCCTGTCCGTCACCGGGTTCGACATCTTCGCCTACGCACATCCGCCGACTGTGGCCCGGTATCTCGGCGAGGGCCTCGGGTTCCTCGTCGGCTCGCGGGTGGAGGGGTTCGGCCACAACCTCCTCGACGTGCTCCTCGTGCCGAGCTTCCCGGTCGGTGTCGTCGGGCTCGGGGCGCTCGTCGTGCTCCCCATGATCCGCGGCGCGGGAGTGCTCCGACCACTCATCGTCCTCTCCGGCCTCACGTTCGCGACAACCACGCTCCTCTTCCCGGTCTCCACGACGTGGGGGACGTTCCTCCACGCGGCGGGGCCGGTCCACGCCCTCCTCATCGTCGGCTGCCTCGCCGGTCTCGACGCGTTCATCGCCCGGGTGGGCCGCTGGCGCGGCTGGACGAACCCGGTCGCCTGGCTCGGGCCGACGCTCACGATCGCCGCCTCCGTCCTCTTCAGCCTCTCGCTCGCGAGCTACGGCGCCCAGGCGCGTGACGTCGCGGCGCGGTTCGCGGCGCTCGGGCCGGCACTCACGACGGCCGGGGTGACCGCATCCGAGCTGAACGCTCCGGTGGTCACGGACTTCCCCATCTGGTACGCGGAGGCGACGGGTCGACCGGCTCTCGCGCTCCCGGACGAGTCGCCGGCGGACGTCGTCGGGCTGGCGACCCGATTCGGAGCGCGGCTCCTTATCCTCGGCGCGGACCCGCGCGGAGCGTGGCCCGCGATCCTTGCGGCGGGTGGACCGGACGCGACGTGCTTCCGGGCGGTGCCACTCGACACCACGGGGACTCCGGCACTCGGCGGGACCAGGGCGTACCGGATACGCTGCCCGTGAGCGCGCGGGCCGAAAGGGCCGGACGTCGCCCGTTCGGGGGTCCCTATACTCGGGAGCCGATGGACCGATCCACCGCCCGATCCACCGCCGATCCCCGCGGGGATCCCTTCGACAGCCTCCACGCGGAGGCGAAGGCCGCCCTCAGCCAGGCGGCGAACAGTGTCCGCTCGATCCGTGACCGCTACCGCGAGGCCTATCACGGCGAGCTGGCTCGCTGGCATGCCGTTCACGATGAGGTCGATCCGGGCGGCAGTCCCCCAGGCCCCGATCGGAGCATGGTGACGGAGCTCGGCGAGGCGCTCGGGGTCCACGAGCGCGAGCTCTCGCGACTCGATCTCGCCCAGCGGAGCCTCGAGAGCTCATGGCTCTTCCTCGAGCACGGAGACGTCACGCTCATCAGCGACCCGGCGTCGGTGAGTCTGCCGACGGACCTCCAGATGCGGATCCTCGAGGCGCAGGAGGCCGAGCGCGGCCGGCTGGCCCAGGACGTCCACGACGGCCCCGCCCAGGCGCTGACGAACGCGATCTTCCAGGTCGAGTACATCGAGCGGGTGCTCCACGAGGATCCGGCGCTCGTCCGGACGGAGATCGGGATCCTTCGTGCCCAGCTCCGGCGCGAGCTCGACGAGGTCCGGACGTTCATCACCCACCTGCGCCCGCCGCTTCTCGATCAGCTCGGCCTGGATGGGGCGATCGCCGAGGCTGCGGCCACGCTCGCGGCCGTCGCCGGCATGCGGGTCGATACCGCCCTCGGCGCGCCGGCCGACCACCTCGCCGAGACCGAGCAGACGGTCGCCCTGCGCATCGTCCAGGAGGCGCTCCAGAATGTCCGCAAGCACGCTGCCGCCGACGGGGTTACCGTGTCGAGCCGGATGGCCGGCCCGGACTGGATCCTCGAGGTCCGGGACGACGGTCGGGGCTTCGATGTCGGGACCGTGGCGGCGCGGGGGCGCCGGAACTTCGGGCTCCAGTTCATGCGCGAGCGGGCGGAACTCATCGGAGCGCGATTCGACGTTCGGTCGAGCCCTGCTGAGGGAACGACGGTGACACTGACCATCCCGACCGGAGAGGAGAACAGGTGAAAGCCATGGACTACAGCGGACCCGAGCGGCGGCGGGGCGGGCCGGACCGCCGGACGATCGACGAGCGGACGAAGATCCTCATCGTCGACAACCACGCCCTGTTCCGGGTCGGCATCCGGAACATCCTCGAGAAGGAGCTCGACTTCGACGTCGTCGGCGAGGCCGACGAGAGCCGGCGCGCCTTCGACCTCGCGATCGAGACATCCCCGGACATCATCCTCATGGATCACTCCGTCCCGGGCTCCGGCGGGATCGAGACGACCCAGCGGATCAAGCGGGAGCTGCCGAGCGCGGCGATCATCGTCCTCGCGGCGAACGAGGACGAGGACGCGCTGTTCGACGCGATCAAGGCCGGGGCGGCGGCGTTCATCCTCAAGGATGTCGGGCCGGACGACCTGGTGACGATCATCCGTCGCGTCTCCCAGGGCGAGTACCTCATCAACGACAAGGTGTTCGCCAAGCCGGCAGTCGCGTCGCGCGTCCTCAAGGAGTTCCGCGAGCTCGCGGTGTACGGCCAGGAGGCCGCCCCGATCTTCGCTCCGCTCTCGCCCCGCGAGGTCGAGATCCTCGACAACATCGCCCAGGGGATGACGAACAAGCAGGTCGCCTATGCGCTGAGCATCAGCGAGCAGACGGTGAAGAACCACATGAGCTCGATCCTCCGCAAGCTGTCCGTGAACGACCGGACCCAGGCCGTCGTGTACGCCATGCGACAGGGCTGGATCCGGATGCCGGAGGACTGAGCGCGGCGCGCGCCATGACCGGATCGGACGACCCGCCGCCCGCCTCGCTCCACGACCTCCGGGCGCGGGCAGCCGCCGATGTGAGCGGCCTCGATCGCGAGCTGGCGGAGATCGATCTCCTCCTCCAGCAGGCCCGGGCGGAGGCCGGTCGTCACGAGACGAAGCGGGCGGCCGCCGCCACGCGCCTCGAAACGGCATCCACCGACGCGCCGGAAGGAGTCGGGGAGGCCATGGCGCTCGGTGCGCAGGTGGCCACGCTGACGAAGCGGGCCGCCCTCATGGATACCCAGGTCGAGGTCCTCGAGGGCAAGGTCAAGGTGCTGCGGCGCTACCGTGAGGCGCTCGCCGGGATCGTGGAGTCGCTGGAGGCGGCGAGCGAGACCGCGTCGTCGGCAGCGGTCGGACCGGATGCGGTCGGCGCCATGGAGGCCGCGGCCGCGGACGGCGACGACCGGGCGACGCTCTCGCCGGCGGTCGCGCGCGTGGTCCTCGCGGTCCAGGAGGATCTCCGGCGGGAGATCTCCCGGGCGATGCACGACGGCCCCGCCCAGAGCCTGACGAACATCGTCCTCCAGGCCCAGATCGTGGATCGGCTGGTGACGCGCGACCCGGAGCGGGCTCGCGACGAGGTCCGCCAGCTCATCGCGATGGTCCAGCAGACGCTCGAAGCCACCAAGACGTTCATCTTCGACGTGAGGCCGATGGTCCTCGACGACCTCGGGCTCGTCGCGACGCTCCGCGGGGCGGCACGCGATCGCGGTCGGCGGGCCCGGACCCCCGTCGAGTTCGAGTCATTCGGCCTCGACGTCCGCCTGCCGATGGAGCTCGAGTCCGGACTCTTCCGCCTCCTCGATGAGACGCTCGCCGGATTCCTCTCGAGCGCGCCGGAGCGGGTCGTCATCCGCCTCGACTGGAGCGACACCATCACGGCGACGGTCACGGCAGAGCGCGATGTCGCGACGACCGCGAACGCGGCGGAGGCAGGCCGAGGTTCCGGCGGCGCCGCTCGGGACGATCGTGGTCGCGGGAAGCGCGGCAAAGATCCGGACGGCAGGGATCCGGGTGGCAAGGGTCGCTCCGAGCCCCTGCCCGAGATCCTGCGGACGATGATCGAGGAACGCGATCTGGCAAGCGCGCTGGCGGCGGCCGAGGTCGCCCGGAAGACGGCCTGGGTGCCCATGCCGCCCGTGACGTGGCGGGAGATCACCGAGCGGGCGAAGACGCTCGGTATCCACGCCGGGTTGAGCGCGAAGGGCATGGAGGTCCGGATCGTCGCCGATCTCCCACGCGCCCCGGTCGCCGCCCCGCCCGCGGTTACCGCCGGCTGAGCGCGACGGTGGCCGACATCCGAAGGGCGGCAGGTCAGGGGATCGTGGAGTACGGGCTCATCCTCAGCCTCATGGCCGTCGTCGCGATCGTCATCCTCGTAGTCTTCGGGAGGACCCTCGCGGACGTCCTTGCCGCCATCGGAACGGCGATCGATCGCGCCAACTGACGGCCGACGGTCCGGGTGCGAGCGCGCACCGACGGTACGAAATGCCTAGTGGTGGCCATCGCAGGACGCCACGTATAGTGGCCGCCGACCTCGGGTATCACGGGGCGGAACTCATCATCAGGAGGCCATGCATGGCGCTCATCCACTCGGTCCTCGCCTCGCTTCGGCGGGACGAGGAGGGCCAGGGTCTCGCCGAATACGCGCTGATCCTCGCCCTCATCGCGGTCATCGCGATCATCGCCCTCATCTTCCTCGGCGGCCAGGTCAAGACGATCCTCAGCACGGTCGGCAGCTCGATCTGACGCCGGCCACGCGGAGACGACGACCGCCGGACACGCGCCCGGCGGTCGTCCGACCGGCTCTCGACGGTCCGGGGGGACACGGCCGATTCTTGAGGAAAGGAGGTACCTCCACATGACATTCTTCAATGCACTCATCGCATCCCTTCAGCGGGATGAGGACGGCCAGGGTCTCGCCGAGTACGCGTTGATCCTCGCCCTCATCGCGGTCGTCGCGATCATCGCCCTCATCTTCCTCGGCGGCCAGGTCAAGACGATCCTCAGCAA
>JADEYI010000334.1_pt1 | contig 73119 bp, 66 predicted proteins | sample 8542331 | NCBI WGS metagenome assembly JADEYI01 (sample SAMN16510988, study PRJNA670497) | mine drainage metagenome | isolation source: biofilm near Copperflume 1 | place: Germany: Marsberg coppermine Kilianstollen | collected 2018-02 | reverse complement strand
GAGGTCGAGTCGAGCGCCTTGTTCGACAAGTTATCGAGGAGCGACATCGCAAGTGTGGAGGTCGAGTCGAGCGCCTTGTTCGACAAGTTATCGAGGAGCGACATCGCAAGTGAAGTACCGAAGCGGAGCCGCATTTCGTCAGGCACTTGAGCAGCGCCTGCTCACGCGATCTCGTGACAGGGGCACTTCGCTGGTTCGCTTGCGAAAGGCAGTCGTCTTCGACCGCCTACTTGTGCGCCTCGCCATCGCTGCGCCAGATCGCTGGGTTCTCAAGGGGGCGCTGGCCCTCGACTTCCGGCTGGGAGAACGCACGCGGACCACGAAAGATATGGATCTCGTTCGCGGCGACAACGAGGCGGCGGCCACCTCCGACCTCATCGCCGTCCAAGCTGTCGATCTCGATGACTTCTTCACTTTCGACATCGAAAAGGTCGGCGCGCCTGGTGAAATGCTCGAGGGCGTGGCGGTGAGATACCGCGTCCGGGCAGAGCTCGGCGGCAGGCGGTTCGAGGAGGTCATGGTCGACATCGGATTCTCAGACCCGCTGGGATGGAAACCTGAAACCATTCAGGCTCCGGACCTTCTGGCATTCGCCGATATTGAGCCAATCGAAGTGCCGGTCCTGCCGTTCGAACAACACGTCGCGGAGAAGGTCCATGCGTACACCAGAACTTACGGCCAAGGTCAGCGGAGCAGTCGCGCAAAAGATCTGATCGATCTTGTCCTCGTGAAACAGCTCATGGTGCTGGACGCGGCGCGCCTTCGCAGTGCACTCGTTGGAGTCTTCGAGGGAAGGCGTCAACAAGGTCTTCCGGATCGCCTCCCTCCCCCGCCAACGGATTGGGCGGTACCGTACCGAAAGCTGGCAAAGGAGGTCGGCATCGACCCGGACCTACGCGCGGGCTATGCTGAAGCTGCAGTGCTGCTCGATCCTGCATTGGCAGACCGCGCGACTGGCCGATGGGATCCCGAGCAGGCTTCATGGGAGTGACTCATTCATCGAAATTGTCGGCGACCTTACCGAGCGCAGCGGCGCCGATACCATCGCCACGCCGTCAGCTCCTTCCTAACGACGGCAAATCCCTTCGCTCTGTAGCTACTCAGCAATCCCAAATCACTGTGCCCAATTTTGTGCCCTGTGTGCCCGAATTTGTGCCTTATCCCGATGTCAGCTCATCCTACTCGATAATGCTGAGTCGCATCCTCCTGTGATCGAGAAACCCATTCTGCGCCAATGGTTTTGGCGCTATCAACCGTTACCGAACGATCCTCAATCGCATCGGCGTTTTCGGGCCTGAACACAGCTTACAAGCCGGGGGTCGCTGGTTCGAAACCAGCACCGCCCACCAATCGAATCGAGTTTTTATAATTTCAGTTCCGGGCACTTGGGCACGACACCAATGATCGCATGTTCCCGGCGGCCGCCATCACAATTAAGCTGCGCTTCGAATGGTTCGGCTGTGCGCCGACGGTAGGCATTTACCTACCTGCCATCGGCGCCCGCGCGCAGGCGCTCCAATCACTGCGCCGGACCTTATCCTGATATCTTTCGGCCGTTCATCGACTTTTGCCTTTCGAGCATGGCTTTGAGCACGCGCGGTGGCGACATCGGCAGCTCCTGCATTCTGACCCCGGCCGCACGGTAGATCGCATTGGCGATCGCCGCCGGCGGCGGCACAATCGAGACTTCGCCCACTCCGCGCACTCCCAAAGGATGGATGGGATTGGGCACCTCGACCATTATGGTCTCCAACATTGGGAGATCGAGGCAGGTCGGCATCCGGTAATCCAACAGCCCAGTGTTGCGCAAAATTCCTTTGGAATCGTAGACGTACTCCTCGTTGAGCGCCCATCCGATACCCTGCGCGGCCCCGCCCTGAAGCTGACCCTCGACGTAGCTCGGATGAATCGCGGTGCCGACATCCTGGGCGATTGTCGCCCGCAGAATATCGATCTTGCCGGTATCCGGATCGACTTGGACATCGATACAAGCGACGGCAAAAGCCGGCCCCACGCCGGCGCCGCCGGTGCTGACCGCGGCCCGTCCGACCACCGGTCCGCCGGTACGGATGAAACGGGCGGCCAGTTCCTTCAGTGTCATGGTCTGCGGCTGGAGTACATCGGCCCGGGTCTTCAGCACACCGGAGTCGAACTCGACGTCTTCGGGCGTGCATTCCCACAATTTCGCGGCCCGCTCCTTGAGCTGGCTGACCACATCCTGCGCAGCATTATACACCGCCATCCCGGTCGCGAAAGTAACCCGGCTGCCCGCGGTCACATCGGTATAGCCAATCGAGTCGGTATCGGCGACCACCGGCCGGACATCCTCGACCGCGAGCCCCAGCACCTCGGCCGTAATCATCGCCATCGAGGCCCGGCTTCCGCCGATATCCACGGAGCCGGTGACAACGTTGGCAGTGCCGTCCGGATTGACGAACACCGATGCCGACGATTGCAGCCCGGCGTTGAACCAGAACCCTGCCGCCACTCCGCGTCCACGATTAGGCCCCTCGAGCTTGCTACGGTAATGCTCGCTATGCTTGATCGCCTCGCAGGTTTCGATAAATCCGATGCGCTTGAAGACCGGCCCGAAGGGTTGCACCGTGCCTTCATGCGCGCCGTTCATGATACGGAAATCGAGCGGATCGAGTCCGCACTTTTCGGCCAGTTCGTCGATCACGGTTTCCGAGGCGAACGCAGCGTTGGTCGCGCCGGGTGCGCGATAGGCGCAGGTCTTCGGCCGGTTGACCACCACGTCGTAGCCGTCGATCAGCAGATTGGGGATGTCATACGAGGTGATGATGGTCATCGCGCCGGGCGCCATCGGCGAGCCCGGGAATGCCCCGGCCTCGTACGCCATCCAGACCTGCGCGGCGGTGATCCGGCCCTCGCGGGTGGCGCCGATCCTGACGCGCAGGTCGCCGCCGGCGGTCGGTCCGGTGGCGCGCAGCACCTCGGCGCGGCTCATCGTGAGTTTCACCGGCTGGCCGGTTTTTTTCGCCAGCAGCAGCGCGATCGGTTCGAGATAAAGCGTGGTTTTGCCGCCGAAGCCGCCGCCGATCTCGCTCGGCACCACTTTCAGGTTGCCCTCCGGCATCCCCAGCACCTTCGTCGCCAGTGTGCGCACCGTGAAGCTACCCTGCGTGCAGGTATAGACTGTCGCATGGCCATCGGAATTGAACAGGCCGACCGCGGCGTGCGGTTCGAGGTATCCCTGATGCACGGTCGAAGTATGGAACTCGCGCTCGACCACGTGGTCGGCGGCCGCGAAACCCGCTTCGAGATCGCCGCGCTTGAACTGTAGATGATTGGCGACGTTGGTGGGCCGATCCGGGCCGTCTTCAGCATTGCGCAGATCGTCGAGCAGAATGGTCGCACCAGGCTTCATCGCCTGCCCAGCCGTCATCACCGGTGTAAGCGGCTCATAAACGACTTCGATTAGCTTCAGCGCTTCTTCGGCGATATTCGCGCTGGTGGCCGCGACCGCCGCTATCGCATGGCCATCATACAGCACCTTGCCGCGAGCCATGATGTTACACGATAAATAATATGGGCTGATCTGCTGCTCACCCATCTGCATCGGCTTGCGGTCCGCTTCGGGAAAATCGTCGGCCGTCAGCACCGCGCGCACGCCCGGCAATTTGAGAGCCTTGTCCGCATTAATCGATTTGATCCGCGCGTGGGCATGCGGGCTGCGCAACACCTTCCCGAACAGCATACCGGGCAAATAGAAATCCGCAGCATACTGCGCGCGGCCGGTCACCTTGTCGATACCGTCGGGGCGCACCGGACGGGTGCCGATAACTCGATACGGAGGATGCAAATATTGGGTCATGGCTGCCATTTTAGCTAATATTCCTCGATCCTGCTGTACACAAAAAGCATTACGTTCCCATCTGAAAAACTGAGGCCAGCCCATCTTCCGCTGCGGCCCTGGCATTCGTCGTATCTTGCTTGATGCAGACCGCCTCAGGAAATGAAACTTGGAAACGGAAATTTACCCTGCAAATAAAAATCCCCGATCAACTTCGCCTTGTATTCGACCGGATCGTGCAAGGTGAGCGTCCGCACGTCGCGCAGAAAACGATCGAAATCCTGATCGGCCATCGCCGCGCGGGTGCCGCAGACTTTGAACACATCCAGACACACCTGCAAGGCCACGTCGGTGCAGATCACCTTGGCCTCCGCCACCACGACCATCGCCTCCGCCCGCGCCTGCGCAATCTGATCCAGGTTGTCGCTCTCGAGCACCTTGAGTTTGGCGTCAACCACCTGCTCCGCTTCACGGAGCAGGGCTTGCGCCGCCCGCACACTGGCGCTCATCCTGCCGACCGCCTGAATGATGTACGGATCCTCGACCGCCCGCTGCACGCCTCCAAAAGTCCACGGCCGGCTTTTGGTCTTGACGAACTCGATTGCCGCCTCCAGCGCTCCCTGGGCCGCGCCCAGAAAGACCGCGGCAAAAAAACCTTGCGTGATCGGCGCAAAAAAATTCCTCGGGTCCGCCTCACCCATCGCGAACGCATGCCGGGTTACCGAATCCCACGGCACAAAGACGTTTTTGAATAGCGTGGTGCCGCTCGAAGTGCCCCGCTGCCCCATCGTACGCCAATTGTCCACCAGCTCGACGCCTTCGGACCTGGTCGGCACAAAGGCTATGATGCCCTCGCCGTCGAGGATACCTGGAACGTAGAGGTAATCGCTCGCCGCCGAACCGGTCGAGTAAAATTTCTCGCCATTGATGATCACGCCTTTGCCGGCGGGGTCGGTGGTGAAGGTGGTGGTCCAGGACATCGGGTCACGTGAATGGCGCTCGCTCGAGGCATTCGACAGGAATGCGTTTTCCTCGACTATCGCGCGGTAGACGCGCTTTTTGAGCGCGGGCGCCGCCAGATGCTCGACCGCCTGCAGCACCTCGACCACATGAACGGCGTACATCTGGGCGATCGATGGATTTCCGCGCGCCAGGATGCGCGTCAGCTCGACCATCTCGGACACCGAAAGCCCGCACCCGCCATGCTCTATTGGCACCGGCAGCCGCACCAGCCCGCTGGCTTTGAGCGTCTCCATCTCCTCGCGCGGATACTGAAACGCGGCGTCGCGCCCGGGATAAGTCCTGGCGAACTCCTTCGACAGTTCTTCAACCAACGCGAAGATCTCATCGCGAGTGGCATTTTTCCGTAAAGGCATTCCTGATTCTCCTACAATCGAACTGGATCGCACCGGCGCTATCTTGCGCCTTCATTCGCGAATGCAACTGACTGGCGGGGTCAGAAGAAAATCGAAAGTACGCGCGGTAATACCGGTTGATCGAGCACCACCTTGCGCGAAGCAACTTTCCAACTGTCGCCAACCTTGCGCAGGACATCCTCCCGATAGCCAACGAAAAAGTTTTCCGATTTCTCGTAACGGGACTGGAACACCAGGACATTCGATCTCACCTCGCATACCTCGCCACGATCCGCCGTGATTACAACATTGCTGACGAAGTGCCGCGTCCGCGATGGGGGCTGTTCGGCGTGGGCCAGTCCGGTATCGAAACGTTTAACGCGCAAGATCAGGAAACTTTTGTCGTCTTCGACCAGCGCTATGCTGTCTTCCTTGCCGACACTCTCCTCGCGCGAATCGCGCGTCTGCCGGACTGGAATCCAATAGCGCGTATCATCGGTGAACAGATCCAGCCACTCGTGGAAGTTCCCGCTGTCGAGCAGAAACGCCTCATGATAATAAAACTGCTCGATTTCCGCCTGCTTAGCAGAGAGCGCCACGGCACCAGCCCTCCATGCTGTAACCCATCTTCATCGTTATTCGCGCTCCATCAGTTGCGACCAGTATGCATAGAAGTTGCGCTGATTCGCCTCGCTCATACGATGGGTCACGTGGCCTGGATAACCTTCCATTTGCAGATCTTCTTCGTGGCCCAGCCCCATCTGATAGTTAAACCAGCAGCGCCGCCCGATCACTCCGCGCGTAGCTTCCGTCACCTGCTCAAAATTGTCGGAGTCGTCCTGACCGAAGAAGCCGCCCGCCGACTGTACCTTGGTGAAACCAACCCGCGCCATCTCCTTGACTGCCGCCGGCGCCGCGCTATCGACCGCGCACCACTGCCAGACCTCAGACTTGTCCGGCCCTTTCGGATGCCACAGGTAGAGCCCTACCGGAAAAAAGGCGCTGAAGTTATTGACCGCGAAGTTCGGAAAGAGATTGCCGACCCCCCAGGTATAGATCCGCGCCTGGCGCTCGGAAAGCCGCTTGAGCAACCGTTCGCGGGATTCCCTAATATAATCGACCGTCTCCGGGCCAAACTGCTGCGCAAGAACGAGGTCCGCCTCGTAGGTCTCGTCGTTCAAGCGCATGTCCAGCGCACCATGACCGTGCTTGAAAGCGAACGAGTAGGCCTTCTGAGTGGCATAGTTGTCGATTGTTACTCCGCCGGCAATCGGCATGCCGGTCTTGCCCCAACTGCCGTGTGCGAACGGCACATGATAGACGTCGCCGGCAAAATTATCCGCCTGAATTTTCCAGTTGCCGGGAAGCTTGTATCGCTGCATCCCGGGCAACACTTCCAGCCGGCCCAGCGGCCTTTCGATCAGAATATCCAAATACCACCGCACATCGCCGAGATATTCCTCCAGGCTGATTGCGCTCTCGTCCCAGCAGCCAAAAATAAATCCCCCGTAATTGACCACTCTGGGAACCTCCTTCAGTCCCCATTCCTCTCTGTTCAGCTCACCGAAGTACGCTTCGCGAAAGTATGGAACGCCAGTCAGTTTACCTTCCGCGTTGTAGGTCCAGCCGTGATAACTGCAGGTGAAACTGCGCGCGCTGCCGGCATCGGTACGGCAAACTTTCATACCGCGGTGAAGGCATGAGTTCAGATAGGCCCGCACCCGGTCATGGCCGTCGCGCCACAGGATTATCGGGTCCTCACCCATGTAGTTGCTGAGGTAATCGCCATGCTCTTTCACCTGCGATTCGTGCCCCAGGTACAGCCAGCAACGCGCATACACTCGTTCCAGCTCGGTTTGATAAATTTCCGGGTCCATAAAGAGCTGACGGCTTACCAGCCCGCGCTTGCTATTCACTAATTCAGGGTTGGACACCACGCTGGCCATAAAATGCTACCTCCGCTAACGAGCTTTATCAGAGTGTATTAAAATTTCGCAGGAACCGGATTGGTGCGGCACCTTTCGCATCCATTTCAATCCGCCGGCTCGCCTATGCGTTCGCCGTTCAGAAAGGCGGTCACCACCCGATCGTGCTCCTCAGGTTGCTCCCATTGCGGCCAGTGGGCAGCATCGTTGATGCAATAAAACTGCGCGCCCGAGATAAGGCTCGCGATCCGCTTGCCCGAGTCCGGGCCATTGCCGGGGTTCTTGTCGCTCCACAAAACCAGTGTCGGCGTTTTAATCTCGGCCAGCCGCTCTTCTTTGATTCCATAACGGCTGAATGCGCCGCCTTTGCTGAAAGCGTTGTCGAACACGGCATGCAGCGCGCGCTGAGTATCGGGTTCAGAATAAAGCCGTTGGCGGATGTCGACCAGCTCGTCCGTCACTCGATCGGGCGCGGCCATCAGCCATTCAAGGCGTTTGCGGATGGTTTCAGAGGTCGGATTAGCGATCGCCGCCAGCGATCGGTCGCGCAGCAATTCGATTCCCTCGCGCGGACGTTCCTGCACCGTACCAGAGCCGAATATAATACCCGCCGTAGTGTTCAACACTATGCGGTCGAGACGATCGGCGTGGTTCAGCGCCATCCACTGGGTTATCCAGCCGCCCAGCGATTCTCCCTCGATCGAAGCGCGCTCGATTCCAAGGGTGTCCATCAGGTCCAGCAACTGATCGCAATAGGTATCGAGCGTAGCGGGATTGAACGGCGGCTTGGAAGAAAGCCCATGCCATACCAGGTCAATCGCCATCGCGCGAAACTTCCGGCCCAGCCGGATTAGATTGCGGCTGTAGGCTTCGGCATGGCCCCCGATCCCATGGATAAAGATCACCGGCGCGCCTTCGCCCGCCTCGATCACCCGCGTTCGATACCTGCGCCCGTAATAATTAACTTTGGCGCCCAGAAGATCGGACCAAATCGATGCCATCGGTGTAACCTCCCTGATTAAGTCGCACTTCCTTTCCCATCGTGCAGTACACAAAGTCTCAGTTGGTCACCGCGAATAGCTCTTCGACCTTAAAGCGCCGGCGAATCAATCCTTGATCGTGGCAATACCCGATGATCGTTTCTATCGCCGCCCGGTTTGGTTCGATACCGTAGCTATCAGGGTAGACGCTCAGCTCTTTCAGCCGCCCGATCTGAAGTCCCATGTGATCGCCATTGTCCTGCGCGAGAGCGCGTTCATTGTAACGCCGGCGAGCCTCGCGAAACGCCACCATTAAAGCCGGAACCAAACCAGGATTCGCCGCAACCGCTTCTTCTTTCAGAATGATCACGGTGTTGATTGGAAATACCCCGGTTTGCGACACATAAGCGGCGATCTCCTTATAGGGATCGCCAAACAACCGGCGAGTATTGGCAGTAAGCGCAGGGCCCCATCCGGGGGCTATCACGGCATCGACGCGTCCGGACTCCAGCGCTGAACTGGTCATTTCCGGCCGCAAGACCTCAATCACCTGTTCGTTGACCTTCTCAATCTTTGCCCGCTTCTCCCAATGATGGTCCAGCCCTGGAAAGAAGTTGTCGTTGGCCTCTTCCACCCAGGCGATTCCATCCAAATTCATATGGTACTGCTGGACCAGTATCCCCCTCATCCAGGCGGCAGGATTGTAGGCATAGGAAGGAACGCCAATTCGCTTATTCGCCAGATCGGCCGGCCCGTCGATACCCGAGTGGCGATTTACCGTAAAGCCAATCTGCGGGAAGAAGCGGCTCGGGAACGCCGGGATGGCGGTCAATGGCTTACCCTGATCCTTGGCGATCAGGTAATGGGAGAACGCCTGTTCAGCGATATCGTAAGGCAACGTGGTGGCCATTTCGCGGAACAGCGGCGCGGGTAGGCGCCCGGAGTCGGTTATTTCCAGATCGATTCCTTCGATCTTCACCTCGCCATTGAGAATAAGTTCCGTGTCGTACCGTCTGGCCAGCGGAAAAGATAATTTTTTTTGAGTCACTTAATTTAGCCTTTTTGAACCCATCCGCCTCGCGACTTATGTGTTCGCGTTTTTAAGTAAAAGCCTTCTCTAACCTACAAGAGTCACGAGTTCGTCTCAGAAAACATCAGTTTGCGCCATCCGCGCCAAAAGGCCCGCAGCGGTTGCTCGTCGTAGTAATCGCTGACCGGACTTTTGTCGAGGCCGCGCGCGACCAGCACCTTGGCGTCCACTTTGGCGGCCAATCCTTCCTGCATCAGTTCCATCGTCAATGCATCGTCAGCGCCATTGCGCCCGCCCGGTCCCCAGAAAAGGTTGAAATGGCTTAGCACCTGGTCTCGGGCCTCCTTGGGCGTGTCATGCCGCACCAGCGAGTAAAACCTAACGGTGGTGGCGCCGACCGCCTCGGGCAACACCTGCCGAATCGCGAGCACATCGCGCTCGCCATGATAGAGGCTCAGGAAATTCGGGAACACCAGCAGATGGGTCTGAACGCGCACGTCATGCTCGATATTCTCTTTGGTATCCGCCCAGTCGATCATGCCGTGAATCCCGAGATCCAGCGCGCGGCCCTCGATCGAAAAGCCGCCCGCGAGCTGACGCATCGCAAGCTGGTGCAGGAACGGCGCGTGATAACCCTCGACGCTGTTTTCCACGAACAGCTTCCAGTTAGCCTTGAAACGGTAGCTGTAGGTCGCCAGCATCTCCCACGGGCTGCCGCTGGTGGAATACTGCTTGGCCAGATGCGGTTTCATCGCGCCCAGGAATTCTTCCAACGGTGCGGCCGCGGGATCGAGCGAGACAAAGATCAAGCCGAAAAATGTCTCGCACCTGGGCACCTGCACCAGGGGATAATCCTCGCGGCGAAACCAATCTCCGTAGCCGTCAGGCATCGGCACCGCGCGCAATTGCCCCAGCGTGTCGTAGCGCCAGTGATGATAAAGACATTGAAACGAGCCGCCGCACTGACCGGTTTCGCGGGTTTCGACAATCGCGCCGCGATGGCGGCAGGTGTTGAAGAATGCCCGTATGCCGCCGTCCTCGCCTCTTACCACCAGCAGCGGTTGACCGGCAATTTTGGCGCGCTTGAAACTGCCGGGCTCCGCCACCTCGCTCGCATGGCCGGCGAACTGCCAGGTCCGCGCGAATACCTTATCCTGCTCTGCCTCGAATAATGGTTGGCTGGTGTAATATGAGCGATCGGCGAATGCCAGATCGAATTCCCCCGACGCTATATTCGTGCGCGAAGCTTCCTCAACGGCCGCTTGATGTGCCATGACGGCTAATCTCCTCGCTCCTGGCTGATCGCCCCGCGACGACCGTAGGAAGCAACTCACTTCGGCTACCCATCTATCGGCTATCGGCTGGCGCCGGTTCCGCGCCCTGTGCATCGCGCAAAAATCGGTCGTAAACCCATTTTGACAGGTCAATCGGCTTGGGGATCAACCCGTGAGCGACGAGAAATCGTTGCGTATTGTCCAGCCCCGCGAGATCCTCGGCGGACAGCGAAGGCACCAACCGCGCGTGAAAATCCGCGCCGAATCCCTTCCACACGGCCGCCTCGCTGACGCCGAGATTTTCCGCATGTGCGCGAGCGATTTCGCGCGGATGGGACGCCGCCCACAGACCCATTTCCACGACCGTTTCGACCACTGACTGGACTGCCTCGGGATGACTTTCGACCAGTGCGCTGCTGACCGTCCAGGTGCTGGTATATTCGTTGCCCGGCAGTTTCGACAGGTCCAGCAGTAAGCGGCCGTATCCTTTTAGTTCCATCTCCGCGCCGTAGGGCAGAAAACTGAAAATCGCATCGACCCGGCCCTCGGCCAAAGCCGCCACCTGCTGATTGCCGACCGGCGAAGCCGGGTCGAAGAAAAGGTCCTTCGGCGCGAACGAGGCTGAACTCTCAGCCGACTTCAGATCATGCGCGGCCCACGGATTCGGAACCTCATGAATCTCGACCTCATCGATCGACAGTCCGGCGGTGGCCAGCGTATTGATCAGACCCCGCGCCTCCCAACTGCCAAGCGCCATCTGAGTCTGCGCCCACGGATCCAGCGCAAGGTAATTGGCCCCTGCGAGATTATGCAGCACCGCGATCGCGTTGCGGGTCATCGCGATACGCCGGCCGGCGAGTTGCGCGGCCTTTTGGATATCGCTGTCCGGCCGCACGAAAATTCCTTCGGGACCGCGGCAGGGCGTCAGACCGATCAACCGGGTCAGGCCGGGATCGCGCAACCCTTCCGACAACAGCGGAGGAATTTCGCCGCCCAGACGGAAGTAAGCGGGATGACGAAACGCAAAATGAGTCACGGCGTTGCCGCTGGGAAGCAATGAAAATTGGACCTCGCGCCTGGCGAACCAGTCCGGGAACAGCTTGATGGCGGGCAGAAAAGCGTTGGCGACGGGACAGTTGCTGTAAAATAGTTCTTTCACGGCTTGAACCCTTATACCTCTGAAACCCCTTAGGACAGTCAGATATAGTCCCAGCCTAATTGGTCGTTACACCGGGGTCGTGATGATCTCGGGAGTACTCTCGCCCTCCAGCGACAGCAACAGTTCTTGAATTTTCCAATGTTCGCCGAGTTTCACGCAATCGAACTGGTACCTGCCCGCAAAAGCAATCCGCCCATTGCGTAGAATTAGCGCCGCCGCGCCGGCCTTGACCTGCTCACGGTCGTCCGCCGCCACGATCAGGTTCGTCATGAGATGGAGTGAAGGCTCGCCGGACTGCTCGCGATATGCCTGGACCCGTTGGGTCAAACGGATGCGATTCTCATTGATCAAGTAAAAGGGTTCGCCGCGATCGAGATTGTTCCGCATGATTACGCGATAACTCAGTTCCTCAGCGAACAGACGCAGCCATTGCTCCATCCTGCGATCGTCCAGCATCGCGCCATATTCGAATATCAGCTCGCTAAGCTGTTGCCGAACGGAACTGTCGCTATCAGCCATTGCCCGGACCCCCGCGATATATCAATCAGAATCTAACGTCATTGAGGGTGCATATATCTGGTATGCCAGGTCAAACGGCCATCGTTATCGCTTTCCATTGCGGTTTGTCATCGGCTTAACAACACGGCAATGTGTTGTCAAATCAACAGGAGCATGGCGCGAACGCCTGCGCCGATGCGTGCGCGTCCGGTCGTCTATGGATAATCGGCCAGGTTTTTACATTGCCCCAATGGTTTGCTCATGAGGGAGTTCTGTCTTATAGGTTGAGCGTTCGGGATCCCCGGACACAGGAGACTTGAAAATGGCTTTTCAACTGGGTGACAAGACCAAAACGGCGCTGCTCATCATGGATATGCAGAACGACATAGTCCATGAGAAATCAGCGATGGCGCAACATATGGGGTTTGCGCAAACGGTCAGGGACTCGGGCGTGGTCAAAAATATTCGCCGCTTACTGGACGCGTCCCGCGCCGCGAACATTTCCGTGGTTCATATCGTCGTCGATTTCAGCGTCGGCAAGCAATTCCAGATGCCTGACCGCGGGCAATTCTTCAAAGCGATTACGGGCGGGGCGCCGATGCTGCAAAAGGGAACCTGGGGAGCCCAGATTCACGACGATCTCGCTCCCGCCGCGGGCGAGCAGGTGATCGGGAAATCGATGTTCTCCGCCTTCGCCAGTTCGAATCTTCATGAGGTGCTGCGCGCCCGCAATGTCACCCAGTTGATTCTGACCGGCGTGGCCACGGAATTCGTCGTCGACAGCACCTCCTGGAATGCTTCCGACCTCGGCTATAACGTCATTATCCCGCGCGATGGCTGTTGCGGACAGACCCTCAAGGAACACGAGGATGCGATCCGCCGGATGGCGGCGCGAGCGGATATTAGCAGCACGGACGAGCTGATTGCCGCGCTACGCTGACGGCACGCCGATAACGGAGTACGGCGCTTGCGCGGGTTTTTAATGGGGCACTAAAAATCACTGGAGGCATTTACCATGAGCGCGGTTGCAATGACGCCATCGGCTAACGGCAACGTGTCGGACGCCGCGATTCGCGCCGGCGCGCGAAATCTCCTCGCCGACTACATGAAGATCAAACCGGGGGTCGAACTCCTGATTGTTAACGAGACTTCGATCGAACGGCACACGGTCGAGGTGCTCGAGCACGAAGCCCGGTCGCTCGGCGCGCGCGTGTTGACCATGTGGTGCGACCGGATACCGGGACCTGAGGTGCTGCCGGGTTCGCTGGTCAAAGCCTTCGAAGCGGCTGAGACTACACTCTTCAACCATCCAGTGGGCGGGATGCTGCGGCTGCTGCCGATCGGCGGCACCGGTCTCAAGTGCTTCAGTTTCGCGAACACCGACGCCATCCTGGGTTCGCCTTTTTGCCGCGTGCCGTACGCCACCTCCGCCGAGATTTTGCGCACAGTCCAGCAGCGGCTGAATTCGGCGCGCAAATGGAGAGTGACCTGCCCTGCCGGAACCGACCTGACGGGCGAATTGACCCCCGAGGAACTGGCGCCGTCGAGTAATAGCTATGGCGGCTTCACGCTGCTCACCTTCCCGCTCGGTATCCATAAGCCGTTCTCCACTTTTGCCGCCTCGGGACGGCTGGCGATTCGATGGCTCACGCCGGCGGGAATTCACGAGTTCGATCCGGCCGGCATCCGGCTCGATTCCCCGGTGGTGGCCGACCTCGATCGCGGCAAGCTCACCGGCTTTTCCGGCGATAACGCACAAATCTCCAAGCTTAAAGGCTACCTGGATATGATCGGCCGTAAGGTCGACAAGGATCCATATATCGTCAATTCTTGGCATGCCGGCATCAATCCGCTGGCCTTCTCGCCCTGCCGCGATGTCGATTCGCTCGAACGCTGGATGTTCCTCGCGCACGCCAATCCGCGCATGGTGCATTTCCACGCAGTCGGCGAAGTGCAACCGGGCGAGATGTCGGTACCGCTTCTTGACCCCACCATCAGCATGGATGGCGAGGTGATTTGGGATCGCGGGCGGCTGGTATTTCTGGAGCGCGAGGACATCAAAGCGGCGTTAAGCGCGCTTCCCGCGGTGACCGAAGCCTTGACCCAGAACCTCGAAGTCGGGGTCTGAGCGATGGCAACCAAGATCATCTGGTACACCCGCTGCCCGGTGCCGACCGCGGCCGGAATCGCTTATCAACGCCGAACCTTCCGCGAGTTGTTCGCGGGCAGCGGATACGAAGTGCGCAATATAAAGGAGCTGGGCGCCGGCCAACTCAACACGCACTTTCATCATGAGCTCGATGCTTCTTTCCGCGAAGGCGGCGGCTCGCCGCCGATCTGGGCTTATGCGAAGGGCGCACCGACCCGGCTGCTCGCGATCACCTTCATGGAGGAGGTGCTGGGCATTTACGTGCGTGCCGACGATCCGGCCGCGAGCGTGACCGATCTGGCTGGCCGGCGCGCCGCGCTCCCAGTATGGCCGAAACTGATTTTCAACTTTTTCCGCTTCGCGGCCGAGAAGGGATTCCATTCAGCTCTGCGCGTGCATGGCATGAGCGATCGCGACATGAAGTTCGTCGACGTGGCCGAGACCGACGATCCGGCCGAATTCATCAATCCCGATTTTGCCGATGGCAGGCCACGCGTGACTCGCTCCTACTACCATGAACAACTTGAGGCGCTCAGAGCGGGAAAGGTGGATGCCATCTTCGGCAAGGGTGGCGAGACCGCCGCGCTCGAACGGGAGGCCGGCGGCGCGATTCGGCGGCTGTACGACCTGCGCGACGCGCCCACGATGGCCGACCGCGTGAACAACTCAACTCCGCGGCTGCTCACCGTCAGCGAGTCGCTGGTCGAACAGCATCCCGAGGCGGTCACCCGTTACGTGCAAACTCTGGTCCGCACTGCAATTTGGGCGCGCACGCACGAAGCCGAGGCGGCGCAGGCGGTCGCCGCCGAAGCGGGAATCGAGCCGGCGGACATCCGCACCTGCTTCAGTAACTTTACCGCGAAACTGTTACCCGAACTGAACGATGATTTTCTCGCCGCGTTGGAGGTGATGAAGGATTTTCTCCATCGCCGCGGCTATATCGCCCGGAATTTCGATGTAGCCGATTGGCTTGCGCCCGCTCCGCTGGCTGAAGCCTATGCACGCGAGGGTATCTCGCCCACGCGTCCCGGCGTCCAAATCTCCGCCTGAGCCGGTTTGCGCGGCGTTTCCACGGTAAACATGATCGATTGCAACCGGCTGACCGAGCTAAAGAGCAGCGATGAACCTCATTGCGTGATCGATGTGCGCGAATGGGGCGAATTCGCGCAGGGACATATTCCCGGATCAAGCACTCTTCCGCGCGGGGCATTGGAACGCTATCTAACCCTCCTCGTGCCCGATCGCGCCGTGGAGCTGGTGGTTTATTGCGACGACGGCCGCCGCTCCGGGTTGGCCGCGCTTACCGCCGCCGGTCTGGGATACGCGCGGGTTTCGGTGCTCGATGGCGGTCTTGAACAGTGGCAAGCCGCTGGCGGCGAGGTTGTCCGTGGCTTCGCGCTCAGAGGACGGGCATACGGTGAGCGGCTGCTGGTCGAAGAGCGGCTGCCGGAGATATCCGCCGAACAACTGCACGAATGGATCGCCGCGAAACGTGAAATCCATCTGGTCGACGTTCGTCCGCGCGACGAGTACCTGCGCGAGCATCTGCCCGGCGCGATCAATATCCAACTGGCCGACATACCTTCGCGCAGTGACGCACTGATAGCGGGTTCGCAGTCGCCAATCATAACCCAGTGCGCAGGGCGAACCCGCAGCATCATCGGTGCGCATATTCTGCGGCGCATGAATCCAGATCGCGAGGTGTACGCGTTACGCGGCGGAACCCACGCATGGAAGCTGGCCGGCTGGGACAACGAATTGGAACAAGGTGAGACCAAAGCTTCATTACCCGAATCGGCGCACGCCGCGAGGGACTTCGCAGACCGCGTGCTGCGTGAGGATCGGCTTGCCCGCATCACGCCGGCCGAGTTCATGCGATGGATCGAAGAAGGCAAATTTAGTTACCTGATCGATGTTCGCGGTTTCGAGGACTATCGCCGCGGACATATTCCGGGCGCTCGCTATTGCGATGCCACTCAGGCGCCGTTTGTGATCGAAAATATCGTCGGCGTGGCGCAAGCGCCGATCGTCGTCAGCGGCAGCCGGGAGAGCGCGGCAATCCTGGTCGCGGCGGCGCTGAGCAAAATGGATTACCCACGGGTCTATGTGATGGCGGGCGGCGTCGAAGCGTGGCAGACTGCACGGCTTCCGCTCGAAGCGGAAGCGCCCGCTGAAATCGACTTTGGCGGTCCCGAATGGCTGCTGCGCTTCAGCATGCCCGGAATACCGGCCGATGCGATGCGTCCGCTTGCGATTCCGCTCACCAATCAGGATCGCCAGGCAGCGCATTTCGTGTCGCCGCGTGAGCTGCGCGCCTCGCTTTCCGGCCCGAATCCACCGCGTGTCATCGACTTAAGATGTATCGGCGACTTCGCGTTGAGTCACGTGCCAGGCGCGCGCTGGATAGCCCGCGGACGACTCGAATTGGAATACGCAGCCGCCGGTCCCGCAGACGGCGAAGTAGTCATATACTGCCGTCGCGGTGACATTTCGGTGTTGGCCGCGCGGACGCTCCGCGAACTGGGTTATACCCGCGTTGCGATTCTCGAAGGCGGCTTCAACGCCTGGCGCGGGGAAAGTTTTGAACTCGAGGAAGGCTTGGGCGATCAATCGCAATTCGAGGCGCTGGCGAAAGAAGAGGTGTTTATTGCGAACCCAGGTCCCTATGGTTTCACCAAGCAACGTGCGGCATCGTTTCTGGCCTGGGAAGAACGGCTGGGAGACCGTTACCAGCGGTAAGCTGGTTTGATCGGTTTGCCGGCTATGGCAGAAATAGATGCAATGACCTCATCCAACCGCCGGCTCGCGGAAACCGGGCGCACCCAGGCGGAGTCGAGCCGTCATAACTGGCTCGATAACATCGTCCAGACGCGATCGGCCAGTTTTCTCGAGGCGGTCCGCCAATCGATGGGCGATGCGTGGATGTTTGTCTGCCAGGGCAGCGAGCTTCGCGGCCCGGGAGACTTTCTCACCGACGAAGTCGCCGGGCGGCTGGTGCTGCTGTGCCGCAATGCCGACGGCGAGTTGAAAGCGCTGTTCAACGTCTGCCCTCATCTCGGTGCGCCGGTGGAGCGGATGCGCCATGGCACGACGCGCAGCTTCAGTTGTCCATATCACGGCTGGACCTTCTCACTCGACGGTAAGCTTATCGGCACGCCATTGCCGGAGGGGTATGCCAATACCGGATTCCGCCGCGATGATTATCGGCTGCCGCCTTTGTCCGCCATCAGCGCCGGTGGACTGGTATTCGTTTCGCTGGCCGGAAAACCTTCCGGCCCCGGAGAATTTTTTGACGGGATCATGGAACCGTTAACCGGCCTGTTTCCCGCTGGCGATAAATGCGAACTGGTCGCCAACTACAGCCTTTATTCGGGGGTCGGCTGGGACAACTGGTTACAGAAAGCGTACGATCTCCTGCAGACCGACGGCGATAGAATCGTGTTCGGATCGTCACCAACCGCGCCGGCGGCGCGCCCTAAACTGATCGAGACCGCGGCCGGTCATCGGGCCTTGTACCTCGCTTCCGATAAGCGCGGCGACCGGTCGGACACCACCTTGAAGTCCGCCGCGCAGGACTACCTCGCACGGCATGGACTGGCGGTTTGCCTGCTGTTCATGCGCCCCAATCTACTCGTGATTGCCAGCGGGTCGGCGCTCATCAGCGTGCGCGCCGACCCGCTCGACGATGGCTGCTCTGTGCTGCGCATCAGGAGCTTTGCGCCGGATCGCGAGCCTGACGCGGACCGGCGCATCAGACTCGATCAATTCCAGCGCTGGTGCGGCGAGTTGAGCAAACTGCAATTCGTGTAAACGCTCATTCACAAGCCGATGATAAAGATCAAGGAAATGAAATGAACGACGCGCATGACCGCCTCGAGGATAGGATCGCGATCGCACAGCTACTCGATGCGTCCGTCCGGCTGCTCGATCGCGCCAAATATGAAGAGTGGCTGCGGCTGTTCGCCGACGACGGAAAATATACGATCGTTTGCAACGATGGAATCACCGCGCTGGGAACCTTTATTGTCGATACCGACCGCGATGGTATCGCGGCGCGGGTGGCGCTGCTGAAGGATCCCGACCGGGCGCGGGAAGCGGTCGCCCGCAGCCATCTGCCGAGCTGGGGTCCGGTGAACTTTACCGGACCGGCCCAGGCGCAGGTCGAATCGCGCTTCGTGGTCTACGAGACGCGGCAAATCGACGGTGTTTCGCGAATCGGCTTTGTGGGATGCTATGAGGATCGGCTGGTGCGCGACGCGCAGGGGCAGTGGCGGATCGGAAGCCGTCGAGCGGAGCTGGACACCTTCACTTTCAAGAACCTGGTGGTGCCGCTCTAAGTAAAGCGTGGACCTCAGTTTTCAGTCACCCCATATGGAGGTGTCGCAATGCTCAAGTCCGAACCGGAAAAAGGAATTTCGCCGCAGGCGGAGCTCAGAACGGATATCTTCAGCGATCTTGCAATTTTTGACGCTGAGATGACCAAAGTTTTCGACCAGGGATGGATCTTCCTGGGGCATCGATGTGAAGCGCGCGAGCCGGGCCGCTTTTTCTGTTCCGAAATCGGATGCACGCCAGTGGTCATATGCCGCGGAACGGACGGTCGCCTTAGGGGTTTTGTCGACGCCTGCCGGATCTGCGGCGAGTCGGTGGCGCTGGCGCAATGGGGCGCAACTGAATCTTTTGCCTGCGTTCAAGCTCACCAGCGTTACAACCTGAGCGGACAGGCGGCCGATGGCGGCGCACTCGAACCGATCGAAATCGATGACTTCCACGGCCTTATATACGGCTCGCGTGCGCCACGCGAAAAATTGCTCGATTACCTCGGTCCGGTTGCCGAATCGTGGAACGAGATCATCGAGCACGGCGTCGAGTGGGAGTTGTTGATGACTTTCAACTACTACGCCGACGCGAACTGGAAGGCCTATATGCAGCCAGGCGACGGCTATCACGTACAGTCGCTGCACAAGATCTTCTCAAAGGCGATTATGCCGCGGGCCGGATTCTATGGCCGCAAAGCCAGGGTTTCGCCGGCTTACGGCAGCATCCTGCTTACCTATCCGCCGTTGGATTACGACCATTTTCGTCAGATTGCATGGCGCGACGTAAACAGCCCGGAAGAAGTTTCCATCCCCGGGTTGTCGGTTTTGCAGGAGGGTGTCGCCGGCTATATCGGGATGGTCTTTCCGAACACTCTGTTCACCGCCCGCAACGGCTGGGATTTCAAAATGTATCAAATCATGCCGCGTTCGCCCGAGCGTACGCTGGTGTTCAACAAGGTGTATTGCCGGGCAGGGCTGACCGATGCGCAAAAGCACGTGATTCAGAAGGAACAGGACTTGTGGTCGGGTCCAATGGGACTCAATGCGCAGGACGATAACCTGAACTTCGAATGGCAACAGAAAGCTTTGCGTGGTAACACGCTTTCGCGGCTCACGATCGCGCGCCATCCGGGCGAAGATAATGGCCAGGCAGAATTCGAGTCGCCGCAGGATGGCGAAGCCGGGTATCGAAGCTACTTCAAGCGCTGGAGCCGGCTGATGAACCTGAGCTATATGCCGGATGCAAATCAGAAGACGACCAAATAACGAATACGGCTGGTGACGATGGAACAACTCGTTGAAGAGATAAGGCGGCTGGCGGCGGAATTTGCGCTCGATTATGCGCGCCACGATCAAAAGTTTGAATTCCCCGGCGCGGAAATCCAGAAACTCAAGTCCATTGGGGCGTTGAAGGCGCCGGTGCCGAAAAAGTTTGGCGGCCTTGGCATGGCGCCCACAGAACTGATTCGATGCATCAAGATCCTCGCCGAGGGTAATCCGTCGGTCGCGCAGATCTTCTTTGTGCATTGCCTCGACCTGGTGATCGCCACCGAGTTCGCGACCGCGGAGCAACTGGAATGGCTGATGCGCGCGGTGGTCGACAACAACTGCTTTGTCGGACAGGCGACCGCGGAGCGTCATTCGAAAACTCACTACGCCTTCGAGACCGTTTTCACACCGGTTAACGGCGGCGTGAAAGTACGTGGGCGTAAATTCTTCACCACCGGCTCGGGCGCGGCCGACGTATTCCTCATTTTTGGCGCTCAATACGATGGGGGAATTGGAGCGGCAATCGCGCAAAGAGGCGATAAGGGGCTGGAACTGATTGACGATTGGAAGGCGATGGGCCAGCGCGGAACCACCAGCGGAACCGTCGTTCTTAATGATCTGTTTATTCCAAGCGAGCGGGTCTTCCCAAAATTTCAATTCGCAGACCAAGGTCCGCAGAGCCTCATGGGGCCTTATCTGCAGTTGGGCTTCACCGCCATTTACACCGGTATCGCCGGCGGCGCTCTGCGCGCTGGAATCGAATACGTGCGCACCAAAACCCGCGCCTATCCGGAAAGTGGCGTCAGCTCGGCCAGTGACGATCGCTACATCCAGCGCGAGGTGGGAATGATGCGCGCGCAGCTCAGCGCCGCCGACAGTCTGCTGGATCGCGCGGCGCGCCGTCTGGAGGAAGCTTTCGCAATGCGCGGTAAAGCGGGTGACACCGAGATGAAGCGATGCCGCGCCGAAGCCTCGGTCGCGGTGGCCGAGGCCAAGATAATCGCGACCGAAGCCGCCCTGCGTATCGGTCAGGATATTTTTCAACTATGCGGTGCGCGCTCGGCCTTATACGAAGAAGACATGGATCGCTTCTGGCGTGACGCGCGAACCCTTACCGTTCACGATCCGAAGGACTACAGAGCGATGCTCATTGGCCAGTACGTGTTGCTCGACAAGTTTCCTGCGGCAGGTTTCCGAAGTTAAGCGGGTATTTCGCTCAACTGGTCCGGAGTAGTCCTATGATCTATTTGCGTAATCATCTGTCACCGTCTTCCCTCAAGCTGCTGGATAAAGCGCAGGCAATCGCCCGCGAGGTCATCGCACCGAAAGCAGTCGAGTGGGATAGGGACGCACGCTTTCCATACGAAATGTTCCAGGCGATGCACAGCGAGAAGCTGGACGCCCTGACCATCCCCAAAGCGCTTGGCGGGCTTGAGATCGGCCCCGATGGTGGCGAGCCGCTGGCGCTTTGGCTGATAACCAAGACGCTCGCCACGGCGGACAGTTCCGCTTCACAGTGCCAGCAGCTACATAACAATACCGCGCTGGCGATCAAACTTCTTGGCACGCCGGAGCAGCAGGAACGTTATTTGCGCCCGGTGGTCGAGCAGGGCGCCATCCTCGGCGCGTGGGGCGCGGAGGGCCATTCGAAGACCTCGACGGTCGCGCAACGGGTCAGTGGCGGTTACCAGATCACCGGCACCAAGATGTTCGCCACCAACGCCGGCGCGGCGCGTTATGCCGCAGTCGTGGCTTTCCCGGAAGGCTCGCGCGATCCGAACGCCGACATGATGTTCTGCATGGTCGATTGCCAGGCGCCTGGCGTAACAGTCAAGCCGCAATGGTGGGAAAGCGCCACCGGGATGCGGGCCACCTGGAGTCATGAGGTTCGGCTCGATCGAGTGTTCGTTGCCGATGAGGCAATCCTTGGTCCTCCAGGCGGTTACCTGGGTTTGCAGATACAGGCACGGGTATTGCCGCAGTTTTCGGCGAATTTTCAAGGCGTGGGCGCGCACGTGTTCGAGTTCGGGCTGGATTATCTCCGCACCCGTGAACGCACCGGCGACGCCTTTATTCAACATCATATCGCCGAAGCGCAAACCTTGCTGGTCAGCGCCGAAATGATGCTGGGCCGCACCGCGGAGCTTTATGCGGCCCGTGATTATCCCGAGGCCTTTCATTACAGCCGGATGGTGCGCGCGTATTCGGAAATGTCGATCAACCGGGTGGTGCAACTGGTGCAGAATTGCTGCGGTTCCTCGGTTTATCTGGAACCCAGTCCGCTGGCGCGAATTCTGCGCGACTGGCATTTTTATTCGCGTCACGAAAACCTCGATCTGATCCTGTCGCAGATTGGCAAGACCATTTTCCAACTGGGCGGCGAGACCAGCTTCGAGGCGTTTGGCTTTCGCGACAATTTTCGCAGCGGCGCGGGGGCGGAACAATCCGCCAAATAACCGCGCCAGCTTCGCGCAACACAGGGGCCGCTATCGGGATCCTCGGAGGAATTGTATGGACCTTGACCTCAGCGGAAAGATCGCGCTGGTAACCGGCGCAAGTAAAGGTATTGGGCAGGCGGCGACTTTACGCCTGATCGAGGAGGGTGCCTCGGTTTTCGCCTGCGCCCGCAATCAAGCGGGGCTGGATTCCCTGCAAACGCAGGTGCGCGGTCTAGGACTGGGCAAAATCGAGGTCGGCAGCGCCGACATGACGCGTCCCGGCGACATCAAAACCGCCGTCGCGAAATGCCTCGAGTCGTTCGGCCGGATTGACATTCTGGTCAACAATGCCGGCAGTGCCCGGCCCGGTGCGTTCCTTGAAACCACCGATCAGGATTGGCTGGAGGACTGGAATCTCAAGTTCTTCGGCTATATGCGGATGGCGCGCGAAGTATTCCCGTACATGAGGCAACAGCATGGCGGCGTGATCGTCAACATCATCGGGATGGGCGGCTTCATGCCGAACAATCGCTATATGACCGGCGGCAGCGCCAATGCGGCGCTGAATCATTTCACCAAGGCGCTGGCCCAGGAGGCAATTCCCTTCGGTATTCGGGTGGTCGGAATCAATCCCGGCGCGATTTTGACTGATCGGCTGAGCGACTATGCCAAGCGCCTGTCGGGCACTGCCGATACCAGCGCAGTGATCCGCGCCATGAGTCCGATGGGCCGCGCGGGCAAACCGCAGGAGGTCGCCAATCTGATAGCTTTCCTGGCCTCGGAGCGGGCCGGTTTCATCAATGCCACCAACGTGACGATTGATGGCGGCTTCAATCAGTCACTCATCAATTGACGCCCGTAGCTGCTCGAATTTTAAAAACCACGTTAGGATTCTTCAGGAGTCTCGTCGAGCCTATGCCCCTTTCGGGTCGGCCCGTCAGGGTTTCTGCAAAGCGTTGATAAATTCGTCGTCGTTAAAAACCTTCACTACAGCGTCGCGAATCGCCGCGTTTAAAGTATTTTGCGCGTTTTCGGGACTTGCCAGCTCAATCGATTTTTGACTTTCCGCGGTTATATATTTGTCGAAGACAACGGCACCGGACGGCTGTTTCACAGCCACGTCCATGCCTATGTTCGCGGTCGATTCTCCTGAAAAGAAGCCTAACGTGAAGTGATTCTGCAAATTGCTCAGCCTGATCGCGATCGAGTTTCCACCGGTTCCGAGCGTGAACCCGCGATTGGTCAACTCCGTTTCAAACGCGTTTTCGAGTGTTTTGGGCACATCGCTGTCCGAGATCACATCCGCGGTCTTCATCCCAAAGCCATTGATCTTCTGACCGACGATCTGCGTTGGCCGCTTGTCATTGACTTCAACTGCCACGCGTGGCGAATCCGGCCTGGCGATTTTCGCCACCGCGGGATCGGGTTGATAACCGAGTTGGACATGGCCGGTCGTAAAAGCGCATCCGCTGATCAGCAGCATCGCAATCAGCGCCGCCGCGCGGACCGCAACAGAACGAGCGCCCGCCGCTGGTGAGTTTCGATTCATCGACATTCCTTAGTTTTGTTCAGTTTCAGATAACGGTCGGCGAGCCAACCACATTGTCGCTTCAGCGGCTTTTCATCGACGATTGTCGCTGGCGGCGCTCTTCGATGGCTTCACTTGCGGCGGGGCCCCCTCCGGCTGGTTGGAAGTCGCTGGCGCAACGGTCACCTCCGAATCGAGATGGGCGGTCACCATAGACTCCTGATGGGCAAAATATGCGCCGGTGGCAGAGTCGATGGCGGTACCGATCAGAAAGGTGAACAGGTCTGCGGCGACGTAACCGCCTTCGATCTGCGCATCGTCAACTACGTCGGTGGATTGATAGCCGGGTTTGGAAAAGTGAAAATCCAGGTCCTGTTGACGCGGAACTGTGATCGTAAAGGGCGTCACCCGCGTCTCTCCATTACTCAGCGTCGCAGTCGCGCCGGGAGGGTCACTCGTCACTGTAATTGGCTCGGTGGTGCCTTGGAATATCGCGGCGCACGAGCAGGTTCCGAGCAACGCAGATGCGAAGGCGAACACAGCAACTCTCATCAGATTCCCCCATCCTTGTACGGAACCTGAAATACGCGAGTCGCGCATCCCTTGTCAATTTAACGCTTCTACTACCAACAGAAAGAACGACAGCACAAATAAGGAAAAGCCCGCGAAAGCATCATTTCACGCCGCCGTGGCGGGACAGGGCGCGGGCGAGCGGTAGCGGCAGGAAACTACGCAGCAGGCGAAGTCCATTGCGCAGGTTGCCCGGCTCGTAGCGCAGCGCGCGGATGAAACTTCGGCGAGCCGCGGCCAGATCGCCGCGCCGAATCGCGATCAGCCCGCGCGCTCCCAGCGCGGTCGCATGCGCATGCCTGATCGCGCGGATCAGCGGGCGGACTGCCGACCCATAGCGATCGCTCACACGCTGCACAAACAACTCATAGCTCTGCTCGTATTTCACCATCCGTTCGGCGGCCGGCGTCACGCGGTAGATCGCGAGCGCGCGCGGCAGATACTCGAACTCACCCACTTCGCGAGCGCGCAGCCAGAAATCCATGTCTTCGTATGATCTCATCGGCGCGAAAAATCCGCCAACTTGATCGAATATACGGCGGCGAACCACGGCCGTGCTGGGCAGGATCGGCCACCATCGTTCGAGCAGGTCGCTCATGCTCGGCGCGCGCGCAAGTTCGGGCGCGACCAAGGCCGGCGATATCTCGCGTCCAAGTTCATCGACCTGGACCGCATCGGAATAGACCAGCACCACTTCGGGCCGATCATCGAGCGCCGCAATCGTGGCGCTCAGCTTATCGACGGTCCACAGATCGTCCGCGTCAAGAAAGGCGAGGTATTCGCCGTTCGCGATCGCCGCACCGGAGTTGCGCGCGGCCGATAATCCTCCGTTGGCGCGATTAACCACCTGTACCCGGCCGCGGTAACCTTCGATCACTTCCGCGGTGGTATCGGTCGAGCCGTCGTTGACCACGATCAACTCGAAGCCGCCGGCGAAGTCCTGCGCCAGCGCGCTGTCGATCGCGGCCGCAAGCGTGGCCGCGCCATTGTAGACCGGGATTATGATCGAAACGCGGGTCATCGGAACGCTCTACGCTATGATCATCCATCGGTTCGGAAAAGCCGCCTGCGCACCGCCTTCAGACGTCTGCCGGGGATGCCCAGTGGTTTACGATCGGCTAATCTGATTTACCTCATGAACCGGCTTTTATATGTGCGCGAGCCGCGATGGGCTCAGATTGCCGATCGGATCGAAACCCTGATGGCGTCCGGGGCTTTTACCGTGGTCAAGGACGAAAAACGGGTCCGCGCCGGATTTATCCGCACGGCATATGGTGATCGGGTGTTTGTGAAGCGGGTCGAAACCCGATCGGCTGTAGGTGGATGGATTGAGCGCCTTCGAGGATCGCGCGCGCAGCGAGCCGTGTGCGCCGCGAAGCTGCTGGAAGCTGCCGGCCTGCACTGCCCCGCCCCGCTGGCGGCCGTGGAATTGCGATCGAGGTCTGGCGCGATCCAGGTTTCATACCTAATGAGCGAAGCGCTGGAAGACGCGCGCACGCTAAGCGTATTCGCACTGGGAGTGCGCGGCGAGTTGCGGCGCGACATGGCGCGGCGTATCCGGATCACTAAAGCGGTCGCGGTTGAAGTGCGGCGGATGCACCATGCGGGACTGTACACACGCGATCTGCAGGAAACCAATCTGATGCTGGCCGAGAGAGAAGCCGGTCTCGCGATTTATTTCCTTGATCTGGAAGATTTCGCCCATGCCCGCACGGTTTCGCTTGAGCGCAGGTTGACCAATCTGGTGCATCTGGATCGCAGCATCGGACGTTTCCTTGGACGCGCGGGCAGGCTGCGTTTTTTGTATGCTTACCTTGAACCGCGTCCGGCACGCGCGGAGATTAGGGAATTACTCACGCGTTTGCGCGCGATGCGTGCGACAATCGACCGGCGCGCCGCACGGCGTGACCGCGGCGAGATTACCAACGTGGCCGGCCGATGGCATTCGGCTCCGGATCGCTCCTGAACAAGTTCGAGCGCAAGCGGCGCCTGATTCTGAATTTAAAAGAGTTTCGCCATGGCATCACCGATTCGTAAAAGACGCCTCGAGCACCATCCCGAGGTCGAGCAGACCGCGGAGCCCGGCGGCATCCGCGATCTGATGCTCGGTCTGAACGACGGACTGGTGGCCACTTTTGCGGTCACTTCCGGAGTGGCGGCGGCCTTCGCCAGCCCGCGTATCGTGGTGATGGCGGGAATGGCCGAGATGCTGGGCGGGGCGATCTCGATGGCGGCGGCGGCATTTATTTCTTCTCGATCGCAGGTTGAATATTATGAAAGCGAAATGGTGCGCGAGCGCGACGAGATGAAGCGATGGCCCGATCGCGAGCGTGACGAAGTACGCGCCATCTATCGTAAAAAAGGATTCGGCGGTCCCCTGCTCGATCAGATTGTGTCCCATATCACCGCCGATCCCGAGCGCTGGGGCGACGTCATGATGCGCGAGGAACTCGGGCTTCATCACGAGAATCTCGAAGTGCCGCATCATTCCGCCTTGCGCGTCGGACTTTCGTATTTGGGCGGCGCCGCTATCCCGATACTTCCCTATCTGCTCATCAATGCGCCCTACACGATTACGGCCTCGGCCGGTCTGACGATTCTGGCGCTGTTTATCGTCGGGGCGGCAAAAACTTTGGTAACCACCCGATCGTGGTGGCGCAGCGGCCTCGAAAGTCTGGCGATTGGAGTGGCGGCGGCGGCGGTCACCTATAGCGCCGGACGTATATTTGGGACCCGCTGACGCTCGATGCCGCGCAATTGCCTGATACTCGGTTGCGGCCGCAGCGGCACCAGCCTGACCGCTGGGTTGCTGGCAAAAGCGGGCTATTTCATGGGCGAAGAGTTGGACCACGCGGGCCTGAAACCGGCGAATCCCAAAGGGCAATTCGAGGACCCGGAGATCAATGGGATCAACGAGGATTTACTCGGCCCGCCGATTTATGATTTTCGCCATCGGCTGTTCAACAAGCTTCTGCGTCCGCGTCAGCGCAGTTACGTCAAGGTGCAATACTACCAACGATGGCTGGTCGCGCTTCCGCTGTCGGTTCAGATCCCAGCCGATCCGAAGCTGGTGCTCCGAATCGCGGCGCTTACCTCGCATGAGCCGTACTGTTTCAAGGACCCGCGTTTTTCGTACACCCTCGGAATCTGGCGGCCATACGTCAAGAATGCGGTTTTTATCTGCGTTTTCCGTCATCCGGCGATCACCGCTGCCAGTATCGTAAACGCCTGCAAAATTGCGCCGCATTTGCGTGATTTGCCGATGGACACGTCGCGCGCAATGCGTATCTGGTCCGATATGTACAATCATATCCTGCAAATTCATTATCCAGCCGGCGGCGAGTGGATTTTCGCGCACTACGATCAACTCATGGACGGCGGCAAGTTGAGCGAAATCGAAAAGGCACTCGCGGTGCCGGTGGATCCGAGCTTCCCCGATCCGAATTTGCGCCGATCAAAGCCGGTCGGCAGCGTTTCTCGCGAAGCGATGTCGATCTATCACAGGCTGTGCGATCTCGCCGGCTACAAGCCCTGAGAATGACGGAAAAGCCATCGCTATTGAATCGTGGCGATGGCGGTTACCTGTCCGATAGATCGAGCCCGGCGTTCAACCGGCGAAGTCGATTATGGCACGGCTGAGCGTGATTCGATCCATTTCAGATATTGTTTACTGGACTATACCACGCTAATCTTTGGCCGCTACGAACAAGCCTGCCGGACGAATCGGAATAGATGCCGCGCAACTGCATAATCATCGGCTGCCCACGCAGCGGCACCAGCCTGACTGCTGGCACGCTGGCCGACGGCCCATACTTCATGGGCGACCAACTTTATCGCTCCCCGGCGGAGATTAACTGGAAAGGCACTTTCGAAGATCGCGAGGTAAACGAAATTAACGAGGAGCTACTAGCGCGAAGTATTGATCGTCACCGCCACAAGCTCTTCAACCGGCTCTTTCGCAAAGAACGCATGCGGCAAATCCGGGTAGGCCAGACGCAACGATGGCTAATCGCGCTGCCCACCAACGTCACCATTGTCCGGCCGCCAGATCTGCTTGAGCGTATCCGTGCGCTTACCGCTCGTCGGCCTTACTGCTTCAAGGATCCACGCTTTCCGTATACTTTTGGCGTGTGGCGTCCGCTGCTGCACGATCCCGTGATGGTATGCGTGTTCCGGTCGCCCGCGCTCACCGCATCGAGCCTAGTAACCGTGTGCAACAAGCCTTATTACGCGAATCTCGCGATGAATTTCGAGCGCGGCTTGAAGGTCTGGGAATACATGTACCGTCATGTCCTCGAAATTCATTATCCCCGCGGCGGGAAATGGTTGTTCGTGCATTATGATCAGGTCATGCAGCCCGCTGGCCGCCGCAGACTTGCGGATGCCCTGGATACGGTCGTGGACGGATCGTTCGCTGACCAAAAACTCAATCGGGCCCAGCCGGCTGGCGAAATCCCCGAGCACATCGAGCAGCTTTATCGACGTCTGTGCGACATGGCGGAATATGAAGCAGCCTGAGCGCTGGGTCGCATTGCGTAAATAGTTCGCAACGTTGATTATTCGCGCGGGATTCTGCGCTTCGGTGCCATACGCGCAGAATGACGGCAACAGTGGGCGGTGCTTTCATTCCGAACGTCCGAAGAATCTCGATCCTGCAACGCATTCATTCTTTACCCCGGCTATCGTAAACTGATCCGAGCTAGGAGGTGCATGCGATGAAAACCCTATGCCGCAAAAACCCGTATCTGATGATCGCAGCCGCAGCCGTGATGGTCATATCCCTGACCGGAATCGGAGCCGCGCAAACTGAAGCCAGCCAGGTGAAAGTACCCGAAAACGTGCTGAATCCTCTGATCGGTGAAACGCAACAACATTTTCATCAGGCCGCTTCGATGTTCTCAAAAGGGGACAATCAAGGAGCCGCTTCAGAAATTCGATCCGCCGCAGCGTTGCTCAGCCTCGAGGCCGGACGTCAGGGTGCGGCTAACCGCAGCGGACTTGAATCGTCGGTCACTGAACTCGACGATCTGGCGGATAAGGTTAGCCGGGGCGAGGTAACTTCCCAAAGCGACCTCAACCAGCCATTCGCGCATGCGGACCTCGCGTTGGGAACCCATTATCGAGAGATGGCCGATAAGTCGCTGGCGGACAATCATCATGCCGCCGCCGGACGCTGGCTTAAAGCCTCCGCCGACTCGGTTGACGATGCCGCGGGCTGGGTCGGGCAAAGTCCGACTACTGCGCAAGCCGTCGCGCGCGATCAGGTACGTGCGCTCGAGAACAAGATCCGCAATGGCGCCACCTGGACCACCGGCGAGGCCAAAAAGGGTGTCGGCTACCTGGGCAGCCAAATTCAGTATTTAGGTGGACAGATGCAAAGTCTGGGTGGCGGCTCATCCGGCAGCAGCAATAATTCAAGCTCCACGCATTGATCGGATCGTTCAGATCGGACGGCAGTCTACGATCATGGCCAGGCCGGAATACGCATGCCACGAATCTCGATAATTACGGCGGCGTATAACTGCGAGCGGACTCTGGCGCGAGCGATTGACAGTGGACTTGCGCAGACGTATCGCGATTTCGAGCTGATTGCGATCGATGATGGTTCCACCGACGGCACTGCGGCGATCCTGGCAGGATATGGCGATCGAATTCGCGTTGTGAATCGCGATCGCGGCGGCTGCAGTGCCGCATGGAATACCGGAATTCGTACGGCGCGGGGCGAGTTCATCGCATTCCTCGATGCTGACGACGAATGGCTGCCCGATAAACTGGCGCAGACGGCGCCGCTCATCGCAAGCGAACCCGAATGCGTGCTGGTGTACTCGAACGCCAACATGTTCGAGGATACGGGCGTGATTCGCGGACCTTTTGTCCCTGAGAGCCGTGGCCATGCGCCCACGCTCGACGAGATGCTGGATCATTGGTGGCCGATCGTGCCGAGCATGGCGCTCATCCGCCGCAGCGCTTATGACAAGGTGGGCGGATTTTTCGAAGATCCCGGAGTGTTCAAGGCCTGCGAAGATGTTTACATGTGGCTACGGCTGCGCGAGCTTGGACACTTCTGCTATCTGCCCGCGGTTCTGGTCAACTACCGCATTCTGCCCTATCCCGATTATATCGAAACCAATAATGAAGGGCGCAAAGCACTGGCGAAGATGGTAATCACCCGCTACGGCGAGCGCGGACGGCGGCTGATGGCCTCGATCGAAGAAGACAATCGGCGCGCGCACGCGAACCAGCTCGGCCATCTGGGATTGATCGCGCTGCGTCACGGACGATCAGCGGAGGCTCGCCGCAATTTTATTCGCTCGCTCAAATACGATCCTTTCAACTTTAAAACTGCGCTTAGGATGATGCGCACTTTCCTGCCCGCCTCGATGGCACGGGCGCTTGGCGGGCGCACCGGCCGTGCCTGAAATCTCAACCGGATTCGATTGCCAGATGCTCTACTACCCGCGAGCGTACCGGCCGTGATCAGGGTCTCGGTCATAATGGCGGTTTACAACGGCGAGACGACGATCGCGCGCGCACTCGACAGCATTTTCATGCAGCGCTCCGCGCCCGAGTTCGAAGTTATAGTCACCAACGACGGATCGACCGACTCGACCGCCGAGGTACTCGAACGCTACGCCGGCCGGCTAACGGTTATCGCAGGCGAGCGGCGCGGCAACGGTTCGGCGCGGAACAAGGCGATAAAAGTGGCGCGCGGTGAATATCTCGCTTTTCTCGATGCCGACGATGTCTGGCTGCCGGATAAACTCGCGCGTACCATTCCGGTCCTCGATGCGAATCCGCGATCATCGCTGGTCTATTCGAATGCGCTGGTGGTGAATGAGCAGGATGAGGTGCTCCGTGAGTACGTGCGGCCCGATCTGGCCCACGCTCCTACGCTGGCCGAGATGTTCACGTGTCATTGGCCGATTCTGGAGAGCATGACTGTCATCCGCAAAGCGGTGGTCGATGAAATTGGCGGTTTCTGGGAAGAACCCGGCGCCTTTCGCGCCAATGGCGCCTATTTCATTTTTCTACGCGCCCGCGAACTCGGTGATTTTATCTACCTTCACGAACCGCTGGTTCGGTACTTGTCGGCCCCCTATCCTGATTCCATCACCAGAGATGACGAAATACGGCCGATAAACTTCGCGCGGTTTAGCGAGCGCTATGGCGAGCGCGGGCGACAGTTGGCGAGTGCGATCAAAGAGAGTATTCGGCGCACGCACGCCAATCAGCTCGGCTATCTGGGACGAATCGCGCTGCGCGAGGGGCGGACCGCAGAGGCTCGGCGCAACTTTATTCGGTCGCTCAGATATGATCCGTTCAACCTCAAAAACATACTCAGGATAATGCGCACTTTCCTGCCCGCGTCGATGGCGAAGGCGCTCACGGGCGGTAAACGCGGGGTTTGAGGCTGGCGCTCGGTTAGGGAACCACTGCACAAAACCAAAACTGTCATTCTGAGCACAGCGAAGAATCCCGGAATTCTTCACTGCGCAAACTCCATTCAGAATGACAATCTAACCGATGTAGCTAACTGAGGTAGGATCTCTCTCGTTAGCGGCCACGGGAGGTGCGTCCGCTTAAGCGGCTGATGAGCCAGGCAGGAAGGTAGGTCCGAACAAGGCGCAGGTATCCCGCCATGTAAAAAGGTTTGGCGCGAAGTGCGCGTATGAAAGCGCGTCGCGCCGCAACCCGATCGCCTCGGCGCAACGCGATCAACCCCAGGTGGCTCTCGCGATTGCGTACGAGCCGCCGCAGATCCGGTTGGCTATCGCGCCGAAGATCGCGCCAACGGATGAATTCATCAAAGAACGGCTCAAAATGCAGTCGATCGCGCTCGATCTGCAGCAGCGGTTTGCGCCAGGCTCCGATTGCCGGACGCCGCAACAATTCGCGCTGGATTTTCTTCGAACCGTGCGATTGCGCCTGAGAAAACTGTGCTACCGGAATATAGCCCAGGTTGGTTTCAGCAAAACGGCTGGTCAAAGAGACGCCATCCAACCGCACGTCATCGAAAATCACCAGGCCGCCGGGACGCAGCAGCCGATGGACAAAAAAGAAATCGATAAACGCGGCGTCGAAACGATGATCTCCGTCGATAAACGCAAGATCGAACAGCCGGCCTTCCAACACCAACCGAGGCAGGACGGTTTCGGAACCCTCGGGAAAGAACTCGACGATCGGCTCCGCTCCGACCTCACGCACCAATCGCAGCGCGGCATTGCCGAATTGCGATAACTGATACGGATCAATCACGACGTAGGCGGGCTGCTGCTTGACGTCGCCGAACTCGGCCAACGCTGCGAGTATATGCAGCGTCGACAATCCCCACGCCATTCCGATTTCAAGGATCGCGCCGGGTTGCTCCACGCGGCACAGACTCGCGATGAATTGGCCGCGCTCCGGCGTCACACTCATCGGCAGAACCCGATGGGCATCGCCCTCCTCGTCGAGCACGCTCTGCTCGGCGTAAATCTGTTCTATCCGCCGTCGAATGAGGCTGGAATCCAGCCCCCGGGGTTGCTGATCGGAATCCATCGTGAGTTACTGCGTGCACTTGGTTACTGAGTTTTATTTTCCGCCATGACGAGTGAAACATGATCGAGTAGAGCGGTAGTTACCGCGTAGCCTGGTTAGCCTCAGTGGCCGGCTTGGCGGCCACAAACAACGGCTCAGGAACCAGGCCGTAAGCTACGGCATCCGATTGCGGAACCGCCAGATCGAGCCGCTCGATCGAGCATTGCAGTCCCACTTGTCGAACCCGATCGGCCAAATCCAATCCGTACAGCCTCCAATGATTATCCAGCTCCGGATTGGGCGCGCCAAATTCGATCGTCGGAGCATTATCCGGCCACTGCCGGCGCATCGGAACCAGAATCAGGGCACGCGCCCCCGGCGCCATTACCCGTGCAATCTCATTCAACGCGAGATGATCATGCTGGATGTGCTCGAGGATATGCGAACTGATTACGAATTCGATCGATTCCCCGCGCAACGGAAGGCAGGTTGCATCGGCCCTGAAATCGATCTCGCGCATGCGCAGATCGCTTGTGAAGTAATGGATATCGGACCGCTGTGCGAGCGCGAAAGCAAGGGCCTTTTCGGGCGCGAAGTGCAGTACTCGGGTGAAACCCGAAAGCGCGGATAGTTCGCGTTTTAGGATCACCAGCAGGCCGCGATGGCGCGGCTGGCTACCGCATCCGGGGCATACGATATTTTTTACTCGATAGCCCTTGCCGAAATAATCAAGAAATCGTGCGCCAGACCATCCGCAACAGGGGCATCGATAACGTTGCGGACCAAGATGGTTCGCGAGTCCAACCAGACGGTTCTTCAGCAGGCGGCGTGTATAATCCGCAACTCCGATCTGCCGCAGGCGCCGGGTTTCGCGATGCAACCCCATCGTCAGACATCAACCAGGATATCGCCACCTTCAACCCGGACCGCGAACTTCGCCACCTTGAGCCGGGCGCTATTGACGCACGCGCCGGTTGCCAGATCGAATCGGTAACCATGCCACGGACAGCTTACGCATCCGCGCTGCACGTCTCCTTCGCCGAGCGGACCGCCCTCATGAGGACACTCGTTATCGAGTGCATAAAAGCTTCCGCCGTGGTTGAACAGCGCCACAAAGCGGCCGGGGCTGACCTCGAAAATCCGTCCGCTGTTCTCGGCGATCTCGTCGGACTGCGCTACTTTGATGAACGCCAATTTGTCACCTCGTTTGCTGCTCAGGTCGTATATTCAGCGTTGATTTTTACATAGTCGAAGCTTAAATCGCAGGTCAGCATCACCGCCCGGCTGCGGCCCTGCTTAAGATCGAGGATGACGCGAAATTCGCGCTCGCGCATCTTTTTCTGCGCCTGCGCCAGCGCCTCGACAATCAGTGCGCCATGCGCCGCGATGCGCACGCCGCCCACCACCAACTCCAGCCGATCGGGATCGAACGCCACGCCTGCCGCGCCGGCCGCTGCGATAATCCTCCCGACGTTGGGATCGCAGCCGAAAAACGCGGTCTTGACCAGCGGCGAGTTGGCGATTTGGCGCGCGACCCGTAATGCCTCGGCGCTGTTATGCGCCCCGCGCACCTCGATCGAAACCAGCTTGGTGACACCTTCGCCGTCATTGACCAGTTGCCACGCGAGCGATCGTGCAATCTCGCGCACCCAATCCTCGAACGTATTCAGCTCGCGTCCCGCCAGCGCACGGCTTTGCGCGGCGCCGCTCGCCATGATCATCACGGTGTCGTTGGTCGACATATCGCCGTCGATCGTGATCGCGTTGAAGCTGAGCGGCAGCACCCGTTTTACGATTCCGCGCAAGGCCGCCGGCGCGACCATCGCATCGGTCACGATGTACGCGAGCATGGTCGCCATGTTCGGCTGAATCATGCCGGCGCCTTTGGCGCAGCCTGCAATCGTAATCGCGCCGCTGCGCAGGGGTAAGGTGACCGATGCCATTTTCGGGCGCGTATCGGTGGTCATGATAGCCGTCGCGAAATTTTCCAGGCCGTCCGGAGACAGATTATCGACTGCTTCGAGCACGCCCCGGCGATATTGTTCGAAATCGTAAAGATGCCCGATAACGCCAGTGGAACAGGGCGCCACCAGTTCCGGCGCGCAGCCCACCTCGCGCGCCACCGCCGCGCTCGAATCGCGCGCCAGCTTCAGGCCGGGACGCCCGGTGAAACAGTTGGCGCATCCCGAGTTCGCCGCGATCGCACGCAGCCGTCCACGCCGGATACGCTCCTGCGCGACCACGACCGGGGCGGCCTTGACTCGATTGGTGGTAAATACGCCCGCGGCGGGAACCGGCGCATCCGCCACTATCAACCCGAGGTCTTTGACGCCAAGATTGCTTTTCAGACCCGCGCTGACGCCCGCAAAACGAAACCCGCGCACAATCGCGGGCCCTGCCATTACCTCCATCGCCTACCTCCGGGCGCCGATCTATACGCGCTGGATACGCGCGTGCAAGCCCGGCGGGAACGTATCGGACGTTCCGGGGTCCGCTGCGCGAACCTCATTTGCCATGGCAGCGTTTATATTTCTTGCCCGAACCGCATGGACAGGAATCGTTGCGGCCAACCTTATCGCCCTCGCGTTTGGCCGTGGCCGGTTCCGCTTCGGCTTCGTCGCCGTGCTTCATCATCACATGCTGAGGCCGCTGCTGCGTTTGCATCTGGGCGACGTCCTCCTCGCGCGTGACCTGAACCGAGAACAGCTTCTCGACGATGTCGCCCTGCATGGTGGTCATCAACGCCTCGAACATCGAGAAGCCTTCCTTCTGATATTCGACCAGCGGATTTTGTTGAGCATAGCCGCGCAGGCCGATGCCCTCCTTCAGATGATCCATCGCCAGTAGATGGTCTTTCCACAATGAATCGAGCGTCTGCAGCGAGATGATCTTTTCGATCTGCACCATCACCGGCGGCGTGATCTCCGCCTCGCGTTCGTCGAACAGACGCCGTACGCGTTCGCCGGCGATTTCATTGAGGTCGTCGGGCGTATCGATCACGCGGCCATTCTGGTTCTGAAGAAAATTAAAGCGATGCTTGAACTGCTTATAGAAGGCGTCCTCGATCGCTTTCCAGTCCCATTGATCGGGATCGGCCTCGCGATCGGCATGCACCGCCACGATCTCCTCGACCAGTTGGTCGCACATGTCGAGGATGTCGTCCTTAAGCGGCGCGTCGCTCAGCAGCTCGCGGCGGCGATGGTACACCACCTCGCGCTGCTTGTTCATCACGTTGTCGTATTCCAGCAGATGCTTGCGGATATCGAAATTGTGGGACTCGACCTTCTTCTGCGCATTTTCGATCGCGCGCGAGACCATCCGATGCTCGATCGGTACGCCATCTTCCATCCCGATTCGGTTCATCAGGTTCTTGAGCCGATCCGCCGCGAAGATGCGCATCAGGTCGTCTTCGAGCGAGACGAAAAAGCGCGAGGAGCCGGGATCGCCCTGACGCCCTGAACGTCCGCGGAGCTGGTTATCGATCCGGCGCGACTCGTGCCGCTCGGTGCCGAGAATATGCAGGCCGCCGGCCTTCAGCACCATCTCGCGTTCCGCCGCGCATTGCGCGCGGCATTTTTTGAGCTCCTCCTGGTACTTCGGATCTTCCGGGTCCCTGGTCCCGGCCTCGGCCGCCGCCATAAACTCCGGATTTCCACCCAGCACAATATCGGTGCCGCGGCCCGCCATGTTGGTGGAAATCGTGACCGCTTTGAAACGGCCTGCCTGCGCGACTATTTCCGCCTCGCGCTCATGATTCTTCGCGTTGAGGACGAAATACTTGATGCCGGTGCGCTTGAGTTGGTTCGCCACCCGCTCGGATTTTTCGATCGATACGGTGCCGACCAGCACCGGCTGGCCGCGTTCGTTGCAGTCCCTGATCTCTTCGATTACCGCATCGAACTTCTCCACCTCGGACTTGTAAACCAGATCGTTATTGTCGATCCGAACCATCGCTCGGTTGGTCGGAATCACGGCGACATCAAGATTGTAGATTTCCCGGAACTCAACCGATTCGGTATCGGCTGTGCCGGTCATGCCGGCCAGTTTCTTGTACATCCGGAAATAGTTTTGGAACGTGATCGTCGCGAGCGTCTGGTTTTCGGATTCGATTTTGGCGTTTTCCTTGGCCTCAATCGCCTGATGCAATCCGTCGCTCCAGCGGCGCCCGGGCATCAGGCGGCCGGTGAACTCGTCGACGATCATCACCTGCCCGTCCTTGACCACGTAATCAACGTCGCGCTTGAACAGCACGTGAGCCTTCAGTCCCTGGTTCACATGGTGCAGCATCAGGATGTTGCGGGGATCGTAAAGATTCTCGACCCCAAGCAACTCCTCGACGCGGGTAACGCCCTCCTCGCTCAGGGCCACCGTCTTAAGCTTCTCGTCAACCGTGTAGTGCTCCTCGGCGCGCAGTCGCGGAATCACGCGATCGACCACGTAATAGGTATCGGTGGATTCCTCGGAAGCGCCGGAGATGATCAGCGGCGTACGTGCTTCATCGATCAGAATCGAATCGACCTCGTCGACCACGGCGTAGTTATGCTCACGCTGCACGTATTCGGCGAGGTTGAATTTCATATTGTCGCGCAGGTAATCGAACCCGAACTCGTTGTTCTGCCCGTAAGTTATATCGGCGTTATAGGCAACCTGCCGTTCGGCATCGCTCAGTCCGTGCACGATCACCCCGACGCTCAATCCGAGATGACGATAGATGCGGCCCATCCACTCTGAATCGCGGCGCGCCAGGTAATCGTTAACGGTAACGACATGCACACCGCGCCCGCTGAGCGCATTGAGTACGGCAGGCAAGGTCGCCACCAGCGTTTTACCTTCGCCGGTCTTCATTTCGGCGATTCGGCCATGATGCAGAACCATGCCGCCGACCAACTGAACGTCGAAATGACGCTGGCCGAGCGTGCGTTTGGCGGCTTCACGGACTACCGCGAAAACCTCGGGCAGCAACTCCTCCATCGCCTCTTCGCGCTCTTCGCGATCCTCGATAGCGCTGAGCTTTTCCTTCCATTGCGCGATTTTGGCGCGCAGTTCATCGTCGCTTAGTTGAACGATCGAGTCCTCCAGCCGATTAATAAGATCGACCGAGGGACGCAGCCGTTTCAGCTCACGATCGTTTTTTGAGCCGAAAACCTTATGCGCGATTGATGTAAACGATGCAGCCATTTTATGAGATCCTGCGCAAACGCCGCCTCACAAATCCTGCGGCGGCGGCGAATTCAAGTTTACTCCAGCCTGAACAACTTTTCAGCGTTCGATCCTTACCGCGCTCTCGACCTGCGGACCCAGGAAGCGGCGGCCCACCCGGATAAACCTGTCCGGTGACTCCGTAACAAAAAAACTTTGCCGTCCCTGCCCCTCGCGCCGCGCCAACCCCAGCGCGGAAAGACGTTCGCGAACCGAGCCGGCGGTGGCACCGGCGGAATCGATCAGACGTATCCCGCGGCCCAGCACCCGCGCGAACAGCGGACGCAACAAGGGATAATGCGTGCATCCAAGCAACAGCGTGTCGATTCCGCTGTCCTTGAGACTGCCGAGGTAGTGACTGACGGTCTGCTCGGCGATCTGATTGTCGATCCATCCTTCCTCAACCAGCGGCACCAGCAGCGGACAGGCGCGAGTGTAAATCTCCGCCTTCGGCCGCAAACGCTGGATCATGCGGGTGTACGCGCCCGAAGCGATCGTGGCCTCGGTGCCGATCACTCCGATTTTGCCCGACTTAGATATTTTCACCGCGGATTGGGCGCCCGGCTCGATCACTCCGATAACCGGCACCATCGTCTCGGTTGCGATTTCGTCCATCGCAACCGCGCTCGCGGTGTTGCATGCGATCACCAGCAGCTTGATTCCTTTCGCCAGCAGAAACTCGGCGTTTTCACGCGAGTAGCGAATAATCACTTCATTGGATTTGGTGCCATACGGCAGTCGCGCGGTATCACCCAGGTAGATGAAGTCCTCGCGCGGCAGCAGCTCGGCCAGCTCCTTGAGCACGGTCAGCCCGCCAATACCGGAATCAAAAACCCCGATCGGACGCTGCCGATTATCGGCGAGACCCGATTTCCTCAGTGGCGCCGCGCCGTTCGCAGCCGCCACGATATGTGCGCCCGCCACTTTGCGCATCAGGCGGGCTCCTGCGCCAGCTTCTCGCCCATCGCGCCGGGCGGCGGCGGCCGCACGCCGAACACCCGTTCGTGTACGCTGGCCGGCTCCATGCACAGATAAACCTGCGGCACGCCCGCCCGTCTGGTCCGTTCGTGCAACTTGCTGTATAACGCAACGCGCATGGCGGCAAAGGTGCGAAAGCGCCCGTCGGGCGCCAGCACCTCCTCGCCGACCATCATGGTATCGGCGGAAAACCTTTCGCGAACGATCCGGCGCAAAGCGGGCGTCATACGCAAGCCGCCAAGGCTGATAAACGCGATTCGATCGGCCGGTACGTTATCGAACAACTCATCGAGCAGAGCGGGGTAATCGCGGCCGGCCGCCGGGTACGCGACGATCGGATCAAGATGGAACCCCACCCGGTAACCGGCCGCGAGCAGCCGCCGGGCCGCTGCGATTCGCCGCGCCGGCGAGGCGGTCAGCCTTTCCGACGATCGAAATACGGCCTCAGGCGATAGCGTCCATGAAACCAGCGTGCGGCCACGCGAATCGATGCGCAACAGATTTTCGATTTCGTCGGTCTTGGTTTTCAATTCGAGCAGCAGGTTGTCGCGCTGCGCAAAAAAATCGACCAGCTCGGCGCTGATCCCGGTGAAATTATCGAACGCGAGCGAGTCCGCCAGCTCGCCGGTGCCGATGCGGAAATTACGGCCGCCAGCGGTACGGCTTAATTTATCAAGCTCGGGGAAGGCATCGCAGTAGTTCGCGAAGATTTTGAAGCCGGGATTGTCCGCCAGATATTCCTGCAAAAAGCAGTAACTGCAATCCATTGGGCAGTTCGAGGCGAGATTCATTATCAGATAGCCGCAGCAGGCAAATTTAGCCGATGCCGCCGGACAGCCGGTCACGAACGAGCCATGCTTGCGGGTTAGAATCATGCGGCGCTTGCCGGCCCCAAACGGGTCCTGGCCAGCGATCGGCTGCGCGAACGCGCGGCCATCTTCCACATAGCCAACTGGAATACGCGGATCGATCCGTTCCACGATCCGCTTCGCCAATGCGCTATCGCGGCACGAATGCTCGATCACCAGCGCTTCAAGCTCAAATTTCATCGCCCTTGCCCAGCAGCCTGACTATCTCCTGCAAATCACCGCTGACTCGCCCGAGCGCATTCAGAGCGGCCTCCATCTCGACCGCTGTATGCGCCCGCAACTCGAGTGTAAGCTCATCAGAGGAAAGCTCACGGGGCAACCGCACGCGGACGCTGCGCGGCAGGGACAGAGCGCGTATGCGGGCCTCGAGATGCTCCCGCGCCCGCGTCAGTTCCGGAAAGCGGATCGCCCGCAACGCCTCGATCATCGCGCTGGCGCGGTCCGGCGTCGAACCGCCGCCTGCGATCACGGCGGTGACTGGCTCGCGCGCCAGAATCGCGGCCGCGGTGGCGCTCTCACGCAAGCCGATCTCTTCGATCAGATCCAGCACGGTCGCCATCTGCGCGGTACGCAGCCGCAGTTCCTTCGCCATTGTCAGAAGCGCGCGACGCGATTCATCGTCCAGCCCGAGCCAACGCGCTAGCGCGGCATCGGGCAGCCGCTTATCCGCCGCCCATTGACGAATCGCGCCAATCACGTCGATCATCATATAGTGTTAGGGTTCGCTGCCGAACTCAGCATCGCGGTGTTCTGCTGGATCATCTGGCGCATCAGGTCTATCGCCTCGAACAGCGCCGCATCGGGAGCCTCCCGCCAAATCCTGGAGCTCTCGCGCACGATCGATCGGCAGGCCTGCGCCGCTTCGATTTTTCCGCGCCGCTCCAATCCATTGGCGTAGATCGCAATCTTCTCGATCAATACGGCGTATGCGGCGACCCGGCGATCAGGCGTCAGGCGGAGGCCGGCCAGCAACTTCATTATGGAAAGGATTCTGAAACGATCGAGCGCCGGCACCGTGGCTGATAGCTGCCCAGGATGGCCTCCGCGCCGGATCACCAGAATCTCATCGAGTAGCGCAATCTCGGTGTCGGCGAGAATCCGCAACCACAGATCATAGTCTTCGCAGGCTTGCATCGTTTCATCGAAACCACCGATCTCGCGGAAAAGATCGCGGTGCATGATTACCGCCGAGGGGCTGACCAGGCAGGTGCTTAATGATTCCAGAAAAATGTCGCCGCCGCGCTTCAAATGACGCTGTCCGGGATTTACCTGGCGTCCGTTGCGGAGCCATCGTTCCTGGCATTGCGAAATCCGGCAAGCGGGATTGGCGCGCATGAAAGCGATCTGCCGTTCAAGCTTGGCGGGCATCCAGCGATCGTCCGAATCCAGAAAGGCCACAAACTCACCGCTGGCGATCGCGACGCCGGCATTGCGCGCCGCTGCGGGGCCTCGATTTTCGGTGCATATCCAGCGGACTCGGTCCGCATACGCAGGCATCAATTCCGCCGCGGTCCCATCGATCGAGCCATCGTCGACGACGATTAGTTCGAGCGCCACATTGCACTGCGCCAGCACGGATTCGATCGCATCGCGCACCAGCATGCGCCGATTATGCGTGGGAATTACGACACTGACGGCCGGGGTCACCGGAATCGATAGCATCAGCCGTGGATAGCGATGCCGGGCATGCCGCGATCCGCATAGCGGCGGATGACACGGCGCAGTTGTTCGATACCCTCGGCGTCGGGCGCTGAGCAAAGGATTGGAGCGCCGCCGACCGCGGCAAACAGTTTCGGCAAGGCAGCCCGCTTCGCGGCGCGCAGCTTATCGCATTTGGTGGCGATTACGATCAGATCGATCCCGCGCTCGGCGGCCATCGCCGCCAGTTCCAGTTCTTCGCGCTCGGGTCCGCGCCGTCCGTCGATCAACATGGCCAGCGCCACCAGGTTGCGGCGCGAGATCAGATAATCGCGTAGCAGGTTCGCGAGGCCGGCGGCCTGATCATGCGACATCGCGGCGTACCCGTAACCGGGCAGATCGACCAGCGCGATCGTTTCACCGGCCTCGAAAAAATTTAGCGAGCGCGTGCGCCCCGGAGTGCGGCTGGTGCGGGCGAGGCCGCGCTTTCCCGTTAGTGCATTGAGCAGTGAACTCTTGCCGACGTTCGAGCGTCCAGCAAAGGCTATTTCCACGCGGTCCCATCGTGGACAGCCCTCTCGATTGAACGCGGAGGTGACGAATTGCGTTTTCTGTAACATCTATCGGATCGCCGCGTTGCGCCGATTTACTTCCGAGCCGCGGAGGTTGGCCGGTCCGTCTCGGCCAGGATGGCGGCGGCTTCACGTTCAATCGCGGTACCCTTAAAAAAATCCGGATTCATTCCGCCGTGGAGACGGACGGGGTTCGCGAACACGAAATCGCGGAACTCCGATTCATTGATCACACCGTCCTCGACCAGTTCCCAGGCCTCATAAGCCGCATCGCGCATATCGGGCAGATCGAAATGGCCGAGGTCGGATCCATAAATCGCGTTGAGTTGTGCGCCAAAGGGATTCAGCTCGCGGCGAAACGCGAGCGCGGTCAATTTGTCGTCTCCCTCGCAACCAAAAAAGAACCGGGGCACGAAACCATCGCGAATATCCTCGATCTGTTCGACGCCGCTGCGCGCCCATTCGTTCAAATCTTCGGCACGCTCCGGCGTACCCCACATGACCACCGAAATGTCCTCGGCCTTTACCGGGAATTTGTCGGCGTACCGTTTTCCGCCATATTCGAGCGCCAGCTCACGAAACATTTGATGATCCAGATGCGCAGGATTGCGGCTGGCGACCGCAGCTGGATTGCGCGTCTTCCAATGGCTTACGAGGTCGCCGAACAATCCCCGCGCCCATCCGATTCCACCCTCCTGAAACGCGAACCGCAGGCTCGGAAAGCGCCGCGTCACTCCGCCCAGAAAAATTGCTTTGCAGATGCCTTCCGCCGAGTAGGCGAAATGACCGATATGATTATAGGTAAAATTCGAAATTGAATTGCGCGTGCCGATTCCGGTGCCGCGCGAATGGAAGCTCGGGGCCAGGCGCAGCTCGACGCACTTAGCCCACACCGGGTCGTAATCATAATCGCTGTCGAGACAGTAGGTATCGAGCCAATAAAGCTGCTGCGCCAGATCGGGCGCCTTGCGCGCCAATGCCGGAATTGGACGCCGCACGTAGGCCGGCATCACGATCGCTTTCAGCTTAAGCGTGTCGGCCACATACTCCAGCTCTTCGATCGCTTCCGCCGGCGTATGCATTGGAATCACTGCGACTGGCGTCAGCCGATCCGACAGATCGCGAAACATTTCAGCTTGGTAAAGGTTAAACGCGCGGCAGGCGGCGCGCCGTACCTCTTCATCCGCGAGGTGAGACGAGTTGAGGTTGATGCTTGGATAAAGCACGCAGAAATCGAGTCCCATCTCGCCGATACGCTCGTACATCAGCCGCGGAAGCGCGCTGGTAGCGCGGTCGAGCGTGTTGCTGGTCGGATGTCCCCACCAGTTGGGACGCGGCAGCCGTTCCTCCCGCCGCTGCAGGGCATCCAGCGAATGCCATCGATACAAAAAAGGATTCTCCGGCGTGGCTTTATACCGATCTACAATTTTTGGCCCGCCGACTTCGCGCAAATAGTCCAGCAGCACCGGCTCGAATTCGGCGCAATGACCGTCGACGTCGACAATCGGATGAGACAGCCGGGCGCGAACCGCTTGCGAGCGCGAGGTCCTGTTGTTGCGCGTCATAATCGTCACCTCGATTTCTTACGCTGCAAAATAAACCATACAAAAGCAAACTCGGCGACTGTCTCCAGGTTGGCAATGCCGATGCATCCCGCGCTTTACAAGTTGCTTATCTTCAAATGCCCTAAACTGATATTATCCGTGCTGTTTGAATCTTTCTTATAGACTCGGACTACCGCTTTCAAACAGCCCGCATGACCTACATCGCTATCGGCGGCAGCCAACGCCATCCCAGCAGGAAAATTCGCGTAACTTTCCACAGTATTCTGACCGGCTTATTCCCAATCGTCCCTTACTAAAACTTAAGATATGCCATTAAAACGCATTCAGCTACTTACAGAGTATGTACGCTTAACTAGCTGCACTACTTGACCAGTCGGCTCAATTCACGTGAACTAGCCCCGTCAACAAGAGGGGGGACTGTGGCTGCAGACGGTTGAACACCGCCTGACTTCTCACCTTGCCTGGTTCGGCTAACACCGGCTCGTACAGTCCTCGGGTTGTGTGTCTCAGAGCATTAACTCTCGAGACGCACAGGTAATTCGCAGCATAAGCGCTTTGCGTAGACGGCCTTTTTGCGGGGCCGGACGGCATTGTGCTGCGACGATTCACCTGCGCCGGAAGCGAGCGCTTTTGGCGCGGACGGGGAGGGGTTTATGCACACCCGACAAACGCGCGGCCTACGCGGTTTCGCAATTATCATGTCTGTCTCTTGGGGAGTCGCCATTCTTGTCAGCGCAGCGGCGACTCCAGCGCAAGCTGTAACTCCGGTAATTACTTCGCCGACGGCCGGAACAACTGTGTCGGGAACTGTGCCGATCTCAGTATCGGCCAACTCTGGTTCGAAAGTGAAGTTTCTAGTTGATGGGCAACTGATAGCTGCCGTACAGCAAAACACGTATGACTGGAACTCCAGTCGAGTGACTAATGGTTCACATATACTTTCCGTCGTGGTGGACACTTCGGCAGGCACCGTTGTTGGAACCAACTCTATAAATGTTACGGTACAGAACAGCGCGGTAGCAGCCTCCGCCGCCGGTGCAGCGGCCCCGGCTCGGGTACCTTCCAATAACGCGCAGAAACCCCACAAGACCCCGCGGACACACAATCTCGCACGCGGTCTTGTAGTGCGGGTCGTGCGCAACCATCTGGTCGGCCGTGGGAACAGACCTGTCCGCCTGCTGGGTGTTAACCGATCGGGAACTGAGTATCAGTGCGTTTCAAACGCCGGGATTTTCGATGGTCCTAGCGACGATGCTTCGGTGGCCTCGATGGCTGCCTGGAAAATGAATGCGGTGCGCGTTCCGCTTAATGAAGATTGCTGGCTCGGTATCAACGGCGTCAATCCCGCCTACTCCGGTCCTAAGTATCGGCAGGCAATAGTCGCCTACGTCGCCACTCTGCGCAAATATGGCCTATATGCAATTCTTGATTTGCATTGGAACGCCCCGGGCAAGACCCTGGCCACGGGTCAGCAGGAGATGGCTGATGCAGACCATTCACCTGCCTTTTGGACCTCGGTTGCGAACACCTTTAAGAAAGATCGCGCGGTGATATTCGATCTTTATAACGAGCCGCACGGCGCAGCCTCGAACTGGTCCTGCTGGCTGCACGGCTGTACCACCAACGCAGGATGGCAGGCGGCGGGCATGCAGACCCTGTTGAACGCTGTTCGCGGTACCGGAGCGGGTAATGTGGTGATGGCAAGCGGCGGTAGCTGGGGGAATGATCTTAGCGGATGGTTATCCAATAAGCCCAAAGATCCAAAGCATGCCTTGATCGCTTCGATACACGTATACGACACAAGTGGATGTAATTCTCCGAGTTGCTATAACTCCGAGTTGCCTTCGCTCACAGCCGCCGTACCGGTGGTCGCTGGTGAATTCGGCGAGCATGATTGCACCGACAGTTCCGTGGTGAACCCACTAATGAGTTGGTTCGACAGCCATAACGCCAGTTATCTGGCCTGGTCATGGAACGTCGGCGCCTGTTCGGCGGGACCATCCCTGATTAGCGGCTGGAGCGGCGCACCGAACTCTTATGGAATCGGGGTGGCCGATCATTTACCGGCGATGAAGCAGTAGGTGTTAGGGGAGGGATCGGCCTAGGCTGTGGCCGGTCCCTTCTCCACTGTCGCGGGGCAACTTTTTTGGCAAGCGCATGCCGAATTCACATTCAATCCGTTACGACAGCCAATTGGGCAGGGCTTGACCTTTTTACGTTGGTTTTAGTGAAGGGTTGACCGTTCGGCTGAATTCGCTCGAACTGAAGCGGTAGAAGGGAAACCTATGGCGGCCGGATTCACCAGCCGCCGCGATTGTATCTCCTGACCATTTCCGAACAGAGGGGTAAGGGGCTGTTACGGCTTTTCGATTTTCACTCTCATTCAGACTAGGGGCGCGGCTTCAGATAGCCACTGTGTCAAGCGCCGCCGAAGACTAATTTTAAAGCATGGCTGTCGTGACAGTTTGCGATGGTGTGCGAGGGCAGCAGGATGACTTACCGATGGTGTATGCCGCGCGCGGGCGTCGGCGCGCGTCAGTTAGCGATCGTGATGGCGTTCGGACTTTCATTCGCGAGCAATGCGCTCGGCGTCAACACTATTACCTCGCCGACCTCGGGAGCGACAGTCTCGGGGATTGTCCCAATATCCGTGCCGGCGGCGATTGCTCGGGTAGTGAGTGTTTATGTAGATGAAAAGTACATCGGATCATCGCTTTCCAATAGCTATCGATGGAATACCACAATTTATTCGAACGGTCCGCATTTGCTTTCGGTGAAGGCTTATGCGAGCAACGGCGCGTTGATTGAGAACAGTTTTATCAACGTGATCGTGGATAATGGGAGGACGCGATCCAACATTGCCGCTGGGAACAGGCTGAGGTTGGCGCGAGGCCAAATGATAATGAACATGCCGAAGCCGTCCAGGTTAATCGTCAAAGTTGATGGAAATCATCTTGTAAACGGCAGTGGCGAGACCATTCGGCTGATCGGAGTTAATCGTTCGGGAACGGAATTTCAATGTGTAAGCAACGCTGGAATATTTGACGGTCCGAGCGACGATAACTCAGTGGCCGCAATCGCGGCCTGGCATGTAAATGCGGTAAGGATTCCGCTGAATGAGGACTGCTGGCTAGGCATCAACGGCGTTAATGAGGCTTATTCCGGGGCGAACTATAGAAAAGCGATTGTTAAGTTCGTCAACCTGCTGCATCGGCACAGAATATATGCGGTGGTCGATCTGCATTGGAATGCACCCGGATCCGATTTGGCCACCAGCCAGCAGGAAATGGCCGATGCGGATCACTCTCCGAAATTCTGGACTTCAGTCGCCAAAACCTTCAAACGCGATCCGGCCACCTTGTTCGATCTATATAGCGAGCCCAACGGCGCAGCCTCGGACTGGTCCTGCTGGCGGAACGGATGCACCACCAGTAGCGGTTGGCAGGCGGCCGGAATGCAGACCCTGTTGGATGCAGTACGCAAGACCGGCGCGCTTAACGTAACCATCGCTACGGGCGGTAGCTGGGGCAACGATCTATCCGGCTGGCTGGCGAATAAGCCACAGGACCCAGCACATGCGTTGGTCGCCGGAGTTCATATCTATGATAATAGCGGCTGCAACACTAGAAGCTGTTTCGCATCGATGCTAGCGCCAGTTAAGCAGCAGGTGCCGTTGGTGGCAGGCGAATTCGGAGAGCACGATTGCAGCACGCGGATGGTGAATCCTTTGATGAAGTGGTTCGACCGGCAAGGCGCCGGGTACCTGGGATGGTCGTGGGATACAGGACCGGGATGGTCCTGCTCGTCGGGTCCGGCTTTGATAACTGACTATTCGGGCAAGCCAAACTCCTATGGCGCAGCGCTTCAGGACCATCTCGCGGCGCTAAACGGTAATTTAGCCCGGAAAAAGTGAGGCTGTGAAATTGGCAGGCAACAACGCGGGGGTTGTTCCTGCCCCTCGGGAACGCGGAACAACCCCCACCTCGCAGCGGAAAGCAGCCGGTTTTCACGCCGGGTTTTGAGCGCAATATTTGACGAAAATCTCAGTGACCTGCCTTGCTCGACGCCCTGCTAGGCGATCGGCTCCAGTCCTGCACGCAGCATCCGCTTCACCTCACCTTCAATCGCGGTGCCCTTAAAGAAGTCGGGGTTGACTCCAGCATGCAGCCGCAAAGGGTTCAGGAACAAAAAATCGCGCAGATCGACTTCGCTGAGGTTGCCCTCCTCGACCAGCTCCCAGGCCTCCGCCACCGCCTCGGTCATATCGGGCAGATCGAAGTGGCCCAGATCGGAACCGAAAATCGCACCCAGCCGCGCCTGGAATGGATTTCGCCGGCCATCGAAGGCCCATCCGGTGATACGATCGCCGCCCTCGCATCCGAAGAAAAAACGCGGGATAAACAACTCGCGAATGTCCTCCGCTCGACGGATCCCGCACCGCGCGAATTCATCGATCGATTCGGCGTTCTCTTCGCGGCCCCAGATCAGATCCGATCGTTCGCTTACCCGATCGAAGCGGTCTGCAAATCCATCGCCGTAACGCACGAACAGCTCGCGCAACTCAGCGTCGTTGCGATTTTTCGGATTGGTATTTTCAAGCGCTTGCGGATTGCGGGTGTTCCAATGGCTGATCAGGTCGCGATACAGCAGACATCCCCATCCGGCCCCGCCCTCCTGAAAAGCGAATTTCAGTTGCGGAAAACGGCGCGTGACTCCACCCAGAAATAACGCCTTGCAAATGCCTTCCGCCGAATAGGCGAAGTGGCCAATGTGATTGTAGGTAAAATTGGAGATGGAAACCCGGTTGCCGGTGCCGAACGACGGCGAGTGGAAGGTAGGAGCAACCCTCAATTCGACACAGCGGGCCCATACCGGGTCATAGTCGTATTCGCTGTCAAGGCAGAAATTGTCCAGCCACGCCAGATTGCGTGCGAGTTTCGGCGCCTGGCTCGCGAGAGCGGGGATCGGACGCCGGGCGAAGGCCGGCATCAGGATGGTTTTGAGATGCAGGCCGCGAACCGCATGCTCTAGTTCCTCCAGCGCCTCGCCCGGCGTATGCATTGGAATAAGCGCAACCGGAGTAGCGCGATCGGCGACCTCGCGAAACAACGCCGCATTGTAGTCGTTGAAGGCGCGGCAAAAGACGCGGCGCAGTTCGTCATCCGCCATATGCAATGAAAAAAAGGCCAGGCTTGGGTAAACGATCGAGTAGTCCAGTCCCAGCTCCGGCATCCGCTCCCGCAGCAACTTCGGCAGAGCGCTGGTGGCGCGATCACGGGCATTGCGGCTGAGATGCGCCCACCATGGAGTCCGGATCATCCGATTGGCGCGGCGATCGGATTGACCCGCGGCATACCATGGAAAACGAAACCCGGAATCGGGCGCGGACATGAATCGTTCGGCCAGCGAATTACCGCCAACGGCTCTCAAATGATCGAGAAAAGCCGGCTCAAATTCGGTCATGTGGCCGTCGCAATCAATGATCGGATGGCCGATGTGGGCGCGAATCTCCGCCGATCTAAGGGTTCTGTTGGATTTTTCAACCATCATCCACCGCCTATCGCGAAAAAATGCCTATCAACTCCACCCTCTCAAGCTGATGTTTTGAGGCGGCGGCTTCGAGTTGAGCTACCGTGGTCCCAGGCTTCAGGTTGAGCCTCGAATCCAGCGCGATCAATTGGAAATGGTAATGATGCGGCGGACCGGGAGGCGGACACGGCCCATGATAGCCGACCCGGCCGAGACTGTTGACGCCCTGAGGAAGGTCACTGGCGTTGGAGGTGCGCAGCCAGACGGGTTACGCTGGCGGGAATATTGAACGCCAGCCAGTGAATGAAATCGCCGTTACCAGCATCGGGGTCCCTGACGATCAGGGCGAACGATATGGTGCGTTTAGGCGCGCCGCTCCATGACAGGGGTGGCGATTCATTGGCGCCATTGCAGGTGTATTGTGTCGGAATTATGCCGCTGTTTATGAACGCAGGACTAGATAGAGCAAGCCGTGGCATCTGTGCGGCATCAGATGCGATCGGGCCACATATCGGAATCAGAAGTAGCGCGACGAGCGATAATATTAGGCAAAATCGCATTAGTGTGCTCTGAATTCGCTCCATAGGACCAAACCTCCATTTGAATCGGTTTTTACTGTCAGCGTGGCCCGACAATTGCTCCCTTCTACCGCAGGGTGACTTCTTGTCACTAGACCACTTGATTTGGTCTGGAGTATTGGTTCATACTTCGCACAAGTTGGTTATGATTAGCATCCATTTGGATGTAAGGCTGACTAAGAGTCACAAATTTTGAGCGTGACGCGGGTGAGGACATGACAACCGATCGAAATTACACGATTCCCCGAGTGATGACGGTAAAAGAGCTTTCATCCTATCTGCGTGTACATCCGTCAACCATTTATAAGCTCCTTCGGCGGGGGGAGTTGCCGGGTTTTCGAATCGGCACCGATTGGCGCTTTAATGCAGAGGTTATTGATCGGTGGTGCCTTGAAGGCAATCTGAAATCCGGTGGAAGCGGCTTTCAAAGCGAGAATTAAACCTCGCTTCTGATTACGCCCTGTGGGGCGGCTGCTCACTTCAGGGTAAATCTCGCTTTGGGCGGGTTTTCTCCGGTTTAAGTGTAACCGTCGGCTCAGCGCGTCGCGCTGTCGGCGAGTTGCGCTGGTTGCGCGCACCGGCGTGCAGCGACCATCCAGTATCGGCCACCGCCGTGGCTCAACTTCAGCTTGGGCTTGCCTTCTCGCGTGCACCGCGCGATTCTCGAACGAACTTCCCTTCACGGAGTGTGACATGGCCGCTAGCAATCCAGAAATCGGCGCGAGTATCCAGGCCGGAAATATTAAAACCAATTATCACGAAGCGGGTCAGGGTGCCCCAATTCTCCTGCTGCACGGTTCAGGCCCCGGCGTGAGCGCCTTCGCCAACTGGCGGCTGGTTATCCCGGAATTGGCGAAACGGTTCCGCGTGCTCGCGCCCGATATCGTGGGGTTTGGCTTTACCGAACGGCCGAGCGGAATCGAATACTCGATGGATACCTGGGTCCGCCATGCGATCGGATTCGCAGATGCGCTCGGACTGGAGAAGTTCAGCCTGGTCGGCAATTCATTCGGCGGCGGCCTCTCGCTCCACCTCGCAACCCGTTACCCCGACCGGGTTTCGCGCCTGGTTGTGATGGGGTCGGCGGGAGTCCGGTTCGAACTGACGCCTGGGCTCGACTATGCCTGGGGCTTCACGCCTTCGATCGAAAACATGCGCAAACTGCTCGATATCTTCGCCTTCGATCGCTCACTGGTGACCGACGAACTTGCCCGCATGCGCCACGAGGCCAGTATCCGTCCCGGCGTCCAGGAAGCCTATGCCGCGATGTTTCCCGCCCCGCGCCAGCGCTGGATCGATGCGATGGCGGTTGACGAGGCGAAACTGCGCGCGATGACGCAGGAAACCCTGGTTATTCATGGCCGCGAGGACCGCATCCTCCCGCTCACCAGTTCGTATCGGATTTTTGAGCTGATTCCGCGCGCCCAGCTTCATGTCTTCGGTCAGTGCGGCCATTGGACGCAGATCGAACATGCCCGGCGCTTCAACGCCCTGCTGATGGATTTCTTCAGCGAAGGCTTGTAACCGAATCTTTGTGAATCCGCGCCGCTCGCAAACCGGGCGGCGCGGGTTCACCCTTGCCTGATGTCGAGAAAAGACCGCCGGCCGGGTTATGGCTGCGATCCGGTATCGATACCCTGCTCTTTCTCCACCGATCGCAGGTAGACCAGCAGATCCCCAATCTGGCCAGGCTTCAAAATGGTCTTCCAGGGCGGCATTCCTTTATCCGGAATGCCGTTGGTCACCGCGGTGGTGAAATCCTTGTCGCTTTTGTCGCTGAGTAATTGCGGCAGGTTATAGTACGGGTCTTCGGCCCCGGCATCCTCGCCATGACAATGCGCACAATTCGCGTTGAACAGATGCCGTCCCTGCTCGATCGCATGGGAATCGGCCGCCTTCGCATCGGCTCCCGCGTAGGTCGCGGGGATCCGAAAAATTGCCAGGCCGGCGAAGATCAGGCTGATAAGGAGCAGTCGCCGCGGCATCATTGATCGAGCGCGAACACGAACAGCATGCCGGATTCCGCCGTTTTCTCGGCTGCGGGGGCGGCGAACTTGCCCAGCAGGCTCAACATCGTGACTGTCCGCCCGGATACCACCGCGATATATTGCCTGCCGCCGACTTCATAAGTGATCGGCGCCGCGTTGACCCCGCTGCCGGTGTAGAATTTCCACAACAGCTTGCCACTCTTCGCATCGACCGCTTTGAACCATCCGTCGAGCGTGCCGTAAAAGACCAGACCGCCGCCGGTGGAAAGCACGCCGCTCAGGTACCAGAGCGGTTCGTGGATGCTCCAGGCCGCCGCTTGCGTGATCGGATTCCACGCGATCAATTCACCGTTATAGCCGCCCGGCCCGGTGTAAAGGCTGAAGGGATTGATTCCGACGTACATCAAACCTTTGTGATATTCGACCTTGTCCTCTTTTTCGGCCACGCAGAGATTTAGCGCGGGAATGTACACCAGACCGGTGCCCGGATTGTAAGACATCGGTTGCCAGTTCTTGCCCCCCATCATGCTGGGACAGACGTGCGCCTCATGAGTCAGCGTCGGACGCATCCCGGGCACTTCGATTGGCCGGCCGGTCTCGAGATTGATACCGGTGGCCCAGGTGACCGGAACGAACGGCTTGGCGGAGATCAAGCGGCCGGTTTTTCGATTCGCAACATATAGAAAGCCGTTGCGATCGGCGTGCATCAGAGCGGGAAGCTTTTTGCCATCGATCGTCAGGTCGGCCAGCACCGACTCGTTCACCCCGTCGAAGTCCCAGGCGTCGTCGGGCGTGTACTGGATATACCACAGGATCTTGCCCGTATCCGGATTAAGCGCCACCACGCTCGAGCTGTACAGGTTGACGTACTTGCCGTCGGGGGTGTTTGTGGAACGCAGGCCGGCCTCCCATGGGCCGGGGTTACTGGTGCCAAAATAGACGATGTTCAGTTTGGGGTCGTAGGACCCGGGAACCCATGAAGCCGCCCCGCCGTGCTTCCAGCTATCGCCTTTCCAGGTCTCGTTGCCAGGTTCGCCCGGGCCGGGAACCGTGTAAGTCTTCCACAGCAGTTTTCCAGTATCGGCATCATAGGCGGATAAATAGCCGCGCACGCCGTAATCTCCGCCGCCGAACCCGGTGATCACCTTGTTTCCCGCGATCACCGGCGGCGATGAGATCACCGCCCCCTGCTTGTAGTCGACCACCTTGGTCTTCCAGATCGGCTTGCCGGTTTTCGCGTCAAGCGCCACCAGTTTACCGTCGAGTTGCCCGACAAATACTTTGCCGTCGCGGTATGAGACGCCGCGATTACCGACGTCGCAGCAGGCAAACTGGATCACGTTTTCCGGAACGAAAGACTGGTAGCGCCACTTGATTGCGCCGGTCGCCGCGTCAAGCGCGTAAACAAATTTCGGCCCCCAGGAACTGGTGACGTACATCGTATCGCCCACCACCAGCGGGGTGGACTGGTTCGACCGTAGAGCACCGAGCGAAACCGCATAGGCGGCATGAAGATGCGCGATGTTGTCCGGCTTGATCTGCGCGAGCGAACTGTAATGCGTATTACCGGCATCGTTGCCGTAGTGGGTCCATCCGGTATCCGCCGCATTCGCCGCCCGCGTCATCAAGGTGGCCGCTGCCAGCGCCAGCGCGAAAAGCAGCGCACACCGTCCGGTTGGTCTGTTGATAGATTTTGATGTCTTTGTATCCAATGACCTCATGCCTCCCCGATGGCGTCCGAAACCAATCTCGCGCTTGCGAATAATCAAGGAAATAGAAAAAAATATCCAGCGGATGCGATCTATTCCGCGTCCATCAGACCGATAAAGCCCCACACCTTGCCTTTGGCCAGTCCGGCCAGATCGCGTCCGCAATCACGCAGAATTGGTATCGACGAGGTCACATGCTGCTGGGCGGCATTCATGTCCCGATAGTAGCGCTGAATCGGACCCTGCCGCAGAGCAGTGCCGCCACCGGCGCGGTACGCGAATGCGCAAACCTCTGCGATCGTCCAGGTGGCGTGGTTCAACGCCAGACGCGCGAGCGTCAGTTGCCGCGTCGCGATCCGATCGCCGCGGTCGATCGTCTTTTGGATATCGCCCCAGACCTCGAACAGCAACGCGCGGGCCGATCTGCATTTGGCTTCGGCATTCGCGAAGCCGAGAAAGAAGTGCTCGCTTTCGCGCAGCGTGCCAGTCGGACCGGCCTTGGTTTGCGCCACCAGCGCGACCTCATCGAGGATGCGCCGCCCCACTCCGATCGTAAACGCCGCATGGCCGAGCGTAGCCATTCCAATAATGCCGAGGGTATAGAGCGCGCCGCCGCGCTTTGGTTCCGTAATATGATTGATATGGGTGAACTCTTCGGCGATGAAGGTCGGGGGCATCGAATAGTCGATACTGCCGGTGGCCCGCAATCCGATCACGTCCCAATTGTCGCCGTAGGTAAACTTCTCGCGTGGAACCACAAAGATGCGGCCTTCCTGCTCGCCGTTGCGCTCCAGCCGCGGGGATCCGCCTTCAAACACCATCGCGCCGTTATGGATATAGTCGGCATGCTTGATTCCGCTGCCGTAGCTCCAGGCGCCGCTCAATTCATAGCCGCCCTTGACCGCGACCGCTTTGCCGTTAGGTATGCCCTGGCCCGCGATTACCGGATAGCGGTCACCCTTGAAAATCTGCTTGACCGCCGAATCCTCCAGATAGGCGCCGGCGACGCCGATCGACAGCGCCGCGGCAAAGGTTACCCATGCGGTGGATGCATCCGCGGCCGCCAGCGTTTCAATCACTTCGATTGATTCAACCGGGCCCATCTCAGCGCCATTTTTTACCGATTTGGGCACCCACATCCCGAAAAAACCGCCCTCATGGATGGCCTCGATCACCTCGTCCACCAGCGCGCCTTTCTTCTCGTTCGCAGCCGCATGCTTACGGAACAGTGGATCGAGTTTCCGGGCCCGCTCCAGCATCGAGGGCGTTGATATTTCAGACATTCACGTTCTCCCTGAAAGTTCGCACTACTCGATATACTCGGGACGTTGACGGAAGCAAAGGAAACCCGGCCGCATGAGTTGCGGCTAACGCATCGAGCTTGGGTAAGCTCTGCACCAGGCCCCTGCTGTCATTTTGAGCGCAGCGGAAAATCCCGGGATTCTTCGCGTCGCAGACTCCGTTCAGAATGACAAACTGACTTATGCCGAGCTTCCGTATGCCACAAGTGTGTCAGCTTTTGCTAGATTCATAACTATGGATGAGAAAACCTGTATCGCGGTGTTCGGCGGCGGATGCTTCTGGTGCACGGAGGCGGTATTCGAACGCCTGAGAGGCGTGGTTTCAGTCAAGCCCGGATATGCGGGCGGTACGCTGCCGAATCCGACCTATCGGCAGGTATGCACTGGCGGGACCGGTCATGCGGAAGTGGTGCGAGTCGAATACAATCCAGTCCGGATCACCTATAAAGATCTGCTGACGGTCTTTTTTGCGACTCACGATCCGACCACCCTCAACCGCCAGGGCGCGGACGTCGGACCCGAATATCGCTCGATTATTCTGTATACCTCCGCCGACCAGCAGCGTGAGGCCGAAGAATTCATCAAAAATTTGGCCGCCACCTATCCTGGAAATTCGATCGTCACCGAAATTACGCCGCTCAAGGAATTCTACGAAGCTGAAGACTACCATCACGAATATTTCCGCAATAATGAGTTAGCGCCTTATTGTCAGTACGTGATCCATCCCAAGGTCGAGAAGGTGAACGATAAATTCAGTACGCTGCTGAAGTGATCGTAAGCATCCGGCTTCACTACTTCGCTATCGCCAGCCGATCGGGTGTATCCTCCCGATAACTCAAGCAGCCACCGAAACCAGCAGGACGCGGCGATGAAAGTCGGCCTCATCTACGAAATCGAATCAGTCAAGCCGCATTCACCTGACCATGAATATCGCGTGTTCTGGGATACCATGGCCCAGATCGAACGCGCTGACCAACTGGGCTTCGATTCGGTCTGGGCTGTCGAGCATCATTTTCTCAATGAATTTTCTTATTGTTCCGCGCCCGAAGTGTTCCTGGGATGCGTCAGTCAGCGGACCAGCCGGATTCGGATCGGCCACGGCGTCGCGGTTTTGCCGTTCAACCATCCCATCCGGGTCGCCGAACGCATCGCGGTGCTCGACATCATGTCGAATGGCAGGGTGGAATTCGGCACGGGACGCTCGACCACCATGGACGAAATACTGGGCTTTGGCTTGAAACCCGAGGAGACCCGGCCGCGATGGCGTGAGGCGATCGAGATGATCCCGCGCATGTGGCGCGACGACCCATTCTCGTATGAGGGCCAGTTCTGGAGCGTAACCAGACCGGTCTCGGTCATCCCAAAGCCGATCCAGAAGCCGCACCCGCCAATGTGGGTTGCCGCCGTCAGCCCGGATACCTTCAAATTGGCGGCGCAGGCCGGACTCGGCGCGCTCGGGTTTACCCTGGGTGTGGAACCCAGCGAAGTTGCCAGCCGGGTGCGGCTCTATCGTGACACGCCGCGCGATCCACATGCGCCGGGCGCCGCGACTAACCGCCAGGTCTCGCTCAATTTGATGTGTATGGCGGGGCGCGATAGCGGCGCGACCGATCGCGCGGCCCGCGATGCGGTTCTATGGTACGCCCGGCGCGGGCTTGAACTGGTGCAGGAGGTGGGACGCCAGGCCCCGCGCGACGAGCAGTCGTATCATTATCTTCATCAGGCCTCGCGCGTGGACCCTGCCGATATCACTCGCGATTACTACGAATATATGAAAGAGGCCGACCTGATCGCGGTCGGGGATGCGGCCGAAATCGTCCGGGTCGCTGCGCGCTACCATGAAATCGGTGCCGATCAGATTCTGTTTTTAGTTCAGTACGGCGGACTTTCGCACGCCCAGGTGATGGAAACCATCGAGGTGCTGGGCGTCAGCGTCATACCCGAGCTGCGAAGCTGGCCAACCCCGGGCGCAGTGACGCCGAGCTGACGAAGACGAAGTGATTCTCGTTCAAAACCGCGTGTGAAAATCACACGCGGACAGGCTAGCCGACGCGGCCCAGTACGATCCCGAACACCAGCCCCGCCAGCACGTAGGCCGTGAACAGCACGTAAATCCAGTCGCGTTCGCGGATAAAAAGCAGAAAGCAGAAGGCGACGCGAGCCAGGGGTACCAGCGTCAGCACCATCAGGCCGGTGGTGACGATCGCGTGCGGGTCGCCCCCAATCGTTTGTCGGAACAGATCCCCCCACGGCTCGCGCGCATAAACTTTGCCCGCCTGGATCGCGCGATAGCGCGATACGTATGCGCCACCCGTTTGCGCCGCCATCAGGCCCACACCGATGACCAGGATGATGGTCGCGATGATCAAAATGGTGCGCAGCAGGATCGGGGTCCAGCGGCGCAGAATTCGATTCTCGTCCTGCACCTCGAACGACGAAACCTGGCCAGAGTGCGGTGAATCGAGCGCATTCGCCATTTTCAAATACCCGACAGTGCGCGCCAACCCATCTCGATTGCGATCAGAACCAGAATCACCACGAACAGGGTTCGCAACGCGCGCACGTTCGCATGCGGCAGCACCCGGCTGCCGGCCAGCGCGCCGACCGTGACCCCCAGCGCTACCGGACCGGCGATCGCGGCCGGTACCGCTCCGCGCGCAAGAAACACCAGCGCCCCCGCACCTGCGGTCACTCCGATCATGAAGTTCGAGGTGGCGCTCGAGACCTTGAGCGGCAGGTGCATGATGTAGTCCATCGCGATCACCTTGAGCGCGCCACTGCCGATTCCGAGCAAGCCCGAGGTGATGCCTGCAACCAACATCAAAGCTGAGCCGCCGGGAACATTGCGCACCCCGTAGTGGATCGGTTTCGCCTCGTCGTCGGGAACTTCGCCGTCGAGCCGCAGATATTCGCTGAGCGCATCGCTCTTCGGAAGGTATTCCGTATCGGACTTGTGAATCGTGAAATAGGCCGATTGCAGCATCACTAATGCGAACAGCAGCTCCAGTATCCAGGGCGAAACGTGTCCGGCCATGTACGCGCCGGCCACCGCACCGGTCACGGTTGCGCATTCGAGCAGCATCGCAACGCGAAGGTTGGTCCATCCATCGCGCACGAAGGCAACCGAGGCCCCGGCGCTGGTGGCGACCACCGAGATCAAGCTGGCGCCGACCGCGGCGTACATCGGCACGTGCGCGACGATCACCAAGGCCGGCACGATGAAAACGCCGCCACCCAGTCCCGACAAGGCACCCACGAAACCGGCGCCAACCGCCAGCAATATCAATCCGCCTAAAATTGTCAGCACGACGCCAACCCACGGCCGCCTAAAGCCGACCAGGATAAGCGTGGCTTAAACAGCGACAACTCTAGTTCAGTCTGAGTCAATAACGCCGACGGCGAGCCCATAAGAAAGAAAGCTTTTTTCATCCTTCAACCGGGAACAATGAAAATGTAACGGTAAGTGGCGGTGAAATACAACTCCAAGCCGATAAACTCCGGCCCAGACCATCATCCGAATTATCGGATTGCTACTCTCGATGCAGTTTGGTGAGCAGTACTGAGAAATTTTTTGAGTTCAATTATTCGATCGCTGAGAGCGAAGGCGTCTGGCGGCGAAGCGCGCCAGTTGATCGACCTCGGGCATGCCGGACCACCATCCCAAACCGACATAGACCACTCCATAAGCCGGGATCACCGCCAGTGCCAGCAGCCGGGGCCCGGCGCCGATCAGGACATATTTGATCGCGATCGCGACCGCCGCTGCGACCATCGCATGGAACCACAGTCGCGTCACATAGGTGGCTGGCAGCCCGGTCGCGCCGATGCGACGATTAAGCGCGCGCCGCAGCAGCGTGAACTCGACCCATCCCGCCACCCCCGCCGAGGCGGTCAGCCCGGCCACGCCCCATCGTTGCGCAATACCCAGCATCGGCGGCAGCGGCAGCGCGCAGAAGTAGCCCAGCCCGATCGTCAGCAGAAAACGGATAGCCGCGATCTTGAGCGGCGTGCGCGTATCGCGCAGGGCGTAGAACGCCGAGTTGTACAGCCGGCCCATCGTGATCGCGAGTAATCCCACCGAGGTTCCCGCCAGCACCGCCCATACGTAAAGCGCGTCCGCATGGGTAAAATGCCCGGATTGAAAGATCAGTCCGACGATTACATCACCGATAAACAGGAACGCCGCGGCCGACGGCACCACCATGAACGAAATCTGCCGCAGGCCCGAGTTGAGCCGCGTGCGCACGATGGCCGCGATTTCATCGGCGCTGCCTGCCGCGCGCGACATGGTGGGCAATTCGGAGGCGGCGACCGACCATCCGAACAGGCTCACCGGCAGCATGTAGAGAATCTGCCCATAATTGAGCGCCGCCACCGCGCCGGTCGGCAGCAGGCTCGCCAGCAGGTTGTCGGCATAGCCGCTGATCTGACCGACGCCCCGGCCCGCGATTACCGGGAGCAGGTTGTTGAAGACCACGCGCAGATGCCCACCGATGCGTGCGAAATCGAGCTTGAAGCGGCGCACTAGCGACAGCGTCGTGGGTAGCTGGACCGCGATCTGCGCCGCCGCACCGGCCACCGCGGCCCACGCAATCGCGATTACCAGCCGATCCTGGCTGCTGCGCGGTCCGTACCAGACCAGCGCGATCACGATTGCCGCGTTCCACGCCACCGGGGCGGCATACGAAACAAAAAATCGATGATGGCTGTTCAGGACGCCGAGGCACCACGCGGAAATTACCAGCAACCCGGCGCCGGGAAACAGCACGCGCACCAGTTCGATGGTCAACTCGCGTTTGGCGCCATGAAAGCCCGGCGCGATAACTTCGATCAGATAGGGCGCCGCGAGCACGCCGATCGCGACCAGAATCGCCATCGCGAGCGATAGGATCGCACCCACGCTCCAGGCCAGGAGATTCGCGGTCTCCTCGTCGCCTTCGGCCAGCAGCTTACTGTAAACCGGAATGAACGAGGCGGAGAGCACCCCCTCGCCGAACAGATTCTGGAGAATATTCGGAATCCTGAAGCCGGCTTTAAAGGCGTCGGCGGCGGCCGAATTGCCGAGGAAGTGCGCAAATACACTTTCGCGCACCAGCCCCGCAATACGGCTAAGAAATATCCCGGCCGCTACCAGCCACGCCAGGTTGGGCGCAGAATTTGGAACGCGGGCGCGATCGCCCGCGCCGGCGGCACGCGCCGCCTCCAAATCACGAACGCCAGGCGCGCTGGAATCCTTGCTCACTTACCCCTTACAAGCGGCGCAACCTCGGGAATTGTTCCCTCCCGATCACTTGGATTTCGCGTGTCGCGACTTGAGTTCCTGAACCAGCGAGCTGTTGCCGTAAGGACGCTGATAGACCACGAAGTAACGATCGTCGAAGATTCCGAAATGCTGGACAGGATAGAAGCCGATCGCCGCCATCCATGAGTCAAGATCCGACCGCTTCAGCCACATCCAACTCTTGGAGTCTTCCGGGCTTTTGTCGATCACCACGATGCGGCCTTCCGGCTTGAGGTACGTCGCGGTGGCGTCCAGATAAGCTTCCCGATGCTCAATCATATGCAATGAGCGATGGAAAAAAGCCACGTCGACAGTCTTCACCGGCAGCTTGGGATCGTCGTGTCCGCCCAGCACCGTGTGCAGGTCGGTGAGGTTGTTTTTCTTTGCCTGCCCGTCGACGTAATCGAGCATCTTCTGGTCGATATCGACCGCATACAAAGTCCCGTTCGGAGCGATCGCCTTGGCCATCGGAATCGAAAACGCCCCGCTTCCGGAGCCGATGTCCGCCACCACGTCGCCCGGCTTGAGTTTCAGTTTCTTGATCACTTCGTGAACCTTCAGATCGCGGCCCGGCTTGTTCATCAACGCGATGTACTTGTCGGCCGGCAGTTGCGCCAGTTGCGCGAACGCGTTGGTCCATCCGATTCCCGCCAGCAAGGCGAACACGAGACCTGCAATTACCAGTTGATTTTTCTTTGTCATTCCCATTCTCCGAATAGGTTTGCGCCATTACAAAGTGGTGAAGTTGTTAGATATCGAAATGGCGTTGGAGAGCCAGACCCGAGGAGCGAACATCATAGTGAGCTTGATCCGGTTACTTAACTACAGGTTTTCCCGGCGGCTTCCAACCCGCCACTGACCCGTTTTCGCCCGGGCTCGCCGCCCATAGCCACGCCTTGGTACCGCGGCCCGAGGCTCGTAAGATAGGGCTGCGATGGAACTCAAGCGCACCCTGGTCGATCGCGAAGGCGCGATCGCGACCGTCACCATCAACCGCCCCGAGGCGCGCAATGCGCTTAACCGCGCCACACTCGCAGAACTTAATTTTACCTTTCGCGAACTGGCAGGCGGTCGCTCAGTGCAGGTGGTGATTCTGCGGGGCGCGGGCGAGGCCGCGTTCTCCGCCGGCGCCGACCTCAAGGAAGTGGCGGAACTGGCCGATCTTCCAGCCCGGCGGGAATACTTCGGCGCGATCGCCGAGTTGCTCGAAACTATCCATCGGATGCCGCAGCCGGTGATTTCGCGAGTCGCGGGCTACGCGCTGGCGGGCGGGATGGGATTGGCGGTCGGATGCGATTTCGCGATCGCCGCCGACAACGCCATCTTCGGCCTGCCCGAGATCACGCTGGGGCTGTTTCCGATGGTGGTGATGGCGCCGATACTACGCCTGTGCGGACCGCGTGCCGCGCTTGAGTTGGCGTTAAGCGGCGAACGTATCGATGCGCGCCGGGCCTTCGATCTCAAGCTGGTGACGCGGGTAGTGGCCGCCGATACGCTCGATAGCGAAGTGGCCAAACTCGCGCGTCGGCTGGCCTCGTTCAGTCCGCTGGTGCTGGAAATGGGCAAGCGGGCGATCTACGAATCGGCCGGCATGGACTACGTGGGCGCGCTCTCATATTTGCGTGAGATGGTCGCGATGGTCTCCACCAGCGAGGATTGCGCCGAGGGCATCCGCGCATTTATCGAAAAGCGCAAGCCGAACTTCAGAGGCCGCTGAGCAGCGTGGGTTTTTCGCTCTACATCCATATTCCGTGGTGCCATGCGAAATGCCCGTACTGCGATTTCAATTCGTATGCGGCGAGTGTCTGGCCCGAGGATCGCTACGTCGATGCGATCGTCGCGGAGCTGACGTATCGGGCCGCGCAAGCGCCGTGGAGAGGAAATTCGATCGCGACGATTTTCTTCGGCGGCGGCACGCCGTCCCTGTTCGCCCCGCAATCGATCGCACGCATACTCGACGCTGCCTCGCGGTGGTGGAAAATCGAGCGCGATGCCGAAATTACGCTGGAAGCCAATCCTGGCACGGTGAACGGGGAGAAACTGGCCGGGATGCGCGCGGCGGGGGTGAATCGAATCAGCTTCGGCGCGCAGTCGTTTAATCCCGCGATCCTGAAGTTTCTCGGCCGCATTCACAGCGCGGAGGATACGCGCGAGGCGGCGCGAATGGCCCATCGGGCCGGCTTCGATCGTCTCAACCTCGACTTGATTTTCGCGGTGCCGGGTCAGACCACGGACGACATCCGGGCTGATATCGATGCGGCTGTCGCCCTCGGCCCCGATCACATTTCCGCCTACAATCTGACCTTCGAGGAAGGCACCCCCTTTTTCAGCGATCTGAAGCGCGGGCGCATCCGCCAACTTCCATCGGATGATCAGGCGGCGATGTACGCGATGGTGCGAATGGAGCTGCCGCGCCGCGGCTATGCGATGTACGAAATTTCGAACTATGCTGCGCCGGGCCATGAGGCGCGCCATAACCTGACCTATTGGCGCGGCGAGAGTTATCTGGGAATCGGGGCGGGCGCGCACAGCTTCGGACGAATTGGCGCGGCGGGCCGGCGATGGTGGAACGAGCGATCGCCCGGCCGCTACATGGATCGCACGCTCCACGCTGGACTGGCGGAAGCGGGATCGGAAGTGACCGGCGAGCTGACCGCGGCCGGCGAATTTGTCTTCCTCAACCTGCGACTGCTCGACGGTTTCGCGCTGGCCGATTTCAGCCGCCGGTTCGATCGGGGCTTCAACGAAATCTTTGGCGCGCAGGCGATTAAGCTGGTAGCGGACGGACTGCTGATCAACCAGGATGGCCGGGTGCGGCTTTCGGATCGGGGACTCGAATTGGCCGACTCGGTGTTCGCCGAATTCGTTTAAATTTAGCTGTTTTGGTTGGACGCGTTCAGAGATGCTTCAATCAATTCTGAAACCCGGCGCGGGGTGGTGAGCCGAATGAACGCGCCCAGCCGGGGGCCGCGTTCCTGACCCATGATGGTGCGGTACAGCAGCGGAAAAATCTTGCCCGGCTTGTCGTAATAGGTGCGGCCCAGATCGTAGATGGTTTTCTCGATCACCTCGGCCGGGGCGTCGCGGTTGTCGTCGAGAAACTGCTTCAGCGCGCCCAGTTGCTCCCGCTCGCCCGCGCCCGGCACGTAGCGCTGCCGGGTGGGTTCGATAAAGTCGGCATAATAATTGAGCGCGCACTTGAGCAGCGTATTCACCAGACTGAGGGTATCGGGGTCGGTCTCCAGCCTGGGTTCGTACTGGCGCAGGTAATTCAAGATCAGGTCGCGGTCCAAACTGCCGAGTATCCCGACCAGGTTCATGATCATGGCGTAGCTCAGATCGGAATCGAAACGGCGGGCGCTGCTGCTCTGCAAGATGAAATCGAGCAGCGCGTGCTGATTGCCATCGGGTTGCGCGCCTATTTGCCGCACCGCTTCGAGGTATTCATCGACGTATTGCGGGATCGCCTCGATAAAAAGTTTGCGCGCTTTACGCGGATTGAGAATCAGAAAATACTTCAGCGCTTCGATCGGCGCGTAACGCCGCCATTGCTCGACTCCGACCCCGCGTCCGATCGACTTCGAGACCTTGTGGCCTTCCTCGTCGAGGTACATCTCAAATGGAAATCCGAGCGGAGGGTTACCTCCCAATACGCGCACGATCTCGCTTGATAACCGCGCCGAGTCGATTAAATCCTTGCCGTAGAGTTCGTAATCGACCGCCATCACGTACCAGCGCAGCGCCCAATCGACCTTCCACTGCACCTTGGCGTGGCCGCCGAGCACGCTCTGCTCGCCGCGAAAACCGCATCCGTGGGCGCCGCCGAAACTTCGCTCGCATGAAAATTCGACGCTGGCGCGATCCGGATGATAGGCGGTCACCAGGGTCGAATTGACCTGACCGCAGGAGGGACAGATCGGCATGAACGGCGACCAGCCGTCGCGGTTCTCCAGGCGCAAGGTTGGCGCGACCAGACCGATGATTTCGGCGTGCCGGTGCAGAATCAGCTTGAGCGCGTCGTCGAAACGGCCCGACCGGTAGATCTCGGAAGAACGCATCAGCTCGTAATCGAGATCAGCCTCGACCGGAGCGAGGAAGCTGCCGAGCAGATTGATCATATGGTCGGCGAACGATGCATGGCCGTCGCCGAACGGATCCGGAATCCGTGAAACCGGCTGGCCCAGATGAGCGGAGATCGCCTCGCGATTCGGAATACTCTCGGGCACCTTGCGCAGACCATCCATGTCATCGATGAAAACGATCAGGCGGCTTTTGCGCGAGGGTTCGATCTTATGCAGTGCATGCCTGACATAGGAGGGGCGGAGGATTTCGCCCATGGTGCCGAGATGAGGCAGACCGGACGGACCGAAGCCGCTCTCGAAGACCACCGGACGGTCCACCGGATAGTCGCGAACCCGATGCAGGATCGCGCGCGCCTCCTCATATGGCCAAAGTTCGACCCCCGAGGCAATTTCGCTCCGCTGAGCCATCCGCAATGCCTACTCCTCCGATTCCGTCAGACTCTTGCCGCGCAGCACCAGCGCGACCGCTTCATGCAGCCAGGGATCGATTTGCAAATCGCGCATCTTTTCCGAAGCCAGCCGCAACTTAACGCAGCAGTTCGCACAAATAAACGCTTCCTGGCATAAACCAGCACGATCCTCGACCAACAATCGCAACAGCCAATCGGTAATCTGGCGCCGGCAAATCTGGCAATGAGTCTGGTCGGACATCGGCGATGAATTCGCAGTCAAAGACGTAGTATACTCTTTCCGATCGCAGAACGATCTTCTATGTTATCCGAAACGATTGCACGGCCTTTTACAAGTGCCCGGCCATGGTCGGGCGCTTTTTACGACTTGCAGTATATCCGATGAACCCAGCTGGTTGCGCGGCCGCGAATCCCCTACGGGATCGGCGGACCGTACGCCCGCAATCTGATGGAACAGGCATACACCCAACAAAAACTTCGCGAACTGCGCGCACTGGTCAGTGACGGCGATCGGATCGCAATCCTGCTGCAGGACGATCCGGACCCCGACGCGATGTCGAGCGCGATGGCGCTGCGGACCCTGCTGGGCCGCAACAAGCTGACCACCCCATTTTTCAGTTTCACTCCCGTGACCCGGCCCGAGAACCGTACCATGGTGCATCTGCTGGAGATCGAAATCACGCCGGCCAGCACCGGGATACTCGACCAGTTCGACCGGATCGCGATGGTGGATGTCGAGCCGCCATATTTCGGCGAGAAGATCCATCGGGCCGATATCGTGATCGATCATCATCCTGGCTATACGCAGGGCAATGCGCAGTTCGAGGATGTGCGCACCAGATATGGATCGACCGCGACGATCATGACCGAGTACCTGATCGCCGACCAGCAGCATATCAGCGAACGGCTGGCGACCGCGCTGCTTTATGGGATCAGATCGGACACCGTGATGCTTTCGCGGCGGGTGACCGAGGACGACATCCAGGCCTTCACCCATCTTTACCCGCTGGCGAACTTCAATCTGTTGCGTCAGATCGATCGCCCGGAATTTCCACTGAGCTTCGCCCGCGTGCTGTCGCGCGCCATGGCGCGGATCAAGGTGCGCGACGGCCTGATCGTGCTCCATCTAGGCCCGATCGAGCGTGACGATCTGGTGGTGCAGCTGGCGGAGCTATGCCTGCAATTCGAGGGTGTGGACTGGGCAATGGTGGCTGGCAAACTAGGCGACAATCTCACCATTGCCCTGCGCAATCAGGTGATTGGGCGCGGCAATGCGGGTGAGGTGGCCAAACGGCTGTTCGGCGATATCGGCAGCGCCGGCGGCCATCGCGACATGGCGAAGGCGATCATCCCGCTGCGGGCGTGGCGCGAGCGCGAGGGCAGCACACGCGACTCGGCGATCGAAGCCCGGTTGCGCGAGTTGTTCACGATCGGGGTGCTGGCGCATGAAGGTTTGGAGGCGCGGCCGGGTAACGGCAAAGGCGTAATTTAAATGATCTCCGATAATCGCAACCTGTCTCAAATGATCACGCCTGGTTTACCAGGCTGTCCGGCCTCTCTATCTTAACTGCTGTGATTGTGGCGGAAGCGACCGTTGAGGTGAAGAATCGACTCGGACTACATCTGCGCGCCGCCACCACGCTGGCCGAAACCGTCAATCGCTTCAAGTCCGCCGTCACCCTGACGCGCGGCAAGAACCAGGTCAGCGCTCGCAGTATCACCGGCCTGATGATTCTGGGCGCTGGAATCGGTACCAAGCTTAAGCTCCGCGCCGAGGGCGACGACGCGCGGGAGGCCTTGAGCGCGCTCAAGCAGCTTTTCGATCAGCGTTTCGGCGAAGATTAGCGTTGCCCTCCGCAACTTGGCTGTAACTGGTATATGTTAGATGGCAGCGGCGCTTTAACTTGACCAATACAGAGCGGTTGGTTAATAAGATGCCAGCGAAAAAAAATTGTCCCCGCGAAGATCACCAACCGACCGAGCGCTGCGCGCCGAAAGAATCCGGAAAACTCTGCTGATTCCGTCCGTGCCCGAGACCCCCGGTCGAATCTGACTAATCGTTGGGGTCGAGGTCGACTGATCAGTTACGCTCCAAGGAGCCATTTTTAAATGCCATTGAAAGATTTCCTGTTCACTTCGGAGTCAGTCTCCGAAGGCCATCCGGACAAGATGTGCGATCAGATTTCCGACGCGGTGCTCGATGCCCTGCTCGAGCAGGACCCGAACTCGCGCGTCGCGCTGGAATCGCTCGTAAAGACCGGGCTGGTAGTTCTCGCCGGCGAGATCACGACTCGCGCGCATGCCGACTACGTTAACGTCGCACGCAAGGTGGTTTGCGAGATCGGGTACGACGACATGGCGACAGGGTTCGACGGCCACAAGTGCGCCGTTCTCACCGCCATCGAGCCGCAATCGGCGGATATCTCGCAAGGTGTCACCGAAGGCGAGGGGCTGCACAAGGAACAGGGCGCGGGCGACCAGGGCCTGATGTTCGGTCTGGCGTGCGATGAAACGCCCGAGCTGATGCCTTTGCCGATCTCACTGGCGCATCATCTGATGTTCAATCTTTCCCGCCTGCGCCACGAGGGCAAGCTCGATTTTCTGCGGCCTGACGGCAAGAGCCAGGTGACCGTGCGCTACGTCAACGGCCAACCGGTCGGGATCAGCGCGGTAGTGATATCGACCCAGCATACGCCCGAGGTCGGCTATGCGACTATCCGCGAAGCTATTATCGAAGAGCTGATCAAGAAGACCATCCCCGATCGGTACATCGATAAGGCGACGGTCTTCCACGTTAATCCGACCGGCAGCTTTGTGATCGGCGGCCCGCACGGAGACTGTGGGCTGACCGGACGCAAGATTATCGTCGATACCTATGGCGGCTACGGACGTCACGGCGGCGGCGCGTTCTCCGGCAAGGATCCGAGCAAGGTGGATCGTTCAGCCTGCTACATGGCCCGCTATGTAGCCAAGAACGTTGTCGCGGCGGGTTTGGCCAAAAAATGCGAAATCCAGGTCGCCTATGCGATTGGTGTTGCGGAGCCGGTTTCCATCCTGGTCGATACCTTCGACACCGGCGTGGTGCCCGACAGCAAATTGTCTTCCACCCTGCGGGAACTGTTCGATTTTCGTCCCGCAGGAATTATCAAGACGCTCGCACTGAAGAAACCGATTTATCGCGAGACCGCAGCCTATGGTCATTTCGGCCGGGTTCCGCATGAGGGCTTCTTCACCTGGGAGCGGACTGACATGGCGGACGCAATCCGCACCGCGTTCGGCCGTTAACTTTTACATGCCATCGGAATTGGAGATTAGATGATAGCGAAAGCTGCCAAAAGCAAAACTCTATCCACCGTCCGGCGCAACGGCGCAGGCCGCGATTACGATGTCGCCGACATGAATCTGGCCGCTCAGGGCCGTCGGCGAATCGAATGGGCCGACGAACAGATGCCGGTGCTGCGGCGGCTACGCGAGCGGTTCATCAAGGACCAGCCGCTTAAAGGGCATCGCCTGGGCGCCTGCCTCCATATCACTACGGAAACCGCCAATCTGCTGCGCACGCTAAAAGCCGGTGGTGCCGAAGTGCTGTGCTGCGCTTCCAATCCGCTCTCGACCCAAGATGATGTCGCCGCGGCGCTGATCAAGGAATACGACATCCCAACCTATGCGATTCGCGCTGAAGATCGCGATTCCTATTACAGCCATCTGCGGGCCGTGCTCGACCGCCATCCGACGGTCACCATGGACGACGGCGCGGATCTGGTCAGCCTGCTGCACACCGATTACAAGGGGCAGGCCGATGAACTCTCGGCGAGCATGGAAGAGACCACGACTGGTGTGATCCGGTTGCGGGCGATGGAGCGTGACGGCGCGCTGCGCATTCCGGTGGTCGCGGTGAACGATGCGCAAACCAAGTTCCTGTTCGACAATCGCTATGGCACCGGCCAGTCAACCCTCGACGCGATCATCCGCGCCACCGGCGTGCTGGTGGCTGGTTCCGTGTTCGTGGTGGGCGGCTATGGATGGTGCGGACGCGGGGTGGCGACGCGGGCGCGTGGACTCGGCGCCAACGTCATCGTCACCGAGGTGAATCCGATTCGCGCGCTCGAAGCCGCGCTCGACGGCTTTCAGGTCAAGACCATGGCGGAAGCCGCCAAGACCGGCGACATCTTCGTTACCGTCACCGGCGACAAGAGCGTGTTGACCGCGGCGCATTTCCAGGCGATGAAAAGTGGCGCGATCATATGCAACTCGGGCCACTTCGACGTCGAGATCGACCTCCCGGCGCTTAAGAAATTGTCCAAGAGTGTTGAACAATACCCCGAGCGCGAGGTCGAGTCCTATCAGCTCAAAAATGGCCGGCAGATTTTCCTGCTCGGGCAGGGCCGATTGGTTAATCTGGCCTGCGCCGAGGGCCATCCAGCCCAGGTGATGGACATGAGCTTCGCCACCCAGGCCGCGGCCGCCCGCTGGGTTACCAGCGGAAAACGGCTATCGGTTCAGGTGCATAACGTACCGCAGGCGATCGAGGACGAAGTGGCGGCGCACAAGCTGGCCGCGATGGGAATCAAGATCGATTCGCTTTCATCCGACCAGAAAAAGTATCTGCATAGCTGGGAATCGGGCACCTGATCCGGCTTCTCGATTGCTTATCGAAGATGCATGCGCCGGGCCCGCGAAAGCGGGCTCGGCTTTTTTTACGCCGCGGACGCCGAACTGAAGCTTAATCGATCGCGCCTTTACGAATCACGATTCGCAAATCACTTATTTTTTTATGCAGCGTGTTGCGGTTGAGTCCCAGTTGGCGCGCCGCACGCAATTGGTTCCCTTGCGCCCGCTCGAGCACCGCTTCGATCAGCGGCTTCTCGAATTTCGCCAGCATTGATTTGTACAGATTGGCCATCTGATCGTCGTTGAGCTCCGCGATGTGATCGTGAATCAGCGCGGCAACGGTTTGCTCCAATCCCATGCCATCGGGGTTGATGGAAGCGCGAGCCGCCGGACGGCCGGGCGCGATATCTTCCGGCCGGATGGTTTGCCCAGCCGCGAGCAAGGCGGCCCGCAGCACCGCATTTTCGAGCTCGCGTACGTTGCCAGGCCAATCATGGCTTGCCAGCACGGCGCGCGCTTCCGGACTGATCGAACGAACGCCGGTCCCCATCTCGCGCGCACCCTTGGCGATAAAGTAGCTGGTCAGCTCGGTGATGTCCTCGCGGCGGTCACGTAAGGCGGGCAGATGGATCGGAAAAACGCGCAGCCGGAAGTATAAATCCTCACGGAAGCGCTTGTGCGCCACCGCCGTTTCAAGATCCTGGTTGGTCGCCGCGATCACCCGTGCCCGCAACCTCATCAGCTCCGGTCCGCCGACCCGCGTGAACTCGCGTTCCTGCAACGTGCGCAAAAGTTTCGGCTGAAGCTCGAGCGGCAAGTCGCCGATTTCATCGAGAAAGATGGTCCCGATTCCGGCCTGCTCGAATTTGCCGGCCTTGCGATCGAGCGCGCCGGTGAAGGCGCCGCGTTCATGGCCGAACAACTCGCTCTCCAGCAGCCCGGGCGGGATCGCCGAGCAGTTAACCGCCACGAACGGCTCGCGGCATCGCTCGGAATTGAAGTGGATTGCACGCGCAACGAGCTCCTTGCCGGTGCCGCTCTCGCCCAGCAATAAAACACTTGCATCGCTGTTCGCGACCCGGCCAATGAGTTTGTACACCTCCTGCATCGCCGCACTGCGTCCGATGATCTCGCCGCCGGAGATATCGACCGTGATCCCGGTAACTTCGGCTGGCATGCTTGCGCGGGTGGCGATTGCATTCGCCACGCTCGTCACGACCGTGTCGAGGTTGCTGAAGGGCTTGGTCAGATAATCATGGGCCCCGCGCTTCATGGCCTCGATCGCGTTGCTCATGGTGCTGGCGGCGGTAATCACGATGACGGCGGTGGGCAGCCGCTCTTTGCGCGCGGCGGACAGCAGATCGAGGCCGCCGATCCCGGGCATGATGATGTCGACCAGGGCGGTTTCGTAATCTCCACGCCGAAGCGCCTCGAGCGCGGTGCGCCCGTCGGCGGCTTCGCTTACGCTATAACCGGCGGCTTCCAGCCGGTGACGAAGCACCAGCCGGATGGCGGGATCGTCATCGGCGACCAGCACGCGAGCGCCCGTGCGCGGATGGCCGGTAGGTGGCATGGAGAATGATGCTTCCAGTAAAGCCATACTTTCAACCTGCCGCGGAACCTGAGTGTCGATGATTATTCAGCGCCAGTGGCAAAATAACCTTGAAGACCATCCCGCCAAGTTCCTTCGATCGCGCGGCGCGCAGCTTGCCGCCATGAAACCCGACGATTTGTTGGCTTAACACCAGGCCGAGTCCGGTTCCGTGCGGTTTGGTGGTGAAGAACGGCGTGAACAACTGACTCATCTCTTCCTCACCCATGCCGGTGCCGCTGTCGCTGATTTCGACTCGCAAAAAATGCTGCCGGCGGCCGTTGGCATTCATATGAAATTCGGTTTCCATGCGGGTCATGATGACGATTCGGCCCGGCGGCGCGATCGCCTCGATCGCGTTGCGAATGAGGTTGGTGAACACGCGTTCGAGCGCAGGCGCATCGCCAAGAATTTCGGGCAGGCTCGGATCGAAATACTGCTCGATCGCAATTGCGCCCGGTTCTCCCGGATACACGCCGGCCGTCCGCAGCGCCTGATGGATCACCTGGTGGATGTTTACCGGATCGCTCCGCAGCCGCTGAGGTCCGCTTACCGAGAGCACCTGCTCGACCAGACCGGCGATTCGATTTACGCCGTCGAGAATCAATTCGCAGTATTGGCGTCCGCGATGCCCTTCCGGAAATAATCCGGCCAGCAGTTCACCCGCTCCTTTGATTCCGGTCAGCGGATTTTTCACCTCATGCGCCAGGCCGGCCGGAGACAGTCCCAGCGCTCCAGCCGCTGCGTTCCCAGGCGGCAGGTTGGCGGCCAACTGGCGGCGGGACAGATCGAGCAGCATGATCACGGTGCCGGCCAGGCCGGCGCGTTCGTCAATCAGCGGCGAGAGATGGGCGCTAACCGTAATCCGGCGTGCGCGTGCGATCAGATCGACCTTCGCGACACTCATTTCGTTGCAGGTGCTGAAACATTCACCAACCATTTCAGCCAGCCACGCATTATCCACCATCAGATGGCCGATTTGTTCGGCGCTGGGCTGCGTGCCTGCAATCAAATCCTGGGCGGCTGAATTGATCGCGATCAGTTCACACTGGGGCGAAAGCACGATCACGCCCGCGCCGAGACTGTCCAGGATGTTACGCCATAGTGTCAAAGAAGCTCTTCTGTAGCGCCCCGGCTCACCCTTGAGCCTGCCCGATCTGGCGGGGCGAACGCTCGCTAGTACACTCATGGAACGAGGGTCCCACGGTAGCCGAATCTTACTAGGCATTGACTACTCACGCGAGATCTAACATCACGCCGGGAAATCGCTCCCGCGCGGCGCCTAAGCGACTTGGGCAGCCGCGCGGGATTCGATCGCTTAATCATGCGAACACACTGAGCACAGGCCGCGGAGCAGCCGGCGCTTTTGCCAGGATCGCGTTCTGGCAAACCGCCAACCATGATGCCCCGCTGGAACATTGACGCTCATCCTGCCTTGCTCAGAACAGGAAACCAGTTTCGATCAGGCCACGGAACTGCGATGGGTTCCTGCCCTGTCCGCCGAATACATCGCCTGCGGTATAGCTGGTCGCCTGCACGAAAGAGACCTCAGGACGCACGAAAAACTTCTCGTATTGATAGGTCGGCGTCAGCGTTAGCGACCAGGCTTTGCTGCCAGGACCATAACCCATCAGATTGGCGGCCCCACTGGCGGTGCTGCCGGTGCTGCCGATGAATTCGGCGCGCGCGGCCAAAAAGAAGTTACTGGTAATCGCATAGCTCGCGAGGATCGCGCCGCCCAGCGTTGAGGTCGATTGCAATACCCCGATCTGCGAGTTATGTGGCACGTAGGTCCACTGAAAATAGGGCTGAACAATCCACGGCGAAGCGCTGTAGGTATATATGAGATTGTAGATCTCACCGTTGTTCTGCGCGGCCGGCGTCGCAAAGTTCGAGAACTTCGAAAAACCCAGATTACCGCCGCCCACTGCCGACACCGTGTTGGCCGAGTTTATCGCGTAGGCCAGCGAACCGATAAGCCAGGTATAGCTATCGGAATAGAATCCGTTGTTCCAGCTTAATGCGGCAGTGACCGGGCCCTGACTGTAGTTGAGTTGGACGCCGCGATTGATCGCGTTTTCCTGATTCCATAGCAGGCCGCGCTCTACATTCATGTTCTCGAACGTGAAGGTGTATTCGGCGCCAATCAAGGTCGGAAGATTTCCCGCCATGATCGAGAATGGACCGGCAGGCGCAATCTTCACATAAGCGACCGGCAATGGGCCATAGAGACTGTTCAGCGCCTTGCCCGCCGGGATTAACGGCGTTCCCAGCGCCGGAATATCATAGGCGCCGGCCTGCAGATAAAACTGCACCAAGCCATCCGCTTTTTGCACAATGACTTGTGCGTTGCTGATGTCGGCGCGCACGGTTCTATCCCCACTCACGGCGTT